>Ga0335075_10003151_pt1 | contig 26335 bp, 24 predicted proteins | sample Lox_Sample_24_FD_206723 | JGI IMG/M metagenome (GOLD analysis project Ga0335075, IMG submission 206723) | Soil microbial communities from Loxahatchee National Wildlife Refuge, Florida, United States - Lox_Sample_2.4 | ecosystem: Environmental > Terrestrial > Soil > Wetlands | place: USA...
GAACGCTTGAACATGCGCCAGCCGCGCCAGCACGTCGGTCGTCGGCGCGACCTTGGCGTGCTCGTAGTCCGACAGTCTTGACGCCGAGGTGCCGGCCGCGCGGGCGTACTGGCGCAGCGTCATCCCGGTCTGCTCGCGCCAGGCGCGGATCTGGGTGGCGTACTCGGCCCGTCCCCGCAGCGTGACCTGCTCGCGGGCGCGGCTTATAACGCGGGACATCAGGGCGTCCACGCCGTAGTGCTCGTTCCAGGAGACGACCGTCTCGGTCGTGCGCGCGGCCGGGCCCCACGGGTTTTGCCGGATCGCGTTGGCCAGCCGGCGCCAGTCAGACAGCGAGCCGCGGTCGATCAGCGTCTCGATCGCCTCTGCCGGCCAGTCGTCGATCGGCGCCTCCTCGTCGAACTCGAGGTTGCGAAACCGCACGGTCATGCCGTCCACGGTCCCGAGCGCGCCGTTCGCGCCCTGCGTGTCATTCGCGGCCTACGTGTCGTTCGCGCCCTGCGTGTCGTGCTCACCGCGTTCATCGCCCTCGCCCTCACTGCGCCATCCGCTCGGCGAGGTCGGCGAGCGCGGCCTTGACCGCAGACCACTCGTGCCAGCGGGGGTCGAGCGCCTTGTAGGTGGCCAACTGTTCGGTGACCTCCGCATCGCGCGGGTGCGGATCGGCGAGCTGCCTGACCAGCTGGGTCGCCACAGCCTCCGGCCTGCGGTTGAGATCGGCGTAGTACTCGTCCATGCCTCTCAGCGTCTCGGCGGCATCGGCGAGGCCGATCCGATCGGCCAGCGCGGCAATGTCCAAATAATCGCGGGTCTGATTGCGGCTCAGCGCGAGCCATGCCTTGATGCGCAGGATCTCCTGCACCGTCGGCACCACGAGCTGCTTGCCCCGCACCTGCACCTCGGCGGTCTCAAGCGGCCGGCTGCGCATCAGCTGGCGCACACCGGTCTCGATCCCACCCAGCTCGCCCAAGATGATCTTCGGCGGCTGCGCCTTGGCCGTCGACCAGTCGCCGATCGCCTCCAGATTTTCGAGCACGGTGTCGAACCGCTCGGCCAGGTCCGTCACGACATGGTCGTGGTCGCGCGACTCGCGATGCTCCGCATACAACGCCGCCGCCGATCCGCCGACCAGCACCGCGCCAGGAACCAGCTCTTGCAGCCGGGCCGCCATCTCCAGCACCTCTTGCATTGGGGGCTCCAGTGAGGGTTCCATCCCAGTCTATGTTATCAGATCAGATAATGCCCAAGGTGCAGGCAGGACAGCCCGGCTCACCCAAACGCCGGCGAGGACCCGTACGCGTTGAACACGCTTTTGTCGAACGGCAGCTGCCCGGGCGCGGCGGCGTAGCCGAGCGGTTTGAGGCCGAACAGATCCTCGATGGAGAGCAGCAGCGAGAAGTGGTTGTACTGGCCGATCGCGTTCACGCTGCCAGGTTTGACGTACTTGGAGATCAGCAGCAGCCCGACCTTGCCGCCGCCCGCGGGCGTTCCGGTCGCCGGCGTCGTTGTGGTCGTGGTTGTGGTCGAGGTTGTGGTTGTGGCCGGAGTCGTGGAGCCCGGGGCCGCCGCCGGCAGGTTGGGATAGGCCGAGGTCGTGCAGCAGCCGCTGGAGTCGGCGTTCGGTCCCGACTGGGGCGCCTGATCTGAGGTGATCGCGATCAGGCCGCCTTCCTTGTACGCGGGCGAGGCCTCGATTTCGGGGACGACCTTTTCCAGGAACGTGTCGGCCGCGGCCAGGCCCGCCGGCTGACCCGGCGCGCACGGTTCTTCCGATCCGTCCTGGCAGCGGCTGGGGGAGATGTAGGCGAATGAGGGGGTCTTGCTCGCGCTCGCCAGGTCGGGCTGCAGCTGCTGCAGCGAGACGTCGTCTTCCGCGCACGCCTGCCCTGAGGTCAGCGACTGGAAGTACACGAACGGGTTGCGCCAGGTCACATACGGATCGCCCGGAACCGGGGTCTGGTTGGGGTCGGCTGAGCCGAGCGCGGGGTGGCGGCAGCTCTGCGGCTGCCCGGCCGGCGCGGATTCGGCGCCCCCGATGTACGCCCGCCAGCTCTTGCCCGCCGCGGTCAGCTGGTCGGCGAGCGTCTGGGTCGACTGTGGATACACGCAGCCTTCGCCCAGCACCTGGCCTTCTGAGCCGGCCGTCCCCGGCGCGAGCGGCGCGAACGTGGGGCAGTTCGCAGCCGTCTGCGGCGTCGGCCCCTGGCCGCTGATCAGCGCGATCTCGTTGGCGAGCTCCCCGCCGGTCACCGCGTAGTAGTCGGGCAGCAGCTCGCCCTGCTTGGGCAGCGCCTGAGACAGATAGGAGGCGGTCGAGCCGCCGCCGAACATCGCGTCATAGCCCTGGTCGGACAGCACGATCAAGAACACGTGCTTGATCGGGGGCAACTTTGAGCTGGATGTCGGGGCCGAGCCTTCACCCGACTTGCCACTGCCGGTCGGGCTCGTGGATTCCTGCTTTGGTTTGGCCGCCTTCTTTTTCCCGCCGGCGTTCGACGCCGGGCTCGTCGGGACCGAGGGGGCGCTCGCTTCTTCGCTTGTGCTCGTGGCGGCCGGTTCGGGCGTCGGCGCGGGTTCGCTCGCGGGGGCGGGCGTAGCGCTCGGGGACGGCTGGGTCGAGCTCGTGCTCGGCGCGAGCGCCACCAGGATCGGCGAGTCGGCCGCGCTCTGCGGGGTGGGGGTGATGTTCGAGCCGATCAGCACGCCGAACGCCAGCAGCGCCATCACGGCCGTGGCCATCGCCGGGCGGCTGAGGAGCACGCCACCGCTCAGCCAGGCCGGGCCGCGCACAGGCTGTGCGCTCGCGCCCACGCCTGCGCCCGTGCCCACGCCTGCACCCATGCCCGCGCCCTGTGGGTCCTCGAACGATGAGATCAGCTCGGCGACCGCCCGCGGAGCCGTGCGACAGCGGGCGCCGCAGTTGACGCAGTAGCGTTGGTCGACAGCCAGCGCCGCGCCGCAGTCCGGGCAGCTCAGCACGCCACCGTACGGGGCGCTCAGCACGCCGCCGTGCGAGGCGGTGGGCATACCGCTGTGCGGGGCGCCATCGGCGATCGTGTCAGCTCGGGACATCGTCTGTTCGGGACATCGTCTGCGGCCCATCTTTCCGGCGCTCGCCGGCCTGCATGTGTAAAGAATGTGAAGACTTCACGTTCCGTTCACAACTGGGGGCGCTCGGGGATGGGATACTCGCACGAGCATGACAGGGTCCAGCTCAACGGGCGAGACCACGGTTGGCGCTGCGCACGGCCAGGATGCCGCCGAGGGGTCTGAGCCGGCGCGCGGCGCTCGCGGCGCTGTCACCGGTCCCATCGCCGGCCGGGACACGCTCGTGCTCCCGCCCTCGCCTCCGCTCCCGCCCACGGGCGCCAAGCCCTCCGGCGCGACCGATCCCACCGGCGCGTCCGGCACGCCGCCCGCCGGCGTCGGCAGCCGAACGAGCCCGAGCCCGCCGCTGCCGGGGATGCGCGAGCAGTGCCCCGTCTGCGGCGCTCCCACCGCGCCCGATCAGCGCTACTGCGTGGAGTGCGGGCAGCGCCTGGCGCTCGCGCGCCCGCTGTTCATGCGCGAGGACGCGCGGCACGCGAGCGCCGCGACCGAGTCATCGCAGCGCCAGTCGCGCTGGCGCATGACCCCCAGCAGCACCCTGATCGCCGGCATCGGCACGCTGCTGCTGGCGATGGGCGTGGGCGTGTTGATCGGGCACCTCGGCCAGAGCTCGAGCCCAGCGCACACCACCACCCCGATCCTGACCGTGCCGAGCACGGGCGCGGCGAGCACCTCCACCACCGCCACGACTCCGGGAACCTCCACGGCGGCGTCGAGCCCCACCGGCTCTTCGAGCGCGGCCAAAGCAAGCACGACCAAAGCGGCCACTTCGACCACCACCGCGCCGACCAAGGCCGCCGTCAAACCGGCCAACCCGACCGTGACGGTCGGCCAGAAAGGCAGCGGCAAGGGCTACCAGCACGGGCACTTCACCGGACACTTCTTCGGCGGCGAAAGCGAAGAAGAAGCCAACGAAGAACCCTCGGAAAGCAGCAAAGGGGGCTCGGGCTCGAAAGGCTCGAACACGAGCTCGGGCAAAGGAGGCAAGAAAGGATGAGCGCACCACCCCCCGCATCCGCGGCGCCCGCAGCGGCGGGGCCGGCGGCGAGCTCGGCTGGGAGCGAGCCGGTCGCGGTCGACCTCAAGCGCCGCCGCGAGCAGCTCGCGGCGCAGGTCGCCGAACTGCAGTGGGACCTCGGCGGCCTGACCTATGAGATGGCGATCCGCAACCACGTCCGCGTCGACGTGCTCGTCCAGCGCGCCGCGGTCCTACAGGAGCTCGACAGCGAGCTCAGCGAGGTCGAGCGCATCATCCACCTGGAAGAGACCGGCACCGCAGGGGTGTGCGCGTCCTGCGGCGCTCCCCACTCCAGCGGGGCGGCCTTCTGCTGGCAGTGCGGCCAACCGCTGCTCGAGCAGGTGCCCAGCCAGGCCATCGGGGCGTAGGCCCTACCCGAACGTAGGCCCTACCCGAACCGCCCGGTCACGTAGTCGCTCGTGCGCGGGTCGCGGGGGCGCGTGAAGATCGTCTCGGTCGCGTCGTGCTCGACCAGCACGCCGGGGCGGTCGGCGCTGTGGGGGTCGAGGCTGAAGAAGGCGGTGCGGTCGGCGATGCGCGCGGCCTGCTGCATGTTGTGGGTGACGATCACGATCGTGTAGCGGTGCTTGAGCGTGTGCATCAGCTCCTCGATCGACTGCGTGGCGATCGGATCCAGGGCCGAGGCGGGCTCGTCCAGCAGCAGCACGTCGGGCTCGATCGCGATCGCCCGCGCGATGCACAGCCGCTGCTGCTGGCCGCCGGAGAGGCCGAGCGCGCTCTGGTGCAGGCGGTCCTTGACCTCGTCCCACAGCGCGGCGCCGCGCAGCGCGTACTCCACGCGGCGGTCGAGGTCGTGCTTGAGCTTCAGGTTGCGCGGGGCCCAGGCGACGTTGTCGTAGATCGACTTCGGGAAGGGGTTGGGGCGCTGGAAGACCATGCCGATGCGCCGGCGCACCTCCACCGGGTCGACGTCGCTGCCGTACAGGTCGTGGCCGTGGTAGAGCACCTGGCCGGAGATCGAGAACCCGCGGATGGAGTCGTTCATGCGGTTGAGGCTGCGCAGGAACGTCGTCTTGCCGCAGCCCGACGGGCCGATGAACGCGGTGATCAGGTTGCGCTCGATCTTCATGTTCACGCCCGCGATCGCGCGCTTGGCGCCGTAGGACACCGACAGCTCGCGCACCTCGAACACGGCTTCGCGCCGATGGCTCTCGCGCGCGTACGCGCGCGCGTGTAACTTAAGCGAGTGGGAGGTGGCGGGCGAGTCGGGGGCTGCGGCCGGTGCGGAGGAGCCGCCGTTGCCGTACCCCGCGGGGGCCGGTCCAGTGTGCGGCTCGGTCTGGATGCGCACCCGCCGCTGGACGGCGGTCCTGCCCGACGCCGGGCGAGTCGGACCTGCCGGGACTCGCTCGATCGGCGATGGCGCGTCCGGTGCGAGGGCGTCCGCGACAGTGGAGGTCGCGTCCGCCGGGGCGTCGATGTCCGTGCTCGTGGGTGAGCTCATTGCGCCATCCTTGCACGACTGCGGTTGAGAAGGGTCCTGCTGATCAGGCTGGTAACGAGAATGAACGCGAGCAGCACGAGCGCCGCGCCCCAGGCCCGTTCGAAGCCGTAAGGTTCGGCGGACTCCGAGGCGGTGTAGATGTAGACGGGGATGTTCGGCAGCGCGTGCCCGAACAGCTGCAGCGAGGTTTCGCGGCCGAAGACCGAGGAGACGAGGATCAGCGGCGCGGTCTCGCCGGCCGCCCGGGCGATGGCCAGCACAGTGGCGGTGAGGATGCCGCCGAGCGCGCTCGGCAGCACGACGCCCCGCACCGCGCGCCAGCGGCTCACCCCCAGCGCGTCCGCGCCTTCGCGCAGGCTCTCGGGGATCAGCAGCAGCACCTCCTGGGCGGCGCGCGCGATCAGCGGCAGCATGATGATCGCCAGCGCCAGCGCGCCCGCGAAGCCGCTCTGCCCGCCGCCGACGACGAGGATCCCGAAGATGAACAGGCCCACGAGGATCGTGGGCAGCCCGTTGAGCAGGTCGAGCGAGAGCCCCACCACCTGCGCGATGCGCGAGCCCGCGAACTCGGTCAGGTACAGCGCGACCAGGACCCCGACGGGCAGCGCGATCAACGTGGCGACCGCGATCAGCACAGCCGTGCCGACGATCTCCGGCGCGATCCCGCCGCCGGCGGTGCCGAGCGTGATCGGCGGGCTGGTCGTCAGGAAACTGAAGCTGAGGATGTGGATGCCGTGTTCGATCACCGAGTACACGACGATCGCCAGCACCGCGAGCGCGAGCAGCGCCGCGGCGGTCTGGGTCGCCTCCACGCCACGGCTGATCAGCTGGCGGCGGCGCAGGTGGTCGGATGGCGTGAGCGGCCCCGCGGGGTCCACGCGCCCGCTGCGCAGCCGGCCCAGCGCGAGGATCGCGTCCTGCACCTCGACCTCGTCGAGCGCGGGCGATTCTGGCGTGTCGTGCCCGCCACCCCCGCTCCCGTCGCTCTCCCCGACGTCGTCTGCCCCTCCGAGCCCGCCGGTCTCGGGCGCCGGCGCCCCGATTCCCCGCGGGACGCCCGTCACCCCGAGCTCGATCATCTCTCCGATCTCGTTCAGCTCCTCGCGCTCGTCTGACCCGCCGGCGCCGCCCGGCCCGTGCTCCGTGCCTGGCTCGTCCGGCCCGCCGGCGCCGCGCTCGCTCATCGCGCCACCGCCCGGTGGGCGTCGAAGCGGCGCACCAGCGCGCGCGAGGCGAGGTTGGCGATCAGGCTGATGCCGAGCAGGATCACGCCGAGGTAGAAGAGCGAGGCGTGCTGCAGTTTGAACGGCGCGCCCTCGGCCTGGCCGGCGATGCGGCTGGCCAGCGTGTCGCCGGTTTCAAAGAGGGAGACGTGGATGAAGTTGCCGGCGCCCAGCACCTGCGAGGTCGCGATCGCCTCGCCGAGCGCTCGTCCCAGGCCGAGGAAGGCCGCGGCGGTGACGCCGGAGGCGGTCGCGGGCAGGATCACGCCGCGCACCATCTCCCAGCGGGTGGCGCCGAGGGCGGTGGCGCCGTCGCGCAGGTGGTCGGGGACGGTCATGAACAGATCGCGGCTGATCGAGGCGATGATCGGGACGACCATGATCGTGAGGATCAGGCTGGCGGTGAACAGGCTCGCGCCGGTCGTTGATGGGGGCCCGAAGATCGGCAGAAAGCCAAAGAAGTTGTGCAGGAACGGCTCGATGTGCGAGCGCACGAACGGCCCGAACAGGAGGATTCCCCAGAAGCCGAGGATCACGCTGGGAATCGCGGCGAGCATTTCCACGAGCGGGCCGATCGTCCGCGACACCCGGCCCGAGGCTACGGTGCTCAGGAACAGGCCGATCGAGACCCCGATCGGAACGGCGAGCGCCATCGTCACCGCGGAGGTGACCAGGGTGCCGTACACGAACGTGGCGGCGCCGAGCTGGTTGAAGTTGGGCTGCCAAATTTCGTGTACGAGGAAGGCGACGCCGAAGCGTGAGATCGCCGGGCGGGCGCCCTCGAACAGCTGGTAGGCGATCGCGAGAATCAGCGCGACCGCGATCAGGGCGGCCAGCGCGCACACGCCGCGGAACACCGCGTCGGCGATCCGCTCGAACAGCTCGCTGGAGCCTGCGCGTCCCGAGCGTCCGCCCGTGCGACGAGGGCCCAGTCCGGCGCCCGGCATGGGTGCGGCGAGGGAGGAAGTGGAGCGCGAGCTGTCTGCCATCTGCGAGTATGTTAAGTGGAGGGGGCGCCAGCCGTTGCCGGCTTCACAATTTGTTCACAAAGGCTCGGCAAAATCTTCACAAAATAATCACGGCTGGACGAACGCGGCCTGGGATGCTGGGAAAACGCTCAATGACACTACTTCCACTAGGAGGATCTTTGCGACGCACAAAACACCCACTGCTTGCCATGTCAGTCGTGATGGCGTGCCTGGCGGCAGGATTCGCGACCAGCGCCACCGCGGCCTCCGCGGCCTCGCTGACCGGCGCCGGCTCGACGCTGATCGCGCCGCTGCTGGAAGGCTACTGGGCGCCTGAATTCGAACACACCACAGGCAACAAGGTCACCTACGCAGCCGTCGGCTCGGGGGCGGGGATCTCGCAGATCTCGGCTCGGTCGGTGGAATTTGGGGCTTCGGATGCTCCGCTGACCCCGGCGCAGGCCGCTGAATGCAAGGAATGCACGCAGATCCCGTGGGCGCTGACGGCCACCGGCATCGCCTGGCACATCGAAGGCGTCTCGCGTCTGCGTCTGACCGGTCCGGTGCTCTCGCAGATCTACCTCGGCAAGATCACCAACTGGGACAGCCCGGTGATCGCCAAGCTCAACAAGGGCGAGACCCTGCCGAACCTGCCGATCACGGTCGTGTACCGCAGCGACGGTTCGGGCGACACGTTCGCGTTCACCAACTACCTGTCCGACGTCAGCTCCGAATGGAGGTCCAAGGTCGGCAACGCCACCTCGGTCAGCTTCCCGACGGGCACCGGCGGCAAGGGCAACGCCGGGGTGACGGCGGTCGTGGTCTCGACCAACGGGTCGATCGGCTACATCTCCGCCTCCTACATCATCGCCCACAACCTCCAGGCCGCCGCCATCCAGAACGCGGCCGGCAAGTACGAGTTCCCCAACCTCAAGAACATCGAAAACGCGGCAGCGTCGATCAAGAAGGTTCCGGCGAACAACGAAGTGCGGATCGTCGATCCGCCGAAGAAGTACAAGATCGCCTACCCGATCTCGACGTTCACCTACGCCATCATCCCGTCGAATGCGCCCCAGAAGCCGCTGCTGGCCGAATGGGTCAAGTTCGCGGTGACCAAGGGACAGAAGTTCGGCGCCGCGCTGGACTTCGCCACGATCCCCAAGGTCGTGTTGCAAGCGGCCGAAAAGGCGATCAAATCGCTGTGAGCAGGACCCGTCGAGCTGGGTAGGCTCGGCGAGAAGAGGACGCGAGGGCCGGTGGCGCAGATGCTACCGGCCTTCGCCGTTAACGGGGCCGTTGACCTGCGTTTGGGGCCAGCGTTTTCGGGGCCTGGCTTTCGATCGGTCTCCCGCGGCGCGATCCTCGATCCTATTTGGTCGTCAGGCCGGGCAGGTTCTCTTCTTTGTAGTTGATCGCCCCGACCGACTTGTAGTAGGCGCAGCGGAAGTTCTCGGGTGAGTCGACCGGCTCTCCGCCCGCCAGACCGCCCTTTTGTTCGTTTGAGTAGACGGTGACGTACTGGGCGGCTTCCGGCTCGGGTTCGACGAACGAGCCCGCTGCCGCGGAGCCTCCTCTGGTGGTGACGAGAGTCGAGCTCATCTCGCGCTTGTCCTTCAGCGACGGGTTGCGCGGGTTGGTCTCTTCGAGGACTGATTGGTTGAGTTTGTCGGTGAGCGTCGTCTCCAGCGAGACGCGCTTGGTCGCGCCGATGAGCTGCGCGACGGACGGCAGGAAACCGCCCAGTTCGACGCACTTGCGCGACGCCCAGAACCAGTTGTCGACCCCGGGTTCCTGTTCGCGCAGGGGGTAGGTGGAGAGGTCCAGGCACCACGTGCCCATGTCGGCGGCCGACGGTGGGCAGGTGGGTTCCAGTTCGCCCGCCGTCTTGCCATCCAGGCGTGAGGCTTCGTAAGCCGTGGGGATCGCGGCGGCCGGGAATTTGCCGTCCTTGTCCAGCAACAGGATCCCGCCGGCGCGCGGCTTGGCGCTTACGAGGTGCCCGTCGATCCTCAGCGCGTGTTCGACGGAGTGGCGAGCCGCTTCGGCCAGGCCGGTGCTCGCCGCGACGATCGCCACGATCGAGATGAGGACCGGCGGCGTGAGGTGCTTTCTCATTCCTCTTCAGCGTTGCTCGCGCTGGTGGCGGCCGTGGTCTTGACGTAGGCGCAGCGGAAGCTCTGCGCGTCTTTGACCGGCTCGCCGCCCGCGAGCCCGCCGTGCCCGGCGGCGGAGAACACGGTGACGTACTGCGTCGTTTCCGGTTCGGGATTGGCCGGCAGGGGGATCGGGTTCGGTTCGCCGGTGTTCTTGTCCCCGGTCGAGCCTTCGCTCACGCCCTCAGACCCGGCCGCGCTGGATCCCGCTTCGGTGGTGATGAGCGTCGAGGACATCTCGCGCTGTCCCGGCGTCGCCGGACCGCCCGCGAGTTCGACGTCCTTGACGGCGCCGAGGAGCTCGGAAGCCGATGGCAGGAACCCTCCCTTTTCGGCGCACGTCTGGCTGGCCCAGAAGAAGTCGTTCTTGCCGGCGTCTGCTTTGCTCACCGGATAGAGCTGCTTTTCCAGGCACCACGTTCCCAGATCGGCGGTGTTCGCGGGACACGTGGGCTGCAGCTCGGCGGCGGTCTTGCCGCCCAGTGTGTCGGCCTCGGACACGGCGGGGATCGCCCTCGCGGGGAACTTCTTGTTCTTGCCCAGCAGCAGGATCCCGCCCGCGTAGGGCTTCGTGCTCAGGCGATGGCCATCGACCTTGGGGGTGGCGAAGATCTTGTGGACGGCGTGGTCGACCGTGTGGCGCGCCGCCTGCGCCAGCGGGGTGCTCGCCAGGATCAGCGCCAGGATCGAGATCGCGAGCGGTGGGTTGAGGTGCTTTCGCATGGCTGAGCGTTAACGGTGCTTGCGCCGAGCCCTGGATGTTGTGTCGTTTTTGTAAACGCGGTTGATTTTCCCGGGGTGTCGTGTGAGTCTGGCGCGGCTTCTATGACTGACGACGACGCGCAGGATTACACCGGGCACGGCCCCGCCGACCCCGATCCCGACCGCAACCCCCACTCGGAGGGGCACGACGACGACTACCACGGCGCGGGTGGCGCCGAGGAGGCGGCCAGCGGGCACGGCGATACCGGCGAGCTGCCATATCCGCCGCCGGCATCGGCCAACGGCGCGCGTCCCGGAGCCAAACCCGCGGTGCGCTCGGGCCTCGCCCACAGGCGCAATCCCGCCCTGGCGGCGCTGGGGGAGTTTGCGCAGAACGCGCGGCGCATAGCGCTGCGCGACCCGTTGGCGCTGTTTTTGCTGCTGGCCTCGATCGGGTTGGCGATCGCGTTCGCGGTGCTGTTGGGGGACATCAAGCCGAGCAGCGCGGGCCAGCAGGCGCCGCTGTCCACTGTGCAGCGGCTGGCCAAACGCAAGGAGATCTCCAACGCGCTCGTGCTGGATCACGACGACCGCGTCGAGGTCACGACCAGGCCGAACGCCACGATCTCGCTCCCCGGCAACGCCGTCCCCGGGACCAAACCAGCCCCCGAAATCACGGTGCCGGTGCCGCGGCTGTTGTGGGCGTCATACCCCGCGTCCGGCGCGATCACCCAGCAGCTCCTGCGCGAACTCGACGAAAGCGGCGCGAATGTGGCTGTGGATCAGCAGTCGGGCAAGGGCACGAAGACGATCATCGTGCAGTTCTTGATCCCGATTTTGCTGCTGGTGTGCCTGTTCTCGCTGTTCATGCGCCTCGGCGGAGAAGGCGGCGCCGCGGGCGGGATCGCCGCGTTCTCGCAGTTCGCCGGCAAAGGCCGCAAGAAGGGCAAGGGCACGAGTGATCGGATCACGTTCGACGACGTCGCCGGCGCCGGCGAAGCGGTGGCCGAGCTGCGCGAGATCCGCGACTACCTGGCCGACCCGTCCAAGTACCTGGAGGTGGGAGCGGCGGCGCCGAAGGGGGTGCTGCTGGTCGGGCCTCCAGGCACGGGCAAGACGCTGCTGGCCAAGGCGGTGGCCGGAGAAGCCGACGCGGCGTTCTTCTCGCTGTCGGGATCGGACTTCGTCGAGTCGCTGGTGGGGGTTGGGGCGGCGCGGGTTAGGGACCTGTTCAGAAAGGCCCGCAAAGTGTCGCCGGCGATCATCTTCATCGACGAGCTCGACGCCGCCGGGCGCAAGCGCGGGGCTGGGATCGGCCAGGGAAATGACGAGCGCGAGCAGACGCTCAACCAGATTCTGGTCGAGATGGACGGGTTCGCGGGGGATGGCGGCCTGGTCGTGATGGGCGCGACGAACCGACCGGACATCCTCGACCCGGCGCTGCTGCGCCCCGGCCGCTTCGACAGGCAGGTCGTGATCGACAACCCCGACGTGCACGGGCGTATCGAGATCCTCAGGCTGCACGGCGGCAAACGCCCGCTCGCGCCGGGGGCGTCGCTGGAGGAGGTGGCGCGCCAGACCCCGGGGTTCAGCGGGGCCGAGCTCGCGAACGTGATCAACGAGGCGGCGCTGCTGAGCGTGCGCGAGGGACGGGCGGAGATCGACCAGCACACGCTGGAGGAGGCGATCGACCGCGTCGTGGCCGGCCCGGCCAAGCACCACATCCTGACCGAGGAGGAGCGCTGGCTGATCGCGATCCACGAGTCCTCGCACGCGGTCGTGACCGAGGCGCTCGGCCACGCGACCTCCACGCGCAAGCTGTCGATCGTCGCGCGCGGGCGCCAGCTCGGCACGGCCGCGCACATGCTCTCAGACCGCGACCAGCTGATCATGAGCGAACCGGACCTGCAGACCCAGCTGATCGTGATCGCGGCCGGGCTGGCCGGCGAGCGCATCGCGTTCGGCCACCTGTCGACGTCCGCCAACGACGACCTGCACGCCGCGACGAACCTCGCGCGCAGCATGGTCACCTCGTTTGGGATGTCAGAGGCGCTCGGGCTGGTGACGATCGGCGAGAAGGGCGGCGAGGTGTTCCTCGGCGCCTCGCTGCAGGATCTCGGCTCGGTCGGACCGGAGACGCTGAACCTGATCGACAACGAGGTCGAGCGGCTGGTCGGCGACGCGGCCGCCCGCGCGAGCGCGGTGCTCGATCGCAATTGGCAGTCCGTCGAGGAGACGGCCACGGCGCTGCTCGAGCACGAGACGCTGTCGGGGGTGGCGCTGGACGCGGTGCTCTCGCCGGTGCAGGAGGTCTCCTTCGAGGAGCTCGAGGACATCCGCCGCACCCCGCCGGCCCGCGGATCCCAGCAGGCATAAGGCCGACCGGGGCGATCGACACAGCCGCATCCTGACCGCCGCCGCGCCGAGGGACCCTCTGGCGCTGGACCGGTAGAGTGCCGATCGCATGGTCCTGTACACCTGCTCCTACGGCAAGTCCTTCGGCGATCTTCCCTCTGCGATCGCCCATCCCTGCGGCCGCGCGGCCAAGGCGCTGGACGACGCGGGGTACGAGTACGAGCTGAAGCAGGTCGACGGCGGCAGCCTGAAGTTCTGGACCTGGCACACACGCGCGCGCGACCGCGCGGAGGTCGAGAAGCTCAGCGGCCAGCGCGCGGTGCCGATCCTCGTGCTCGACGACGGCAAGGTCGTGACCGGCTCGAGCAAGATCGTGCACTGGGCGCGCGAGCACCCGGCGTAGGCGCCGATCGCGGGCTAGCCGGCCCCGGCCGTGGTTGCCTCGGTGTTCGGGCGTCCGTCCTCGTGTGGCATCAGGATCTCGGCTGCCTGTGCGGGGGTCACGTCTGAGTAGAGCGCCCGCACGAGCACGATCGCGCAGGCCCCGCCGACGAGCTGCGCGAGGATGAAGCCGGGGACGGATGCGGGGGCGATGCCGGCGAAGGTGTCGGAGAACATCCGCCCGATCGTGATCGCGGGGTTGGCGAAGCTGGCCGAGCTCGTGAAGAAGTAGGCGGCGCCGATGTAGGCGCCGACGGCGGCCGGGATCGTGGATGCGCGGCGGGTGCGCGCGAGCGAGAAGATCACGAGCAGCAACCCGGCGGTCGCGACCGCCTCGGACAGGAGGTGCGCGGGCGAGGCGCGGTGGTGGGTGGAGATGCTGATCGCGGCCAGTTCGAACATGCCGTTGGCGAGGATCGCGCCGAGCGCGCAGCCCGTGATCTGCACAGGGATGTAGGCGAGCGCGTCACGAACGCCGATGCCGCCGAAGCTCGCGTCCGCGAGCGAGACGACCGGGTTGAAGTGCCCGCCGGAGACCGGCCCGAACATGAGGATGATCGTGAACAGCCCCGCCGCGGTGGCGGCGGCGTTCTCGAACAGCTGCAAGCCGACGTCGCCCGGGGACAGCGTCTGCGCGGCGATGCCCGAGCCGATCACCAGCGCGGCGAGCAGCGCGGAGCCCAGCAGCTCGGCGAGCAGGCGGCGGGGGAGCGGGGGCTGGGACTGGCTCATCGACCTCAGCGCGGGGTGGGCGAGTGGGGGACGGGCGCGTGGGCGTCGGGATCGCGAGCGCAGCCCTCGCCGGTCGCCGCGAAGCGAACCGCGATCAGCTCGCGGATCTGCGCGCGGATAACGTCGCGGATTTCGCGCACCCCCTCGATCGGCCGGCCGGCAGGGTCGGGTATGTCCCAGTCCTCGACGACGGTCGGCACATGGGGACAGGCGTCGCCGCAGCCCATCGTGACCGCCAGGTCCGCGCGCCGCTGCATCTCGGGCGTGAGCCGCTTGGGGCGCCGTCCGGCGATGTCGATCCCGGCCTCGCCCATGACTTCGACCACGACCGGCCAGATCCGCTCCGCTGGTTCGGTGCCGGCGGACTCGGCGAGCACGTCATCGGGGCCGTAGCGCTCGAAGAACGCCTGCGCCATCTGCGAGCGCCCGGCGTTGTGGTTGCACACGAACAGCACGTACCCGGCCGGTGGCGCCGGGGCGGGGCTCGTGTCCTCGGCGTTCATCGCACGGCCGATCATATTACATCGACAAGTGTGAGTGTTAGTGATATAAGTAGATCGATGCCGATCGATCTGGAGCTCGCGCCCAAGCAGAAGCGAGCGGCCGGCGAGCGCTGTTGCGAGCCGGTCGTCTATCCCGATGTGGCGCGCGAGCAGGCGCTGAGAATGGCCGAGGTCGCCAAGGCGCTCGGCGACCCGATTCGCCTGCAGCTCGTCGACGTGTTACGCAAGCACGCCGGGAAGGTGTGCGTGTGCGAGCTGGTGCCGCTGTTCGACATCTCCCAGCCCACGCTGTCCCATCACCTCAAGAAGTTGCGCGACGCCGGGATCGTCGACTCCGAGCGGCAGGGCCTGTGGGCGTATTACTACGTCGTGCCCGACGCGCTGGCGGAGCTGGCTGCTTGGCTGGCCTGACCGTGAGCAGGCATTCCCGGCGCGATCGTCAACTGGGCGCGGCGTCCGCTGGGATCTCGTTTCAGCCGAGGGCGGCCACGAGGTCGTTCGCCTCGACGTGTACGGCGTGTGGCAGTGTGATCGTGATGTGTCCGTCGTGCTCGAGGATGCGACGGGCGTTGACGATCGTGATGCCGATCACCTGGCCGTTCTCGTCGTAGCGGACGCCATGGCCCTCGGGTGTGAGCGCTGCGTCGGAGGCATGAGTGGTGTCTCCGCGGAGCAGGTAGAGGACGTCGCCGTCGGCGTCATAGTCGCCGTGGTCGAAGACGAGATCGTCGATCTTGACGTTCATGGTGTCCATCCCTTGGGCGAGCGACCGTGCTGGTAGCCGAGTGCGGTCACGATCCGTACTGGGATCGTCTCTGAGGATACAACCACCATCAGCCACACGCTTGGCCCGACGTGCTGCTTGAAGAACCGCTCACGACCGGGCCAGGGATCGTTTTCGCGGTGGTGCGGTGAGGCGACGGTGTCGAGGATGTCCTGCAGATAGGGTTGGAGCTCGCCGTGAGCCCGCAGGATGTGCTGGCGCCAGGTGTCTTCGAAGAGGACGACGCGAGTGCCGGCAGGTGTGGCGGTCTCGGTCAGGATGAGTCGCCTATCGGCGCTCACCCGTTCAGCAGGAGCTGGCATCGGCTCCGTGCGAGTTCGTGCGACCCTGCGTCGGCGGGCGAGTCGTGCCGCGAGCAGAGCGGCGATGGACGCGGCGACCGCGATGATGATGAGCATGACCGACGTGCTGGGCATCGCGACTGACCATACGCCGTGCTTGGGATGGCATCAGAACATATGTTCCCCCAGCCCAAACCTCAGCAGTCGCCAAACCTCAGCAGTCGCGGAAGGGGTTCTCGACGCGATGCACAGTATCACAGTTGCACAGCGGAGGGGAGATGGGGTTTGCTGAACCGGCTGAACGAGCGCAAATGGGGACGCGTGTGGTAGTGAGGGCGGCAGCGGTGGCTATCTCCACAAGGCGGCGATCGGGGCGGCGATGATCCGTTCGCCGAGCTTGAACAGATGTGGACCGGTGTGCAGCACCACCCCCGCGAGGAACCGCTCGCCGATTTGTCGCTGTAGCCATGTGAGGTGCTTGGCGTCGTCGTTCAGGCTTGGCGCCGCGCTGGCCTTGATCTCGATTCCCACTAATCCGCGTCCGGACAGCTCGGCCACGAGGTCGATCTCGTGGCGGCCCTCCTCGGTGCGCAGGTGGTACAACCGCGGGCGTGTCGTGGCAATCGCGAGCTCGGGGCGCAATTGTGCGGCCACGAATGTGTCGAGCACGCGGCCCAGCAGGTCGCCGTCGTCGAGCACCGCCTGCTCGTCGAGGCCCAGTGTGGCAGTCATCAGCGCCGCGTCGATCAGGTAGCGCTTTGGCCGGCGCACCAGGCGCTTGAGCCGATTGGATGACCACGCCGGGACGTGTTCGGCGATTAGCAGGCCGGCGAGCAACTCCTCGTAGGCGGCCGCTGTCGCCTTACTCACCTGTGCCGCGTCGTAGATCGTCTTCTGATCGGCCACACCCGCCGAGCTGAGCGCATAGGCTTCCAGGTAGCGTCGCAGCCGTTGCGTGTCGCGGCGGCGCCCGAGATGGCGGTCCTCGATTTGCTCGATGTCGTGTGCAAGCAGATCCGAGATGTAGCTCTCGAGCCAGTTCCTTCTTGCGGTACCGGTCAGGTGCAGGGCTGCGTCAGGGAAGCCGCTGCGCAGCGCCAGCTCGACGTAGCCGCGCAGATCCGGGCAGTCCGCCGGCACGTCCAGCGCGTCCAGGTCGTCGCTTTCCGCGTAAGCGGCGATTCGATCTAAAAAGGGCTTGCTATGTCTGCCCAACTGCTCCCCCACGGTCATCGGGTACATCGCGACGCGTACGAGTCGACCGGTGGCCGGCCAGACCTGGTGCTCGAGCTCGGCCCGAACCGAGCCGGTGACGAAGAAGCGGTTGGGACACGCATCCTCTTCTACCGCGCGCCTGACGGCGCCCAACACGCCGGGCACGTGCTGCCACTCGTCCAGCAGCACGGGCTCTGTCAGGCTCCTGAGCGCCGCGTCCGGATCGGCCGAGAACGCAGCTGCTCGCGGGCTGCGGTCGAGCCTGACCACGGTACTGGCGCGACGCGTCAGCGTCGTCGTCTTGCCGGCGGTGCGTGGGCCGACGACCAGTATCGCCGACAGTTGAGCCAGCAATTCGTCCAGCAGCGGATCCACAAGCCGCTGCCGGTAACCCCCCGATAAATCATCGATAGCCATGACACGCACTATATACTAGCCAGACCACGCAGCAGATAGTCGCCTTTCCACGGGGGATCGGGGGGGTTCCCCTCCGCCTCGGACGGAGCCCGTCTCCCGCGGAGGGCTCGGTGCCGTCCGGTCGTGCGTGACGCCTGGCCCCCGTTCACAGCCTGACAAACACGATCGGGGCGGGGCGGGCGAGGCTCGAGCAGGTTCGAGCCCGGCGATGGTCCTGCGCGCGCATGCCACCAGCCTGATGCTGCTCGCGCTCGCGAGGGTGTTGGTGCTGCTGAGCCGGCGCTGGCGAGAATCAGAACACGTGGATCTGCTGCCCCGACCTCAGCGCTGAGGCTTGGAGGGGCCTCGTATCTCCACAGCGATGACGTTTGGCGGTGGCGTGGACGGCATCGGGTTAGATGTGATCGGCTTGGGAGATGTGGGTGTGTCGCTCATCTCAGTGGAGGATTGTAACGAGGAGGGCGATTGCGAGAGCGAGGATCTCAGCGGTGAGCATGAATACTGCGCGGCGAACTCGCTTTGCGACAGCTTCAAGTATAGCCTGGTTATGCCGGTAGCCCTCGTCGAGGTAACTGGCTGCGGCAGACTGCATTTGGCGAAGGTCGGCGCCGCTCGTCTGTGCGGTTTGCAGCAGCTCACCACCGAGGAGACCGACATGGACCCCGTGGGGGAGCAGCGCAGAGCCGCATTCCCGGACACATAGCGCGTAGGCGACCGCGGCTGCTCCAAATGGGATCGCCACACCGGCAGGCCCATGGCCGACCGCGACTGCGGCAACCGGCACGACTATCGATGCCGCGGCGAGCACGGCGGTCGACTTCTCTCGAAGCTGGTTCTCGGTTTGCTCTTGAGCGTCGATTGAGGCGCGCGACAGGTCGAGCGCCAGTTCCTCGGGGGTGGTCGTCATCGAACACATGTTCCCCTACGTCCCGGACGGAATCCGTCTCTGCGGGTGCGCGTCATAGCGCGTCCAAGACCCTCTCGAGGCCGCGCCCACGACCCCTCCCAAAACTGTAGCGTGGTATACTACAGCCAACTACATGAGCAGTCAGGTAACCCCGAAGCCGTTCTCGATCCGCATGAGTCCACGGACGCTCGCGCGTTTGGAGGTGGGCGCGCGGCGCCGCGGCGAGGCCAAATCACGAACGGCCGAGCGGCTGATCGACGAGGGCCTGCGGATGGAGGACCATCCCGGCATCGTGTTCAGAGACGGCCCGACGGGACGCCGCGCGGGGCTCGCCGGTGGGCCCGACGTGTGGCAGGTTGTGCAGACATTCCAGGAATTTGGATCCGACGGTGAGCGGGCGATTGCGGGCGCCGCCGAATGGGGCAGCCTCTCGCACGCACAGGTCAACGTGGCCCTGCGCTACTACGGTGACTTCCCCGGGGAGATCGACGAGCGGATCGCCTTTAACGACGAGGAGACCGCACGGCAATACGCCGCGTGGAAGCGCACGCAGCAAGTGTTCGCCTGAGCCGTGAAGCTCAGGCTCGACGAGATGTACCCGCCGGCGATCGCCGAGCAGCTCCGCGCTCGCGGACACGATGCCGATGCGGTGGTCGAGCACGCTGAGCTCCGCGGGCTCCCTGACACGGAGATCTTTGCGCTGGCCCAGACCGAGCAGCGCGCTCTCGTCACCGAGGACATCGCCGACCTGAGCAACATCGCCAACGCTTACGACCAGCGGGGCCAGGTCCATTACGGTCTCGTGCTCGTCGACCTCAACCGCTACCCCCGCGCAAGCCCGGGAACGATCGGGCGCATGGTCACCGCGCTGGACCGATTGGTGAGCGAGCACCCTGAGGATAGGCCGACAAGCTTGCGCCACTGGCTCTGAGGTTGTCAACATGTATGGAGGGACCGCTGGGAACAGATAGAGCTGCGCGGGCAGGGCGCGCAACACCCCAAGCATGCATTGGGCGGTGGCCAAGGAGGGGGAAGGGGCCGGCATACGAACACACGTTCCGATACGCCCGGACGGAATCCGTCTCTGTGGGCGTGAATGGGAGGGCGTCCAAGATCCCCTCGAGGGCGCGCCCCCGACCCCCGCCAAACCTCATCATCGCTGCGCATGTAACCAACCGGTGACGATTTGGTGAAAGCCGGTTACAGCCCGGCGATGGGGCGCTGCGCGGGGATTAGATTGCGCGGGGATGCACCTGGAAGCGATGCCGATTACGCGTTCGGCGAGGGTCCGACTGCGAGCGGCGACGCTCGTCGGGCTGCTCGCGTCGAGTCTCGCCCCGGCTCACGTGGGCGCTCGGGCTCTTGTCATTGAGCGGGCGACCCGCGCGCGCGCCCGCGCGCTTGCCCTCGCGTTGGCCCCCGTCTTGACCCTTGCCGTCGCGGCGATGCAGGCCGCGCCCGCGCGCGCGGTGATATTGCCCGCGCAGACGATCGCCGGGCCAAGCGAGGAAATCGTCGGGTTCGGCGGGGTGGCGATGGCGCCCGACGGGACCGGCGGGGCGGTGTTTTTGCAACGCGTCGGCGGGGTGCCGCATGTGTTCGTCTCGCGCTATGTGGGAGGGCAGTGGCAGGCGCCGATCCGGGTCGACGCCGAAGAGCCCTACGCGGCCAGCTGGCCGCGGATCGGGGCGGCCGAAGGGGGGGAGCTGATCGTGGTGTGGGCGACACCCTTCGCGACCAAGTCCGAAACGGGCAAGCCGATCTATGAGCTGCTCGGCTCAGTGCTCGGCGCAGGCGGGGAACGCTTTGGGCAGGCGGTCATCGTCGATCGAAACATCGAAGAAGCGACCGGCACCAGCCCAGACCTCGCCGTCAGCTCGACTGGGTATGCCGACGTCGTCTACAGGGTCGTGGATACCTCTAAAGTCGGCGTCCCGCTGCTACGACCCGGCGACGTGGTCGAGCAGGTGCGCGTTGCGCATTTCGACGGTGAGCGCTGGTCGAACCTAGGAGCGATCAACCGCGATCTGGGGATCTCGATGCGCCCGCCCACTCAGCTCAACGCGCCGCAGATCGCGATCGGCCCGACCGGCGATGGCGTGGTCGTCTGGCAGGAGCCCGACATCGAAGGGGTGGCACGGATCTGGGCGAGGCGCCTGTTCGGCTCGACGCTCGACTACGTGATGCCGGTGAGCGCGGAAACCTATGACGGCGCGCCGATCGCCGACGACGCCGACGCGCCGAGCGTGGCGGTCGACTGGATGGGGCAGGCCGACGTCGCCTACCGGCAGAGCGCCGGCCCGGGCTCGCCGCTGCCGGGACCGCGGATCTTTTCGAACGTGCTGCCCAGCGGCGAATTTACCAGTGGCGCGGAGTTCACCGGCGCGATCGTCGCCGACAACGAAGTTGCCGGCGGGCAGTCCGCGTCTGTCGGACCGCCGAGCATCGACATCGACGAAAAGGAAGGCGTGCGCATCCTGTATGACGCGAACGGCACTCCGCGCGTGATCGAGGGCGATGGCCAAGGGCTGACGGGGACGCTCTCGCTGGGCCCGCCGTTCGCCGGAGCCGAAACCTCAGCGGCGAGCGTCATGAATCCGCAGGGGGGCGGCGTCTCCGCGTGGCCGAGCGCCGACGCTCAAGGCAACCCGGCTGTGGCGGTGCGCGAGGACTTTCCCACGGGCGCCGTGCAGACCGGGCTTGTCAGCGGCGGCGCCGGCGGGGAAGTCGCGGAACTGGCGGTTGGGCGCTCGGGATTGGGCGACGGCCTGGTCGCCTGGCGCCAAGGTCCGCTCGGCAATGCCGCGATCGTCACCGCCACCGTCAGCGCGCCACCCGCCGAACTGGTGCTGAGCGTGCCCAATCACACGGTCACCCCCTCCCAGGCGGTGGTCAGCTGGCAGCCGGCCGTGAGCGCCGAGGGGCCGCTGCGCTATACGGTTGTGCTCGACGGACGTCCCCAGGCCACGCCCGCGGACGCCTCCGAACTGCGCCTGGATCCGCTGGGGTTGAGCTCGGGGAAGCACGCCGTGCAGCTGCTGGCGACAGACATCGACGGCCAGTCGACGCTGTCCAAGCCCTCGGTCATCCACATCGACGGCACGGCCCCGATCGTGTCGATCTCCCGCGTGCGCGGGGGTCGCGGCGTGAGCGTGCGCGTACACGATCCCTACGCCGCGATCGACGTGCACGACGTGACGGTCAGCTTCGGCGACGGCCATTCCGCCCGTGGACGCAAGCGCTTAAGCCACAGCTACGCTCGCGGCGGGGTCTACCGGGTGGTCGTGCACGTACGCGACAAGCTCGGCAACACGGGCATCGTCAGCCGGTGGGTGAAGGTGCGATGAGGCCGTCTTCTTGGACGATCGAAGCTCGCCCGGCATCCGCGCGAAGCGGGGCATCGGACCCGGGGCGCAGCGCCCCTGCTCCTCGATCGAGGCTCGTTGCGGCGCTGGCGCCGATATCGGTGTGTGCGTGCATCGTCGCGGCGGCGTTGCTGGCGGCGGCGCCTGCCGGCGCGGACGTATTTGGGCCTATCTCACTCGTGTCGGAGGGTACGTTTGGCGGCAGTGAACCGCAGCAGGCCGAATACGCGCACGACGCCACGGTCTCGGGCAACGGGATGTACGTCGCATTCGACGGCTCGGTGGCCGGCGTCACGGGGGTGTGGCGGCGAGACCTCGCCACGGGCGCGCTGGAAGAGGTGGCCGGGGGCGACGCCGAGATGCCCTCGATCAGCGAAAGCGGGCAGTACGTGAGCTTCACCACCAACGAAGGCAGGAGCCTGCCTGCGATCACAGACGGCCGTCCCGACGAGGCTCCGAACCAGGAAGCGGTCAATGTCTATGTGCGGAACATGGCGCTCAATCCAGGCGCAGAAGGGGCCTTCACCGTCGTCTCGGCGCCGAGCGGGTCCACCGAACCGCTCGAATATCTAGCCGCGGGAACGACGCTTGGCGCGAGCGCGGCCGGCCGCTCGGCGATCAGCGCCGACGGCAACGAGGTGGCGTTCGTGACGACGGCCGTCTCCAACCTCGTCCGCTATCCCAAGCTTGAAGAAGAAGAACGAGAAGAAGGGGAACCGGGAGAACCCCCCGTGCCGCACACTCCCGCCCTCCAGGTCGCCGTCCGCTATCTCGACAGCCACACGACGGTGCTGGTCAGCCGCTGCTACTTTCACTGCGAAGAAGCCGCCGACGAAGGGGCCGCCGAACCGGTTGTGGGCAGCGAACAGCTCGGCGCCGTGTACCCCGGCGAGCGGCTGGAGTTCCCATCGGTGCCGGAAAGCGGCGAATGGCCCGGAGCCTCGATCAGCGCCGATGGGTCGACCGTCGCGTGGATGGGCGAGGACGTTGGCGAGCAAGGGCCCACGCTCTCCGCCGAAACCCTCGAACCGCTGTACACCGAGCCGTTGTGGCGGCGGATTGCGCCAGGCTCGGAAACCGACACCGAGCGGGTGACCGGCGGCTCGGATCCTGAGAACCCGCTGTGTGAGACCTCGGGCGAGAGCGCGCTGCCGTTTACGCCCTCACCATCCGACCCCTGCCAGGGGCCGTTCGCCAAAGTGGAAGGCGCTGGCTTGGTCACCGGAATCTGGAGTCACGGGCCGGATATCGGCGACTTCACCCCGCGGCTCAGCGCCGACGGCTACACGGTGGCCTTCATCTCCCAGGCGCCGCTGGTCTCCGGTGGTTCCGGCTTTGGCAGAGGGGGGGAAGGACAGGCAAGCGACCTCTACGTAGCCGACATGCAACCGGGCCTGACCCGCGATGAGGCGCTCACCCCCCTGACCGAGATTGGCGCCGAAACGCTCGCCGACAGCGCGCCGATCGCCGACTTCGCGATCTCGCCCGACGGCCGCCAGGTCGCGTTCACCACCGTGCGCACGCAGTTTCTCCTGGACCCTCCGGCGTATGTGAGCGAGCCGGCGCCCGAACCGGGTCTGCCGGAACTGTTCGACGTCGACCTCGGCAACGGCACGCTCACGCGCGTGACGCACGGCTACCTCGGGGGCCCCTCAGAACAACCGCACCAGACCAAGCTCTACGAAGAAGACCAATACGGGACGAGTCCGGAGGGCTTCGGCGCGCTCTCGCCCTCCTTCTCGGCCGACGGCGACAAGCTGGTCTTCACCTCGACTGCCGACAACCTCGTCTACGGGGACGGCAACACCCCCACCGGCGAAGAAAAACCATCCACGGCCCCCGACAACGGCAGCGACGCGTTCCTCGTGGAACGGCAGGTCTTCGACACGTTGCCAGCGCCGCAATACGTCTCGCCCGCGCCCGAACCGGCCGCCGCGCCGGCGTGGCAACTGGGGGTGACGGCGGTCTCGCGCTCGAATGGGAGCGTCCTGCTCTACGTGCAGGCCCCCGGTCCCGGAAGCCTGCGCGCGCGCGCGCAGAGCGCGGTGGTGGTCGACTCGCACGCGGCCCGGGGCGGGCGCCGCGCCTCGACCAAAAACGCCTCGACTCACCACTCCTCGGCCCGTCGCGCGTCGCCGAGAGCCACGCGCGCACGCGCGCGACGGGCCGTCGCCACGCGCACGGTCGCGACCCGAGCGGCGGACGCGAAGGGCGTCGGTCTGACGACGCTGACGCTGGCGCTCGAGCCCAGCTACGCCTCGCTCGCGCTGCAGCGGGGCGGCCTGTCGGCCACGGTCACCCTCACGTACACCGCCCCCGGGCGTCCGGTGCTGCGCCAGAGCATCCCCGTGACCTTCCTGCGCCAGGCGAAGCGGTCCAAAGCGAAGCGGACCAGAGCTCGCTCACGCAGGGCGGGCAGGCGCCCATCCACGGCGGGTGGGCGCTCATGACCGCGCGAGCCGCGCACGCGCTCACCTTGCTGGCCCTCTGTCTGATCGTCGCGGTTGTGGCGGCGTCCGCGCCCGCCGCCGCACAGGCCGGCGAAGAAGGCGGGGCCAGCTGGCGGCTCGAACAGCCGCTGCCACCCAAGGCGCCCACGGGCACGCCGGAAGCCTCGCTGCCGATCGGCCTCGGGCAGATCGGCGACATCGAGTTCTTCGAACCCAATCGCGGGCTGCTGATAACGCACGGCGACGGACCCGCGATCCCGCCGGGTGTGTGGGCTTACAACGGCGTCGAATGGCACGAGCTCGCCGAAGTGTGCGGAGCCACCGAAGGGAGCATCGCCTGGGCCGGTCCCGCCGATTTCTGGACCGTCTCGAACGGGCGGCCGGGGCAGGTCAGCGAATCCTCCGGCAGCGCGGAACAAGAAAGAGCCGTGCCGCTGGAAGACAACACGCTCTGCCACTTCGCCGAAGGGCGGGTGGTCGGCTCCTACGCCCACCCCGCCTTCGAAGCCGACTCCTACCAGGCGATGCACGCCGCGGGGTGCATCCCGCCGCAACCGCCGGCCGTCACCTCCGAAGACTGCTGGTTCGGCGGGGCTGCTCTCCCGGAACCGCAGATCGGCGCCTTCCACCTGCACTGGAATGGCAGCACGCTGGAAGCGGAACCGTATCTCGGCGAAGGCCACGCCGTGGAGGACATGGATGTCCTCGAAGGGCTGATCTACGAGAGCGTCCGCGTCAACGCCACCGATCGCGTCGCCAAGGAAAAAAGCAGGTACCCGGTCATCCACGTGATCGACCCCGAAGCGACGCCGGCGATCGCACCCGAAGAAGCGGAACCGCCCCTGTACGGGTCCTCCAAAGAGCTCACCAGCGCGCTTGACTTCCTGCATCTCTCCTCAGCCGAAGGCGCCCTGTGGGGCGCTGCGGGGAAAAGCTCCAAGCGCATCACTTCCTCCGAAGTGCCGGGACAGGTGACCGTGGTGCGGCGGGTCCATGGTGTGTGGAGCCAGCTGATCGGGCCCGGCTCCCGCACCGAAGGCACGCCGCCCAATCCGCTGGGCCGGGTCCTGCCGAACGAAGCCGAAGAAACCCGCCTGCTCGGCGGGGAAGCCGCGAACGCCACCGTGAGCGCGCTCGCTGCCGAACCGGGCGGCGAACGCGCGTGGCTGGCGCTGAGCTCGCCAACCGGCTCCGGCGAAGGCGTGAGCGCGGTGCTCCTGCACATCTCCGCCGAAGGCAAGGTGCTCGGCGAGCAGACCCTCCCCTCCGCGCGCGAAGCGGAAGCAGGCATCGGCCCCAAGGGAGCGGCGGCGCGTCTCTCCTGCCCCGCTGTCGAAGACTGCTGGATGGCGACGACCGAGGGATGGCTCTATCACCTCGCCCCCGAAGGCGAGCGCACCCTGCCACGCAACGAAATCCCCGGCTTCGGCGGGCTGATCACATACCGCCCGAAAGACCAGGGCCTGCCGCAGGAAGTGGCCGACGCGCCTCCACCGGACGACTCCGGGCTGACCGAAGAACCGCCCGACTACGGTGGCACGATCGCGGAAACGGAGGTTCCCGCGATCGAAACCAAGGTCGAGGCTCCGCTGCTTTCGGATCTGCACAGCCGCCTGATCCACAAGACGACGCTCGAACTGCGCTTCCACCTGGCGGTCAAGGCCCGAGTTCGCCTGCTCGCCAAGCGCCATAAGAAGGTCGTGGCGAGCACGCCGATGCGCACGCTGGCGGCGGGCAACCGCAAGCTGCTGCTGCGCCTGAGCCGGCGGGAGTGGCCGACGAAGCTCTCGCTGCAGACCCACGCGCTGGCGCCGCTGCCCGCGCGCGCCGTCGGCGAAGGGGGCGCCGTTCCGGAAATCGGCCCGAACGGAACCGTCACTGAGGCCACCGACCTGACGGGGATCTCGCAGGTGCCCACTTTCGCGGAATTGGGAACGCGGCGTTGAGCATGCCACGGTGGAGCAGACGCGCCGCTTTGAGGTGGCCGGCGCCGCTCGCGCTGTCGGGAACGCTCGCGCTTGCCCTCGCCCTGTTGTTGCTCGGCTCCGGCCGTGCGACGAAGGTCGCAGCGGAAAGCAGCTACTCCGGACTCGTTCCTTCCACCGACCTGGCGGTTCCCGCCGAAAATGTGGTCATGCTCGGATCGAGCGCCTCCGAATCCGGAGCGCCCGGCGGAGCGACCTGGGGTCTCGGTGAAGTGGAAAAAGCCTCCGAGCTGATCCGCTACACAGCGCCCGCGGCGGAAGCA
>Ga0335075_10003152_pt1 | contig 26334 bp, 28 predicted proteins | sample Lox_Sample_24_FD_206723 | JGI IMG/M metagenome (GOLD analysis project Ga0335075, IMG submission 206723) | Soil microbial communities from Loxahatchee National Wildlife Refuge, Florida, United States - Lox_Sample_2.4 | ecosystem: Environmental > Terrestrial > Soil > Wetlands | place: USA...
CAATAGCTTTTTAGCCTTATAATACAACCTGGATATCCATATCTAATTGTTTTATGAGTTTAAAAGGTGAAAAATGCTTAATGGTAGTGTCGCAAGTCAAGGGGCCGTTTTATAGTGTAAAAGAAGGCTCTTTGTAAATTTAAGGGGGCGGCAACGACATGATAATAATTTTCGGAATTAATAGGTCAGAGGTGTTTAGGGGAGGTATACAATACACTGAAATAAAAATAAATAGAAATTTTAACGCGTTTAGAGATTTAAAGTCGCTTGAACTTGAAGTACCTACGATTTGTCTCGCTACAGGGTGCGTCTCGCTACGCAGGGACAGACGTTAGTCATATTGCTGTCACTAAATATTCCATTGCCATTGCTTGTCTTCTATTCCTCCATCCCGTAGGACGCCTTAACCCATGATGATGACTCATTGGTCTCGAGGTAGGCACAAATGCATAATGAGACTTTGCGAGAATATGAAAGTGGGAGGATAATCGGAGTCTTGAGTTTTTGGTCGCGTACTCTGTTTAAAACGCCATTAGCGTCGGTAACTTATTTACAAAGGATGAAGTAATTCGGAGCGAAGAAAGTCCGTGCAGGGATGGCGCATGATGTCTGCACACAGGCCCAATAAACGATTACTAACGGAACATGCATTTATTGTGCCGGCGAGCTTCTCAGGCAACCCATCAGCGACGAATGCAGTGCAGATCCCCACCGAAAACGGCAGCCCGCAATCGACAAATAACTTCTCGACAGAACTCATGCAGTAAATACCTCTTTCGTGTGGGCAAAGAGGATTGTGGTGCATCTTCAATCATCTGTCATGCGAGACGACAGCTCCCGATCACAGAGCATCCTTGCGAGTAGCTCTTTGTCGAGCTCCAGACCGCTCAAGGAGCTCGCAAGTGGATATCTCGCAGCGTCGAAGGAGGGTAGGCAGCCATTATGTGGCAATAGTGAGGGTTGGGGCCCATTGAGCTCCATTAGATATGACTTCACTCCATGTTTTATGGATGTGTGGGTGTCGTCGGTGGCGGTGTTTGGGATATTGTTTGGAGCTGGTGCTGTTTGGTGGCTGTTGAATAGGAAAAAGGCACAAGAGGTCTCGAAAGATTGGCATTTCTGGACGAAGCAGGTATGATGTTCCTACCCCGTTCCCAGGCATCCCCCACGGGAAGCTGAGTGCCGTCTGTCAACATGGCTGTCTCTTGTCTTCAATCATACTACTCCCTCAGTGGACTTGTCCACTCTCTTCGTGAATGTGCTAATTGATGTTTTTCAGGCTCTCATAATAGTCATAGCTGCAGATGTTGGAGTCCAGCTCGTTTTCCAAATCCTGAACTATCCCGATGTATGGGCAGGCGACTTTCGATTCTGGACGAGTGTTTTGACAGTACTATCTCTTGGGATCATCTTCTGGATACAATGGTTGGAACATGCCCGCCTCCGAAATGCGAATGGGGTCGTCCTCTTCTATTGGCTGTTTCTCATAATCGCATTCTGTGTCAAGCTCCGTTCGTTGATTTCTCAGGAAATACACGAAAAGCACCTACCATACTTTATCGCATATTGTGTGGGTGTCGGCCTCTCTATAATTGAGTTCGGACTGGAATGGCTTGTGCCCAAGAAGAAAAGCGCATACGACGCATTAGGAGACGAAGACGAATGTCCCATTGAGTACGCTACTGTGTTCTCAATCTTGACCTTTAGCTGGATGACACCAATGATGAGATATGGGTATAAGCAATACTTGACCGAGGATGATCTATGGAATTTGGCAAAGAGAGATACCACGAAAGCTACCAGTGCGTCTTTTGAGGAAGCTTGGAACCATGAGCTTCAGAACAAGAAGAACCCATCTTTGTGGATGGCCCTTTTTCGTGGATTCAGTGGTCCATATTTCCGTGGAGCATTGTTCAAGGCCGTCAATGATACCTTAGCCTTCACTCAGCCGCAATTACTGAGACTCTTGATAACATTCGTTCATTCCTACAATGACGATTCCCCCGAGCCAGTGATCAGAGGTGCTGCAATTGCGCTCGCCATGTTTGCAGTATCAGTCATCCAAACGATGGCGCTTCATCAATACTTCCAGCGTGCTTTCGAAACAGGCATGCGTATAAAAACTGGACTTACAGCTGCGATCTATAGCAAATCGCTGAAGCTATCAAATGAGGGTAGAGCAAGCAAATCTACCGGGGATATCGTCAATTATATGGCTGTGGATACCCAGCGATTACAGGATCTTACGCAATATGGACAGCAATTGTGGTCGGCACCATATCAAATAATCTTGTGCATGGCTTCTTTATACCAGCTGGTAGGACTTTCCATGCTTGCTGGTGTAGGAGCCATGATCATCATGATTCCGATCAACGGTCTTATTGCTCGTCTTATGAAAACTTTGCAAAAAGAGCAAATGAAGAATAAGGACTCGAGAACTAGGCTGATTGCAGAGATCGTGAACAACATGAAGAGCATCAAATTATATGCATGGGGCTCGGCGTTTATGAACAAGCTCAACTATGTTCGTAACGATCTGGAACTGAAAACACTCCGGAAGATCGGGGCCGCTCAGTCATTTGCTAATTTTACCTGGTCTACGACGCCGTTCCTGGTGTCATGCTCTACATTTGCGGTCTTCGTGTTGACGCAGGAAGCGCCGTTGACTGTTGATATTGTGTTTCCAGCGCTTACTCTATTCAACTTATTGACTTTCCCGCTAGCGATTCTGCCCATGGTCATTACGTCAATAATAGAGGCGTCTGTCGCTGTGGGACGTTTAACGGCCTTCTTCACAGCCGAGGAACTGCAGCCTGATGCTATCGTCATCAAGCCCGTAGTTGAAGATCTTGGCGAAGAGTCAATTCAGATCCGTGACGGGACGTTCTCATGGAACCGGCATGAAGACCGGAATGCATTGGAGGATATCAACTTCTCAGCCTCCAAGGGTGAGCTCTCGTGTATTGTTGGCAGGGTTGGGTCCGGAAAGTCTTCCTTCTTGCAAGCCATTCTGGGGGAGCTTTACAAAGTCAAAGGAGAGGTGATTGTTCATGGAACAACAGCCTATGTCGCCCAACAACCCTGGGTCATGAATGCAAGTGTCAAGGAGAACATTGTGTTTGGCCATCGCTGGGATCCGACGTTTTACGAAAAGACTGTCAAAGCTTGTGCACTGACCGAGGATTTTGCGCAATTGCCCGACGGTGATTCCACAGAAGTGGGCGAGCGTGGGATTTCTCTTAGTGGAGGTCAGAAAGCTCGATTGACGTTGGCTAGAGCTGTATACGCAAGGGCTGACATCTACCTGCTTGATGATTGTTTATCAGCAGTAGATCAGCATGTTGGAAGGCATCTTATTGAAAACGTTTTCGGCCCTAATGGACTGCTCGCCACTAAGACCCGAGTACTTGCAACAAACTCCATCCCAGTTTTGATGGAGGCTAATTTCATTGCATTGATAAGAGATGGGAAGATAATAGAACGAGGTACCTATCAACAATTGATGGCAATGAAGGGGGAGATAGCGAATCTTATTAAAACGGTGGGACACCAGGATCAGTCTGGAGAGATCGAGACCAACAATGGGACTTCTAGTGACTCATCGACGATTGTGACAGATATGGATGAGCGAGATAAAGAAGAGATGGAAGAAGCTCAGGAGGGCATATCACAACTGGCCCCAATCAGACCAGGTGGTTCAGGTGCAAAGCAGCGAAAAGGTAGTATGGCTACATTGAGGCGAGCAAGTTCGGCTAGTCTCAAAGGTCCTCGGGGGAAGCTTCGAGATGAGGAAGAACCTACAACGCAGACAAAGCAAAGCAAGGAATTCTCAGAGCAAGGAAAGGTCAAATGGAGTGTGTATGTCGAATATGCGAAGACGAGCAATTTGGTCGCCGTAGCTATTTATGGAATCACTCTCATCAGTGCGCAGACAGCACAAATTGGCGGAAGCGTCTGGCTCAAGCACTGGTCAGAGGTAAACGGCGAACAAGGCGGTAATTTCGATACGCCCATGTATATTGGCATTTACTTTGCCTTCGGTATCGGGTCTGCAGCGCTTGTTGTTGTACAGACTCTAATTTTATGGATCTTCTGCTCAATAGAGGCGTCAAGGAAGCTGCATGAGAGGATGGCGTTTGCGATATTTCGATCACCCATGAGCTTTTTCGAGACAACACCCGCGGGGAGAATTCTCAATCGTTTCTCAAGCGATATCTATCGCGTAGATGAGGTACTGGCTCGCACTTTCAACATGCTGTTTGTGAACGTTGCTCGGTCTGGCTTTACACTTGTTGTCATCTCGGCCGCAACTCCAGGGTTCATAGCCGTCATCATTCCTCTAGGCTTTGTCTATTTGTATATTCAGCGTTATTACCTAAGGACCTCACGGGAGCTCAAGCGGTTAGATAGCGTCTCCAGATCTCCGATTTATGCACACTTCCAAGAATCGCTCGGAGGTATCACAACTATCCGCTCTTACAGGCAGCAGAAGCGATTTGCACTTGAGAACGAGTGGCGGGTGGATGCAAATCTACGAGCTTACTTTCCGTCTATCAATGCTAATAGGTGGCTGGCAGTAAGACTTGAATTCATTGGCTCAGTCATCATATTCTTCTCTGCCGGGTTCTCGGTCATATCTGTGGCTACCGGAAGTGGCCTTGGAGCTGGTTTTGTTGGACTGGCTATGTCATATGCGCTCCAGATAACGCAATCTCTTAACTGGATTGTCAGGTAGGTTCTATTTCTTATTGAAATACAAGATCCCTCGGTCCTCTAATCATTATTACCTATCCATCTCTGACCCTATCTAGACAAACGGTCGAAGTAGAGACCAATATTGTCAGTGTGGAGAGAGTACTAGAATACGCAAGACTTCCAAGCGAGGCGCCCGAAGTGATCCATCGGCACCGACCTCCCATCAGTTGGCCAGCACACGGTGGAGTCGAGTTCAAGAACTATAGTACAAGGTATCGCGAAGGTCTAGACCTCGTGTTGAAGAATATCAACTTGTCTATCAAGCCGCATGAAAAGATTGGTGTAGTGGGTCGCACGGGCGCCGGGAAGTCAAGTTTGACACTCGCCCTATTCCGAATAATTGAACCAGTGAGTGGAAGCATCATCATTGACGGCCTTAATACCTCCACAATAGGATTGCTAGACCTGCGTCGACGACTGGCAATAATCCCGCAAGATGCGGCTCTTTTCGAAGGCACGATCCGCGATAATCTGGATCCTGGCGGAGTGCATGATGATACCGAACTGTGGAGCGTGTTAGGTATGTTTGCATTAATCCAGCCAATCGGTAGCAGCATATGCTGTGCAACCCGTTTGTCCCGTCTTCTCTTCTTCTTCTGGATCTTTATGTGGCTTTACTGATTCTCGCAACCCTATAGAACACGCACGCCTAAAAGACCATGTGGCCAGCATGACAGGTGGCTTGGAAGCCAAGATCCACGAAGGAGGTAAGCAGTCATCCGCTTTCAACTAGGCATTTACAATATGTCTTACAACCCTCTTGCACGTTTTCTTTCCATCTTCCAGCAATCCGGCTCCGAATCCTGGATCGTGAGCCATCAAGCCCTTCACCTACCCTCTCCTTCACCAAACAGCACATCTCCCATCACACAATCCCATACCACCTCATGCCATCAAATACCATCCCAATCCACCCATCTCATCTGCATAGCCCGACTAACAGCTCCAGGCTCAAACCTATCCCAAGGCCAACGCCAACTTGTCTCCCTCGCCCGTGCCCTTCTCACCCCGTCCAACATCCTTGTCCTCGACGAAGCCACGGCCGCCGTAGACGTCGAAACCGACGCGTTGCTCCAAGCCACTCTCCGCTCATCAATCTTCAGCAATCGAACGATCATCACTATAGCGCATCGGATAAACACTATCCTGGATAGTGATAGGATAGTAGTGCTGGAAGCGGGAGAGGTCAAGGAGTATGGTACTCCGAAAGAATTACTTGAACGGAAGGGCGGCTTATTTTATGAGCTTGTTAGGGAGGCGGGGCTTCTGGAGGGGGTGGGGAGGGGTTAGTTATGTGCTGTGAGGGTGTTTCGTAGATCATGATTTAAAGCACGTTCATAAAAATCGGTAATCAGTCGGTGGTAATGTAGATTGATTTTTAAAGATATTCATTTTTTTTTATTACATTGTCCGTCTAAAGTATCATTGCTAAAACCTATCGTACAAGATAGAGCAAAAATTGAGAAACAAATAAAATGAAATTGGGATAAAATTGAGATTGGGCTGAATCAGTCCTTGCGATTCGAGATTCTGCTGGTACTGAGTTGGAGAGATGTCGATGTAGAACGCAGGCTACACGCGACTTCTCTAGCTATGTTCTGAACTTGTTTATGGGAGAATCAAGACCGGATTTGGTGCTACACAGAGGATCAGGGCAGCTGAAAGGATAGATACTGAGGGAAAATGCAGTCTCTGTACTGCCTCTCGGAGTGCGAGCAGCTTCATTCTTCTGGAGCCGGGGGGTGAGGGGTGCGAGGCAGGAGTATCCAACCATCGGATCTGTCTCCGGTAAGCAGCGTTCCAGTGCGAGGGTCGATTTGTTTTGATTGATAAATCTTCAGTGCTGTTTAGGCTGTGATTGACTATAGGCTCTCCACGCTGGTGGGGGCGTTTTGATGGAGTGAACTTGACACTTAGTGGAGCACTTGAAGCTGATTGTGGAAGGGACTCTTGAATGGTAGGCTGCGTGGGTAGTGGGATGATGCCTTGGAAGAGACAAGGGATGGATAAATACGGTTTTGCTGCACACGCCGGGGGGTTGGTTATCTCCAGATAGCACTGTTTTCGACTGCAATGGCTGCGCTGGAAGATAGTCATGACTCCTTTCCCTGTATGTATACATTTGAGTAAGAAGTTCTGGTGGTGCCTAATGTAAGGTAACCTCTATGTAGTAGTTAGCAGAGTTCAGTGAAAGTAAGACTGGCGAGAAATTCTGGATGTCGTCAGAAAGGCATTATGCAGTAATGCAAGGACCCGCACTCACCTTGTTCATCACTAGCTGGGGAATGAATTTATACTTAAGGAGCATGGATGATACTTGCTGCCAAAAAAGTAGCATTGTGCAGGGCAAATTTTGGTTATCCTCAGGGGACAATGCAACTGTTGTAACTAATGTCACACCGCCAGATTCAGGGCTCACATTCTTTGACGTGGACCAAATAACGGAATCTGCCGCAAACAAGCACCTCTATCATTTGGGGAATCGGTGGCGTGACACTCATACTCTGCACAGAATTTGCTCCGCACAATGAGGGGTTTTTAATATTACTGGATGTTGGAGAAGAGTGTGGGAATACAAATTTTAGATGCAAGGGGGTTTAAAACCTTCAGCATCTTCGTTCTGGTGTTTTAGTGGACTCGCCCGATGTGACTGATCTCGCACGACATGTATTTTGTCGTGCAGGTGGCATGGTTTAAGAAGATTGTGTGAGTACCGAGGGTGTGACGAGGGCTATGTGATTGGGCACCTCTTGGGGCCTGGAAGATGTAGAAATATTGTGAGATAAGTCGCTTGATTGACCGGGACAAGCAGCCCATGTCAGTTTGCATGGGTTTGAGTAGAAGACTACTCACGTGTGAAGTTTATCTTTGACAGTCAATCCACAGTCTTGAGGAGATGCTTCCGGAAACAGAGGCGTGGACTAGGCCACGAGATCAGCTCGCGAGAATGTTTTGAAAACCTGGAGACCACGAACATTGTGTCTTAAATGTGTCGTACCATTACATGCAAGGGGACAAATAAATAAGTTTGCTTGCCATTGGCAAGTGCAGCCATCTTTAGAGCATGGTAAAGCTTGTCCATAACTAATTGAATATAATACATAGACATATCGGCCTAGATCCATGCGATGTCTGGATGATGGGTCGGTCTTGAGGTTAGACTGTAACCTAGGCTCCTCTGCACTTGCATACCTGCCTAATATTCATCAATCACCAGGGGAAACTTGGGTACACCAAATAACGAGTCTGTAGAAGTCGTAATAGCTTTTTGGCGAAGCGCTCCTCCCCATGAGTAGGTCCCAATCGGCAGAATGGAGCGGTCGAATGATGGGAGGGATCAGAGCTGTTGTTGCAGATGGAGAATTTCCTTCGAGGTAAAAATCTTTGATTTACTCTTCTAGCCAAAACCAGGCCCTTTAAGTAGTGGTGGCTGTCAGGTATGAATGCAGGAGTAGTTAGGTCGAAAGGTAATCTCTTTGTTTGGACAGAGACGCCTTGAGATTGTTCGTATTGACAGTTACGAAGTACTTGGATCCCCCTCATGGTGTATTCTTCACTCATGGGGCCGCTGCAACGACTTCACATTTGAACAGAGGACCAAGAGCTAACTGGTGGGAATCTTCTTATGTTGTATGCAGCTTTCGAGTACAGGGCAAGGCGAGATTATGATGGTAGATGGCCGACCTCCTGCCATATTCATGGAGCTTCGGTATAGTGTAAGCCGAAGGATCCGGTCGTCCGATGTCTGATGCCATAACTGCAGTCATTGCTGTGGAGCATATCTTGGGAGCCGTGTTCTGGGATCATAACCGTGGCTTCTTACTATCCGTCCACATATGAAGCCGAATGGACCCACCCTGATGACTGGGTAAGAAAAGGAGAGCATGGGCAAGGGGGGCCCGTTGTCTAAATAGCCGCAGGCCGGTTGCGTAGGTTATCGCGCGGCACTTTTGTCGTTGGCGATGACATAAGCTGACCTGGTGATATTGCCATGCTCTTGCAACGTGCGTCCGGCAATCCCTGAACAGCCCTATACAAATGCGTTTCGTGGAGCTCTATGAGGGCGCCGCTGGATGCCCTGTATTCTGCCACAGCATTGGACAGAACAGGAATAGGAGAACAGCCAACAAAACTCGACATGAAAATGAGGCGTTCTGCAGTTGACGGGTAACGTAGAACGATTGAAGTTGCATGCTTCAGCGAACGAGTCGCAGAGGAATAGATGAATGTGGTGAAGGGAATAATAAATCAGTATCGAAGTAGCTCTGGTCACGAGGAGGCGGAGGAGGCGGACATGGCCTCCGCACGATTGGAAACGATGCAGAATTGCGTTTGGCGATTTAGAATACCGCGAAAACAAAGCTCGACCACCGTAATTCCATGTCCAGGGAAGCTAAAGACGCCTCCGAAAACAAAAACAAGCAAGGTATCTCGGCGTTGTGTAACTCAACGCCCTGGAAAACACAACTGGGACGAAGGGGGCGTATGGATGTATTGAAGCAGGCGTACCTTAGCAATGCAAGGAGTTTACATGCTTCTGTTGGGTGGCACGGCTTGCTCAACCTTTAGGCGGCTCACACACTTTATTGGCCGAATCTCTCTGGCAGTGATGCTTATCATACAGAACCTGTCTAGTAGGCGGAAGCTATCTTACAAGGAACCTCCTTGAACAGCTTACCTTTTCCACTACATCGTCGATCAGCGCATCATCGATATTAGCAGTAATATTACTTTCCATAGACATCGAGTTTTTCACATGTGTTTGCTCTCAGAGTAGAGTTACGGCCGTTTGTTTGAAGATAAGAGGAGGGGTGTTACTGCGGAGCGGCACAGAATGCAAAGGTGAAGCTAAAGCCGTCATGCGCTGCGCTAGGACCTACAGGCGATCAGCTTTGCCGCCCTCACGGACACAAACAAATCACACAACCGCTGGGCCAAAAAAAGTCAGCGTTGTGTTTTTATGGCTTTGCCTACATCCTATCAAGGCAAACATCCTCCCTTACACCAAAATCAGCCCTCCTTTCACGTCGCCCTCCTCTTGCCCTTGCTCTTACACCGCGAAAGCCGCTCTTAATTCATGATCCAGCCCCCGCATACCAGGCTGTCGAGTGGCTTGACATTTGAACCCAGACGGCCTGCGATACTGTGTACCTCTATCAGCGTCACTGAGAGCGTTCACCCGCCCTGACGGTTACATACAGCTTACTGATCTAAGGCAAACGAGGCGGTCGATGATAGTCCATGCATGCTCCGAGTTAGCGGTCAGCGACACTACTGGTTGGAATCCCCGTCTCAGAGAAGACTTATTATAACCTCTTCACAACGTATCTCTAGGTCTTTGCTCTTGTTCACGGATGTACTCGAATACAATCCCCCCAAATTCGAGGTCTTTTGGAGTCTTCCGCAACTACGTCGCTTACGCTTCTGTTGCTCTTGGATTCGATAGTCTTGTACCGCTTATTGCTTCCGCTTTCTATGCGTCATGACACACAATTTTGACGGATACACCATTCCCGAGAGTCATAGCCAAAGTGTTTTAGTTCAAGCCACATCTTGTGGGTGATCTCTGGGGTGTATCCAATAGGGAAACCGACGTAGAGACTTGTACTAAGAGTCATAGGGTTGCCCGTATACCCGTCTGTTCTTTCAGCTGTGGTAAGTCGCGTTCTTTCCATTTACCATTACCCCTGGTCTTGTCTCAGAGCCAATATCCGCATTGTATCTCTCAATAGCCATAGTGCCTAGAGCACCTTTCGTCGTTATACGATATGCAGATCACGTCTCAGCGTCCTTCACATCGGCGTAGTTTGCATTCAATAGAGATCTGACCCGCCTCGATTGCTTACATATTTGTTTCAGAGTAACTTCCTTAATACATCTTGCTATACATAATTGGTCTGTTCCGGCATATTGCATGGTCAATCGCAGCTCAGCCGGATCGCCGTCGTATGAGAGTCTATCTTATCAGCAGTACCTGGTCAGTCAGCCTCTTCTCACATGTCATCTTTTACTCCTTGGACGGCCAAAACAATGCGCCAATGATCCAATCACCACTGCAAGCCACCAGATGAACCCTGCTTCAGTTATTCGGTTCAGACGCACAACCCATCGACAGCCTATGATGGTAATTTTGCTTTCTGGCTAAACAGCCCGTTGTACAACTCGAATTTGTCCTCCCAACACACACAGGCGATCTTGCTAAAGTTGATCTGTTTACCCCGGATTCTAGCCGATCTTAAATGTCACATCTTTCTGATCGGAATCAATCATTAATATACTGAGTGGTAAATATAGCACGATCGATCAGCAGTTATATCTGTTCTCGGTCGTATAAAATTCCCGCCCCACTGTCGCGATCTATTTGTCAAACTCGAGAATAAGGCATCCTACGGCTATGGTTCTGCCACATCTTGATTCTCGCACGGAAAGACGTAGCACTCGCATTGGTAACTTCTCGGCGGCAAACGAGAACCATGTCGAGAATTTTATGAACGAGGACAATACTGCCGAAAATGATCCTCCCGGTACTATTTCAAGTGAACAGGAAATGGTCAGTCTACTTTGCAGCCAAAGTGCTTTGCGGGTCATACTTATAATACGCTATCCAGACCGTTGATATTGCTCCGCGGGGCCGTCCAAGCCTAGTTGCACTTACTGTACGACGAGATGGGGGTAAATTAGAGACCTTCTCATGCGAGTCTATGCCAATTGAGCGGCAGCGTCGATTTCTGCAAGCCCTTGCTGACACCATGTCAGCCGGCGGTCAAAGAACTAGATGCAATGGACGCGGCACTCGTCAAGGTACGATTGTCAATGTCATCTGTAGATGAGACGTATTTTAATCAATCTTGTTAGCCAGAAAACATTTTCGGGAAAGCTTCCAATTTGATGCTGGCGCTGGAGTAGCGAATGGAGATCAGATTCGACGATCTACTGAAAGCAGTGACTCCTCAAATGGTGACCGCACACGGTCTGATATGGAGAATAGGGATGATCCACCCACACAAAGTAGCAGACGCAAAAGGGCCAGGAAAATTTCACCGCAATCTACAAGGATTACAAGAGGACCTCAACAGAAGAGTTCCAAAACTTTTCTGGTTGAGGACTGTAGTGATCGGTTACAAGTGGGGGACGACAAGGCGTGCTCAGAATTTTACAGACGAGTTTTAACGGATGCTCAACAGGGTTTGTGCAAGAAGCTTGCAAAATGGTGGATCAAGGCCATAAATCCTAACAAGCAGACTAATAACCCCTACGCTGGAGGCCCAGAAAAGAGGCCAAACTGGTGGCCAATGACGCCGCCGAACAATGCAGTGGGCCAGCCTACTAAGGGTACTTTAGAGAATGGATTTGTTCGACACAAAGAACCTGATCATTTGTCTAAGTCGGGTAAAGACCCGTTGAATTCTTTTTACATGTTTGACTTTTGCTGACATGGCTAAGAGAGACTGATTCTTCTTCCCCATATACTCATTCAAATCGTGGATCCTTGCAACAGCGCACAGTTCAATTCTATCAATGCCACAAAGCTTCAGCAGATTTCGTTGGATTCAATCAGCAACGAAAGTACAGATAAAGACAAACATGAATCCTGGCGGCGGTTTGTAATTGAAATTTTTAGAGTGGCTAAAATGCAAGAGCGTTACAAAAGAGGCGAAATTGGTGAGTTTAAACCTTTACGGATCGCGAGATCTAAAAACTTACTGATAATAGATGACACCACCATTACCCCGGTCCGTCCCAGCTATGACATTTGGCGTCATAAAGGCTCTAGTGACGAGACTGAGGAAGATTCTATATCTGATGGAGAGTACGACGATGAAGAGGATGTTAGGGGAATATTTATCACGCCTGAAAGCGTCTCTGAGCAGGATGGTCAGTTTCAGGACCAGATGCAACCTCAACCGCTGAGAGATGACATCAAACAAGACTATGCTAGCTACGTACATAATGCTCGTCTTCTCTCACACCGGCAAAATGGAACAAACGATCAGACGTTGTATCGACGCGTCGATAACGTGCCAAATCAGATGCTGAATCAACCACCTTATAGCACACAAACGCCACCAATACCCAGGTCTTATCAACAACCGAATTTAATGTTGCAAGAGCCATTTCGCCGTCATTCGGACACGTCAGACCGGTTCTCAAATCCTGGTTCCTTCCTTTCGAATTTCCTGCCAAGTACAAACATGGCTCACATCACCAATTTTCAATATCAGACTATTCAGCCTGTCTTCCAGCTTCCAACGACATCTAATTGTCCAACTGGCCCTGTCCTACCGCCCCCATTTTCTGCACCCATAACAAGATCACCAGCAGACAATTCACACTTCCCGACCTTCCACGACACCGGTTTGTTAACTCGCACAAATGCAACATTCCAAGCTTCCGTAAGAGATACAAGTTTAGGTAGTCATGGAAACCTGACCCAGCTCCCACAGCAGCAACAAAATTTTCAAGAGTACCTACAAAATCAAGATTACGGCCATAACGCCCCGAAGATGCATGTTCTGAATCTAAACAATGCAACAAGACCCGACTTTACGTACGATCAAGAGAACACGAGCAATGCGTCAAGGTCAGAATTTGGATACGAGGTCAAACCGCAATGCTCTCTTGAACCTGGAACATTCGATCTGGAAGAGACACCAGACGGAGGCTCGAATGGTCACAGCGAACATGCGAGGTGAGGAGCATACCTCATCTTTTTCGTCCTACATTGATAGGACTCAGATTTTCCTTCATGCTATTCCACCATGTTATCCAGGTCATAGAAAGAGCAATCTCGCAACTTTTCTTACCACCGGCATATTTTTAATCTGCATTCACCTTCTTGCGCATCAATATAGTGGGATCCTCTGTGGTTCACTTGGGGTAATTCCTATATCACGGTTTTGCTTCATCGACTTTTGTATCCATCCCGATCACGGACCAATACCCCCGTTATGATTACCACGACTACGAATTGGACATGTCAGATGATATGGAACGTTACGGTTTCTTACGGCGCAGAACAGGCCGGGGTTTAATATCTTTGCACGCACTCCAGAGTATATTCGGTACGAGGGATCCCAGCTTTGCGAAGCTCGACCTCCTGATGACCCAGCACGACCACGTTTGCGAACTGGCGTACGTAATTATTGACCGAACGTATAGCCCAAAAGCGAAAGGACGAGGGGATCGATCGTCTATTGAACGAAAAATGGGCGGATCTCTGAACTTAGTACTCCTCTTCTGTCTTTTTTCTTTTAGCTCTGGCGAGCCACGATATGTAACGCTTGCCACCTGAGGCAGAGGCGGCCTCACGGTCTTATATATATGATATATAAATACGTTGCTGTGTCCGTGCTTGCTGTGACTTTTGAACGCCCAACAAGCGGAAACACTTCCAAGAGATGCTAGTGGAAGAGACGCATCAAAAATCCAGTTCTGACAAGTAATTCCAACCGACCCTCTCAAGTCATCTCCCTTCCCTAAACTTCCATCCATACAAGAGGCAACGCAACCCATCACTGCCCATAATCTGCACCCCGGCCCCCTCCTCACCCCAACGAACCTTTCCGAGCGCACTAATGCGCCACTGAAAAGCGGGGTCTGGAGAAAGTTGGGGTGAATTCCGTTTCGGAGCTAGAAAGGGGACATTTTCACATGTCAAATGTCAATGTTAAGATAGTCACTGGATCAAAAGAAAACAGCGAGTCGGTCGGTCAGTTGACTTCGACCAGCCCAACGGGCGGTTCAGAATGCAAGCGTCAAATTAAGCCACGGCGTCCTGCAGGAGGTATTCACACTAAATTTGTTTGTTGGTTTTACCTTATCGCAGTTACGGCTACAGCGGCTCAGATATTTACTAGAGGGCCTATGGGAAATGCCGGTGGAGCACGTGGGCAAAACATATATCACGTGACTCTTTGGCACCACGTGATCTGCTCCTCTCGTTACGGCTCAACCTTTACGATTCGTTGGATATGAAGTAGCAAGTCTTTGGATTTCTAGCTATTTGAAAACTTGCTTACTAGCTAGAGGATAAGAGAGAAAATAAAGAACCATATTTCGAACAAACAATCATCGCCGCGAAGACGTGTGAGAATCCTCATTCACCGGAAATCAGAAATCTCTACTTCACACCCGTCTTCGCCCCCCCCCATAACACAGTATACCCACCCCTTATCATGTTTGTCTGCCCTAATTGTATTTCGAGACAGGACTTTTAATGGGACAAAGAATAACTGCCTTACAGCCAGCGTGATTTCTGATCCGAGGAAAAAAAAGGAAAAAGGTCCATCCATCCGAAAGGTCGAATGATATGGGGGGAAAATTATTTGGTTGAAAGAACCGGAGGTGGAGAAGAATGCACAAATTGTAGAGTAACAAGAAGCAACGACAGGAATGTTTCCCGGACCTTTTTCATCAAATCGTGCCAGAGGGGTATCGTTCGTTCGTCCCTTCGAAAATTTCGTATCCTAAACCTTCCAACGTATCAACGGAAATGCGCAAGGGAGCCGCCCACCACCGACGTTAAAACGATTTCTGCACGTGTCTATTCGCCACTAGGTCCGTCTTCCTTCTTGGGTTGCAGTCCTGCGCTCTGACATGTCTTCTTCCAGGTTTCAACCTCTCGCCAAGCTCGCTCCAACTCGCCTTTCAGTTTGTCGTTGCTCGCGCTTAGCTCGGCAATGGCTTGCTCTGTCAACAGCTTCTCCAAAGTCCATTTCTCAATATTCTGAGCTTCATTCTCCTTGAGCTGCGTGATGAAGGATACGGCACGTTGTAAAATAGATCCCTTGTTCTTTTCGCATCCAGGTACAATCTTCGACAACTCGTTGATACCTTCATTGATTGTCTCTCGACGGCGACGCTCGACTCGAAAAACCTTAGTAAGCTCCTATGTTGGTGGTGGATTCAAAAGCTTACCTTCCTTATGGTTATCTTTCCGAACCTTGTGCCATTCCTCAGATCCAACTGCTGGTTTTGAGCCGCTACCGGAGCCCCTGCCGCCACTAGATTGACCACCGCTGCCTGAGTTGTCTAAGAAGCTGTCATTCTGCTGACTGTCATCCATATTAAACGACGCGTCGTTTCGATCAGCTTCTGAGGCTTGAGTAGCAAAAGAGACGTCTGTCGCTTGAGGGATGGTTATCGTTGGATAGATGCCAGCAAGTGCGGCTGCTGCCGTAGAAGAAGCGCTGGCATGATCAGTTCCACCATTCTGATTGCCCGAGGTGAAGTCTTGAAGTGCGTCAACGGCATCACCTGAGTCCTGCTGATTGCTCATGATGGCATTACCTGATGGGTCATTGGCCTGATTGTTATGAGCGGCAGTATTAGCTGAAGTGTTATGGGATGCACGTTTGTAACTAGAGCGCCTCGTGGTATCAGCTGACCCGTCTTGATCTGACAAGTCGCGCTTGCGCTTCTGCGCAGTACTACTGGAGGTGTCCTCTCGAATCGCATTTGCCACTTCCTGCAGGCCATGGTCGAAATCGATATGTTCAGCCATCCCAACAGACATTGGAGCTTGTGTTACTCCTTGCGATGTGATTTGCGTAGGAGAAATCGCAGGGGCCTTCAGGCTGTTCTTTTTGCAGATATCCTAGGATGACGCAAATGACCTCGAACAGTTGGCCTCCAGCAAGTGGACACAAAAATTGTACTTGGTGCAGGGCGAGGCTGGGTGGAAGAGAATGACACTGAATGCGACTTGTTGTTGTCGGCAGGTGACGTGTCTTGGAACTGGATACAGGTGCAAGGTATTGGAGTACAGCGATGCGTGTTTCCAGGATTTCAAGTGGAATCAGGTGCAGTAGTCCCTCGTTAGGACTTTAGCAATGAACCAGTTCTCACTTACTTAGGCTAGACTGCGATATTAGCACGTGTCATGGTGGTACAGAGTGGGTAAGAAGAGATAGCGGACGGGAGTTCCGGTCTTTCTCGTGCCAGTCACCATCGTTCATGCACAACGCGTGCTGGCGCAGATGCAACAGAATAAAATACAAGGCATTGCTTTGAGCAGCCTCGAATTTGTATGGTGTGCATCGCTTGAATTGTAACGTGACCATCTTGCAGGGATCCGTGTCACATGGCTGTGAGACCCGGATGGGGCCGAAAGGACGAGCAGCACAATGAAAGAGAATCAAAAGAATGCCCGAGCATCACGCGGATGCCCAAAGGACGCCTCACAATTGATGCTGTCCCCCACGGAAATGTTTTCGAGGGATGAGCAGAAGGGAACGATGATGACTTCTGAAAGGAATCGCGTAAGCATACCTGAGGTTTTGAGGTTATCGCGGTCGTCACCTGACTGTAAGCCGTTGCGATTGGCGACAAAGCCCTATCAAGTCGCGATTGGACTCGAGCACGAAACCTCAAGAAATGCTTTCGCAATCTCTTGTATGAGGTTCGAAGAAGAGTCTGTGAGATGAATCGCGCGACCCGAAATGAGGCTGCGATGGTGAGCTGATGGAATTGCGATGCTCCAAAGTGTTGTGTCGGGTGGTTGGGGGTGTGCCTCGTGATCCGAGGAACACGTGGGAGGGAGGGCTGGTCCAAAGATGGGACGACCAGCTTTTGACGGGACCTGCCAACAATTGTCGGCTTCAGCTTGCTTGTCCGATACGATGATAATCTGCTGAAGAAGGTCAGGACGACGCGTTGTCTTGAATGTAAGGTGGATGAGAGAGAAGGTCACATGCGAAGGAGATTTAAGTCACGTCGCTCGCTGGGGTTGCGCTAAACAAGTTCGGCCTAGCCGAAGCGTAAAGCCTCAGGCGCGATCGGGAAATCGAGGATCTCTTTGTCCTTGATCTCAAGGAAGCATGCATTGATATCATCAGGTATTGGTTGAAAATGAACCTCTCTGTGAAATCATGCGTCCAGCCCTCATCTGTATATGCTTTGATACTGCATTGTACAGGAACTCCACCCGTACGTCCGTTAAACCCGGTTTCGCTGTTCTCGAAAGAGAGCCACTTTTCGGAGACCGTGACTGTCAGATCCTCTCAATGGGAGTGAAAAGTCATTTAGCCTCATTGTTTCTCACTTATCTGCACAGAGGTCGGAGGTACAGACAAAAGTATACCTAATATAAGGTGGTTACAGATGATGGTAAAGCACAAAGCCTTCATGTGTATTTGATATACGTACGGCATGTTGCTACTGGAGATGGATGAATACAGACTGAAACATAAAAGATTAATATACCTCTGGATATAAAAGCATAATTTTATCAAAAAACGACAAGTGACACTAGAGGGCGTACAGCCTCAGGAGTAGAGAATGCTTTTCACGTGACCTCAGGGGTTCGCGGAAAAGGCTAATCTAAATTTCGCGTCAGCTCCAGATTGGCAAACGCGACGACCGCCACTTGGGCGTTTTTCACCTTCTCAATCCATCAATTCTCCAGTACCATTACAAGTCATTGAAGCTTCACGAGCCCTCCTCAAACCCACAACAAGATGTTCGCCGTCCGCCGCGTCCCCATGACGCCCTCTCTCCGCTCTTTTAGTACCTCCGCAGCGCGGGCTTCCTTCGCAAAGATCAGCATCATCGGCCATCTCGCAGCAACCCCCGAGGTACAAGCTACCAGCACCGGCCACGAACTGGTCAAGTTCGCTGTCGCGACTAATAGTGGACCAAAGGAGAATAGACATACGAGCTGGTGGAATGTTGCGAGCTTTGCGCCGGAGGGTACTTACAGGGATATCTTGACTTCTTTGCCGAAAGGGTGAGTGGGCTTGTTCTTTGGCGTTGGCGATGGATGTCATAATATACCTAAGTAATTGATGGCGGGCATTGCTACATGGAGGCGATCAATGGGCAATTTTCAGACTGCGGACTGGCAGCGCTGACTTTACTTCCCCAGGTCATTGGTGTACGTCGAAGGCGATGCGACAATGAACACCTATCAAGATAGCGAAGGCAAAAATCGGAGTGCTTTGAACATTGTTGAGCGTAAGTCTTCAGGCTCTCACACCCGGCAATTTCGCCAATACTAATATCTCTGTTAGGTAAAATCGAGGTCTTGAAGCGGCCTGAAGAAGCTCCCGCAAGCTAAATTACACCACACTAGAGTCTGTTGGGTTGGACTTGGAGTTGATAAAATAGGAAGCGCTGGATTCTCGCAAAAAATAATCTCCCCTCTGTTGATATCACTGTCACGCGGGTTTTGGACGGGGAGTTCAATACAGGGTTTTTCTTATGTACTATAAAGACCAATAAGATACCAAAGAATGAAAGTTGACACAACACCAAAGGCTTTTGAGTGTGATCCTGCTCTTCCCGCTCTCCGCTCACGAACAGCTAGCTATACCAGAAGGTGCGACAACGGGCGTTACTCCCTCTTGTGGAGACTGCTGTTCGGAATTATACATTACCTCCACCAATACCAAAATCCAAATCTATAACCCAAAAGGTTAAGCCAAGAACTAACGAAAATCAAGACAGGTCCTCCCATATATGGCTAGCTGGCTATGTAGCCACTGCCTGCAGGTCAGATAGCGAATCCCCACAACGCAACCACTCGCAGAAGTCAAACCCCATCAAAACCGGTCGGCAAAACTGCCCTCCTGTATCGACCTGTTCTCCCTCTTCCCCGAAGCTCTCACCAATTCATAGCTGCTCACATCTCCTCGCTCTCATCTTCCTCACCCACGTCCTCATCATCCCTAGCATCAGCTGCGAAGCCCGCCGGCAGCAACTTATAACACCCTATCTTCTTCTCCGGGTCTTAGCAATGCAACCACCACCCAGGACCCGACATCCCCTTCTCATTTACCCGGCTACATTTCCTTCACAAAGCCGCGCGGGTCGTCTGCTGCAATGCCGGGAGTGTCATGTCTGTTGCGAAATGGTATTTGTCGACATAGGCGGAGATTTGACTCAGGGTGAGTATATGGTTACTGCTCGTGGCGCCGCGGAGGGCTTCGAGGGCTAGGGATGTGAAGGATCTGCCGGATCATTTGGGTCTCCGCCTCTTCTCAGGGGCGGGGGCGGGAGCGTCGGGGCCTCTGGGGTTGGAAGTATGCTTGGGTTGAGGCCTCTGGCTTTGGCACTGATTTTGGCACGGTTGCTGGCCTTGGCGCTGCCTCTTGCAGTGGTTGTGTTACTGGCTCTCTTTGCTTTCCTGGCTTTACTGGCGACCCTGCTGGTGGACGGGTTGACGGTGGCGCGCGAAAGACATCCGCCTAGCAGTAGTGGGCCCCGCGACCTTTCAAATGAGGGCTCGACAGCCTGTAGGGGCGAAGTTTGGCTTGCGGTTTCGAACCCGCTGGCCAGAAGGGCGTTGTGAATGGAGACTAGAGAGTTGGCTGCGCTCATCTGTCTTCTGTAATTTGTACCGGCAGGGGTATGAGGAGCCGGAATGACTGTGGAACGGTGAGTCCTGGGCCTTCTTTTGTTCGATGAATACAGTGACTTACTGGTATTGATTTTTATGGTCAGATCGTCCTCGGGGTGGGGCAGGGTCTCTGGTTCACTGTCTAAAGGAAGGTGAGAATAGGTCTAAAACTTGGATTGGCAGAACTTACTGACTGCCGTCCAACCTCGACCAGGAACAAAATTCTGGCTCAGCTTCGAGTCTCCGATACGTTCTGGCGCCGCCTCTGGGACCGATGGGATTAACTCGATTGGGGTTTGGCGGGCAGGCAGCAGAGCTAGAGGACAAGTTAGTGTTACCAATTCCCAAGCTGTATTAGTGGGGAAATTTAGATCGTTAATTGACTTACTTCTAGCAGGCTTATGTTTCGATGGAGCAATAATGAATCCATGATTGGGCTTTGGCGATGATGCTGCTGGAGGTCTGCTTGCCACGTTGGTACCGAGTGCCTCTATTGTCCGGACCCGAATTCCTATAACGATATTAGCTGTTAGTTTAACTCGAGCACTTAAGGACACGATGGTATGACCTACTCTTCGGCTTCTGTACTGGAGACTCCGATTTGGCGTCGACGTCTAGCTCGTGCGCTCCTTAGCTAAGGTAAGTATATTTGCTATTGATCTAACGTGAAAGGTGGGACTTACTTTTGTCGAGGCGAGCCGTTCCACTGTTTCGGAGATCACAGAGCCATACCGCAGCTTGGATGCTATCTCTAGCTTCCGTCTGTGTTTCTACTCTAGAAGTAAGTCGGAGTTCCTCTGAACAGCATGCAAGGGTTAGGACTTACCATCGTTAATGGGGGATACCACAGTATCTATCCAAGATGTTTGTACTCTCTTCGGTCCCACTCTAGTGGCAAATAAGGGGAACGTAGCTGAACCTGAGCAAAGATTGTAAGGATAAGAGTGTGTGTTTAAGGAAATGGCATCAATATAGCACTTACTATTGTCGGCAATAGTTCCATGAGGGTTTATTGCTAGTGGTTTGAAGGCTATTTCTGGATGTTAGTAAATGTGCTACACACCACCCTAGGAGAAGAAAACTCACTTGAAAGAGTATCATATGCAGGGCTGCTCGGACCTGTGAAAGTGCTCGATTCTCGGGAAGTTGAAACGCCATTTGTGGCGATTGATGATAAGGATGAAGCACGAAAGCTACTAATAGCGCCTAAGGATGCTGTAAGTATGCATGATATTTCTGGAGAAGAGTTCAGGCTTACTGCCAGGATCCAAAAATTCTGGAGCATCAAAGTCGTCCGCAGCTGCCTGGAGTCGGTTGTTATCCATCCTTGATAGTTGAAAGATTTATCGTGAAATGTTGTCACTTTTCACCGTGGAAATCTGCTATCTCATGGGATTTGGGAAGGGCGTGAGCAGTAGACAGCAGGTAGAGTTGACCTGGGGGTACAACATCTTAAATAGAGTCGTTTTGAGATAGAGAGGGAGGGACATCTTAATTTCCACCGGTCTCTGACTCTGCTATACTTCGGGTGCTCAATTAGGCAGTATGATGACTGTGGATAGTCCGGATTGGAATTTACTGGATTATCGTGACAAAAGGCTGACGCTAACTATGTTAGTTAAACTATGGAGAGCTGCGCTAGGGGGTAGTAGATTTTAGCAGTTTTAGTGCCTCGTTGAATATATTCATGCTGATTAGGATGTTTCATAAGGTATTAGCATGAGCATCATGGAGATTATCCTCACGTGCATAAGTACATTTCTTATGGTGGGTCAATTAGGATACAAGGATGAGATGTCTCTTATTTAACCTCCATCTATCTACCATCCCTCATCTCATTTCATTCCATCCCTGCAAGCTCCTATTCACAGCGCGATCCCTATTTTAAACGAATCAGAGTCAACCCCGAGCAGCGGATTCCTTATGTGCAGCAAACGCCAACCACGAGCCATGAGCATGCCATGAAAGCCAGAGGATGAGAAATAAAAGCACTGCTGGGTATCTATGCCTTGTCCTTAATGCGCCGTTTTGAACGCCGTGATGTTTATGTTGTGTCTTGTGAGAAAGATGCTAAAGAAAGCGCAAGTTTAGGGAAATTCGTGATATGTACAGATGTAATGGGGAAGCAGCATTAGGATTTCCAGAATTCGAGCGCGGAACTAATCCGCGAGAATAGATCGATTCTGCAGTCATGTCAAATCTATTACCGGAAGTTGTTCGTGAGAAGGTGCTTGAGGCTTCGAACCCGGTGGACGGCGACGACTCGAACTTCCTGTGTTTGCCTTTTCGATATCTGACAGAGCCCAACGTGGCAGTCCAGACCGACGCTTGGCTACCCTCTCGAAATATGCAAGTTCAGTCTTAGATTGTGAACTTCGAAGGATGTCCTTCGAGTCAGTCGAACGCGTTGGCAACTTAGGAGACTGCAGAGCAAAAATGTTAGTACTGTTTCGCGGATGATCCAAATAGTCTCTGGAAAGTTGAGCTAAGGAAAGATCTTGTAGAATGATCGTCGCTTGATCGATCTGACTGAGTTTGAATAGAAGTCATAAGATTGCCTACTTTTAGTGGATCTGATGGCCCGTCCATTGTCCCAGAGAGCGGCTTCGTGGATTGTGTAACCAAATCTTTTGCAAGGTCTTTGGGTTTGATTACACCACTGACTAGCCTCGAACAGATGCGGTAGTTCATAACCTCAATCAGCACAGCATCTGCTGCAGCCTCAAAAGCTTTGCGATCCTTAGAAACTTCTGCTAATGCCTTTACCAGGTCTGTTGAGGCAATTGTGATACTATGACGGGGGGTGGCGAAACCTGATATCTTGCTATATAGAGTTTCCTCAACGGTAGTGGCGACTTTTTGAGCGACTTCGCGTCGTCTGTCTATAGGCACGTGAGGATTGGTATCGTCTCTTAATGACCCAAGTCCATTGGCGCCCTCTGTAGATTTGGAAGGGAGCATAGCTACAATGGCATCTGCTGTCAACTTTCCTAATACTAATGCATCGGCAAGCTCTCTATTTCCTGAGAGAAGACTTATAATCTCTTCAGTACGCTCTTTAAGTTTCGTCGGGGCAGCCCGTTCTATCTCCTTCCTTATCGACATAGCCAATTCATCGGGCAGCTTTTCTGGGCCCTTACTGTCGGAGAACAGAACCAGGTTGCTACTTCGACTGTACTGCATGATCGCAACTCGCAGTAACCTGTCTGCAGCATCAGCACCCCCTTGATCACCAGAAAGTGACCGTTTATGTTCTGGAGCAGGCGGAGAACCGGACGAAACCTTATTGGGGTGTCCTGGGGAAAGGTCTCCAGAAAACCTTTTCTCTCGGACTACTGCTTCTCCATTCGCTGTAGTACCCCGCGTCAAGGACTTGGACGGAGTTGTCGATGTGGGACCTCGCAGGCCAAATGAATCATTTTTGTAGCCTAAAACAGCCGTTCTGGATCCCAAACCAGCTGCCAATGGAGCGGGTACTATACCAGTACCTTTTAGAGGGTAGGGATGATCTGACGGCGGTGTAGAGTCGCGAATCCTTGTATTAACTCCGGCAATCGGCATCATTTCTGGTACTACAGGGTCGAGAATATTTTGTGGATTAAGATTGATTGATGCACGAGCGGGAAGAGATGGAGCAGGCACCGTACCCGACAGGATGGGAGGACGTTCTAATGCCAAAGTCGAACCATGAATGTTCTCTTCTTGATTTTGCACTGCCTGGCAAGGTGCTAAAATGCCACCAGTTGGAGCCGGTGGCTGAATCAGCTGCTGAGGTCTTGCGGCCAAAGCACGCTTCCGAACCATCGCATCCCATGCTGGTTTGTTGGAGCGTTTTAACTTTTCATCGCTTAGCAGCTGCAACACTTCTCTCTGCTCTTCGGCCGTGAGCACTTCATGATCGTGGCGCTCGAAGGTATCAGTCATGACAATTGCACGAATCGTCGAGTCTTGTTCTTGGCTGTCGAGAATCTTATCTAGTACGAAAGGATCCATGTTTTTGAAACTAGAAAGATCTTGTTGCTTGACAACCTTTGGCTCGAATAAGAACTCTCCAGTCCTCTTTTTGGCCCATGCGACAGGGTTCTTCTTGTCAACTACTTTTGAAGCTAACTGCATCTTGAATACAGCCGTGTTGTGAATACTCTCTTCAAAGGTTCCTCCCGCAACGAAACGATATACGAAGACGGGTTTCTGTTGACCAATCCGGTAAGCACGGCCGACAGCTTGTTCTTCGTTAACAGGATTGAACTTGAAGTCGAATATGATGACACGATTGGCACCAGGTAGGTTAAGTCCAATACCACCAGCGGTTGTGGAAATTAGATATAACTCGGTATTTCCAGTATTGAACTCCTTTGTAAGTCCTTGGCGTGAACTCATTTTTGTACTTCCATCCAATCTTGCATACTTGCGGCCAGTGCTCTTACACAAGCCCTCCAGGAAATTTAGCGTCTGGATTGACTGCGAGAAAATAAGGACTTTGTCGTCAACAGCTTTGGAAGCATCGAGTATCTGCAGCAATAGTTTGACCTTATTCGAACTGTAGAATTCTTCTACAGCTGAACCAAACTGCTTGAAGAGATCCATTTCCTGACGAACCAGTTCTTCTGAAACTCCTACTTTCCAGACTGGAACATCACTAGGGCTTTCATCGTCTTCAGACGTCGAAGCCTTTGTAGTTCCGAGCTCAGGCCTTGACTTGCGCCGAATTTTCTTCTCTGCGTCATCCTTCCGCTCCGAAAGCTTTGCCTTGAAACATGCGGGATGGTTGCAAAGAAGTGAGAGAATGGCCAGCCAATGCCACAGTGTTGATAGTTGCACTTGGCCATCTTTGGTAACTTCATGATCATTGCCTAGCATAGACTTGACGTAAATAGAATAAGCCTTATGTTGTATGTCTGTAAGAGGAACCGTTATGACAAACTCGGTCTTTGGTTTGAGATCCTTGCGTAGTACGGAAATGTCGGCTCGATGAACTTTGGGCTCAAGATCTTTTCTCAAGACACCAAGCATTTTCAAACTCTGCCGCCGCTCGTAAGCTGTACTCTCTGAATATGAACCTTGCTGGATTGGCTCGACATATTTTGCCCGGAACTCGGCTATGGGTCCAAGGTAGTTTGGGGCAATCCATTCAATCATAGTATGATACTCCACGACATTGTTAGCAAGCGGTGAACCTGTCAGTGCAATACGACTGCTCGATCTGAACTGGACTGCCGCTTGAGTAACTGAAGCATTTGCATTTTTCATTTTGTGGGCTTCATCTGCAATGATGATATTGGGACCTTCTAGCAGATGTTTGCGAACTTCGGCATGCTCTTCTTCATCCAGCGGTGCTGGTTTCTTCTGAGTCGCAGTATTATGGACCAGTTTTCGGAACATATCATAACTCATAATCAGAATCCCGCCATTAATGTACCAGCTTTCGATGGCATCGAGACGAACCTCTTTGGCTTTCAAGGTAGAATCAAATTTGCGGTATTCACCAAGAATGTCTGGCGGTGCCCAAATGAGCAGCTCATCCATCCAATTATCGATGAGGGTAGGGGGGCAAAGTACGAGCGTCTTTGAATCACGTAGGCGTAGCGGAATTTGTGATGAGACAGAAAGGTCAGGTGATTGAGCAGCTTCAGCAATAGCGACAAGTAGAGTAATCCTAGTCCCTGAATGTTAGCATTATACTACAATTGCGTAAACCTACATACTTACACTTGCATCGTCTTGCCCAATCCCATGGTATGCGCTAAAAGGCATCCTTGCATGATATCACCATTTGTGACAATCTGACTCCACATAAACTTAACTCCATCAATTTGATGCTCTTTTATGCGTTTCGAAATTTGCTCGTGCACGTAAACGAATCCTTGGTCATCAAGCTTCGCATCATTGATGATAATTCGCTTCGGATCTGCGGCCACGCTACTTTCGGATCGAGCTAGCTTGGCTTGTAGAATCCGTCGTCGTTCCTCTTGCTCTAGAAGCCTTTGACGATCCTGCTCACGAAGGTCACGAGCTTGAGCATTTTCAAATATCTTCTTCTTACGCATCTTACGTGGTGTATCTCGCTCAACTTCTTCACTGTCACTGGCACTTCCAATCCAATTTTCGTTAATTTAGGCAGCAGGAATTGACTGGGAGATACTAACCTAGAAACTCTAAACTTCCGTCTGAACGCCGGTAGGGGATCCTCGTCTTCGTCATCACTAACTTCTTCGGCTTTGCTCAGGAGACGGTCGAACGTC
>Ga0335075_10003153_pt1 | contig 26332 bp, 25 predicted proteins | sample Lox_Sample_24_FD_206723 | JGI IMG/M metagenome (GOLD analysis project Ga0335075, IMG submission 206723) | Soil microbial communities from Loxahatchee National Wildlife Refuge, Florida, United States - Lox_Sample_2.4 | ecosystem: Environmental > Terrestrial > Soil > Wetlands | place: USA...
GTCGGGCCGCGCTGGCCCTGGGTGAGGATGGGGGCTTCTTCAAGGAATTTCGCGGCGGCATCTTTGAATTTCTTGCCTTGCCGCCGCGTCTCTTTTGAAAGAAGTCCGGCGTGCGCCTTGCCACGCAGGCCCAGGTACCAGTCTTCGGCGAAATCCCTCGCGCGAGCGAGGCTGTCTTCGTGCGTCGAGACGCGCCAGTTGCGCCCGTTGAGGTAGGTCGAACAATGCCAGTTGTCGCTGTTCTCGCGGCGGTAGATGTTGACCTTGCCGCCCAGGATTTTGTGGGTTTCTGATTTTGGTTTTGGGCTTTCTAAGGTCTCGGACATTGGTAGCTCCTTCACGCCTCAGGAATGCCGTGCACATGTGTAATTGTGTAACAGATGTGGAAGGAAAAGTAAAGTTACATATTGTTGATTTTACAGTGTTTATCTATGCTTTAGCTGGATTTTAAGTCCGCTGCGTCTGCCGATTTCGCCATCCGGGCCCCATCTCATACTACCCTGAAGCACTGACCGCACCCGGCTGCTCTAGCCCTCAGACCGCCGTCTCTGCCTCGGCCTTCAGCCGCTCCGCATTGAAGTGTGTGATCAGCGCATCGACCACCGGTTGCAGCTTGCCGCCCATCACGTCCGTCAGTTGATGCAGCGTCAGCCCAATCCGGTGGTCCGTCAGCCGGTTCTGCGGAAAGTTATACGTCCGGATCTTCTCGCTTCGATCTCCTGAGCCTACCTGCTGCTTCCGCTCCTTGGCCTGAGCCTGCTGCTGCTTCTCCATCTCCATCTCATACAACCGCGCACGCAGCACACGCATGCCCTTCTCGCGATTCTTGATCTGCGACTTCTCGTCCTGGCAGCTCACTACCGTATTCGTCGGAAGGTGCGTAATCCGCACCGCCGAATACGTCGTGTTCACCGACTGCCCGCCCGGGCCCGACGAGCAGAACGTATCAATGCGAATGTCCTTCGCCTCAATCTTTATGTCCACTTCCTCTGCTTCCGGAAGCACCGCCACTGTCACCGCCGAGGTATGCACCCTCCCCTGCGTCTCCGTTGCCGGAACCCGCTGCACCCGGTGCACGCCACTCTCGTATTTGAGCTGCGAATAAACCTTGTCTCCTTCAATAATCGCGATCACTTCCTTCAGCCCGCCCACCGACGACTCCGAACTCGACAACACCTCCACCTTCCAGCGGTGCAGCTCCGCAAACCGCGAGTACATCCGGAAGATCTCCGCTGCAAACAATGACGCTTCGTCCCCGCCCGTGCCTGCGCGAATCTCAATCACCACATTCTTCTCATCGTTCGGGTCCTTCGGCAGCAGCAACAGCTTCAGCTCTTCCTCGATCTTCGGCTGCCGCTCCTCCAACTCCGCCAGCTCCTGCGTCGCCATCTCTCGGAGATCGGCATCGCTCTCATGCAGCATTCCACGCGCGTCCTCTATTCCCGTCATCACCTGCCGGTATTCGCGGAACTTATCCACCACCGGTTCCAGGTCGCGGTGCTGCTTGGCCAGCTTTTGATACTTCGGCTGGTCGCTAATCACCCCGGGATCAGCCAGTTGCCGCCCCAGGTCCTCATAACGCGATTCAATCTGTTCTAAACGCTCAAACATTGGTCTTCCTCAGTCACGCGCCGTCGCGCGGCTCTGCTTTACAAAATCGATTCGTAGGGAAAAAGAACACACAAATGGGCATCGGCGGCGGGAGCCGCTAAAGGAGGGTGCCGGGCGTGCGTGTATGCCGCATATCTGTTTTGATTTTATCGCTTATTTTGGATGCAAAAACCCCAAAAACGACTCCGCCAACGCCTCCCCGACCGTGAATAATCACTATGATGTCTTCGAGCTTCCTCCAATTCGCCGAACTCTGCGAAGCCCTCACTGCCACCACCAAAAAGCTCGAAAAGCGTGCCCTGATCGCCGATTCCCTTCGCAACTCCAGCCCGCCCGACGCCGCCCTCACCGCGCTCTACCTTGCCGGAACCCCATTCCCCGAAACCGACCGCCGTACCCTCAACGTCGGCGGATCGCTGCTCTCAAAAGCGCTTGCCGAAGTCGCCCACGCCAGCCGCGAGGCCATGCATGCCGCCTATCGCCGCCACGGAGACCTCGGCTCCGCCGCCGTTGACCTGCTCGCAAATCACGCGCCATCCGGCAACCCCCTCACGCTCTCCGCAATTGAATCCGCCTTCGCCTTGCTCTCCACCGCCCGCGGCCCCGCACCCAAGCTCACCCTTGTACTCGACCTCCTCCACCGCGCCTCGCCGCTTGAAGCCAAGTACCTCATCAAGCTCATCACCGGAGACATGCGTATCGGCGTCAAGCAAAGCCTCGTCGAAGAAGCCATCGCCGCTGCCTGGTCCGCCGAGCCTCCCGTCGTCCGCCGAGCCGTCATGCTTCTCGGCGACCTCACTGCGGTCGTGCACCTCGCCGCTCAGGGCCGTCTCGAACAGGCCTCCATGCAGCTCTTCCACCCGCTCGGCTTCATGCTTGCCAGCCCCGTTGACACTGTTGAGAGGGTCCTCGACCGCTTTCGCGAAGACGCCGCTTCCGCGGATTCTCCGCTCCTGCACATCATTCTTGAGGACAAGTATGACGGCATCCGCGCCCAGCTCCACTGCGGAGATCCCTCCCACCCCGGCCGGGTACAAGTCTTCTCGCGCAACCGCGAAGACATCAGTGACAGCTTCCCCGAACTCGTCGAGGCCTTCGCGCGCGTCAATGAACCCATCATCCTCGACGGCGAAATCCTTGCCTGGAACATCGCCGAAAACCGAGCCCTTCCCTTCACCAGCCTCCAGCAGCGCCTCGGCCGCAAGCGCGTCTCCACCGAACTGCGCCGTCAGGTACCCGTCGTCTTCATGGCCTTTGACGTCCTTCACCGCGACCGCCGGCTCTTGCTCGAAGACCCTCTTTCCGAGCGGCGCCTCCAGCTCATCGACCTCGCCGGGCGTCACGCTGCAAGCACCGCCAATGCAGCCGCCTCCGGCCAAACGCTCCTCTTCGCATCAGCCGCTCCGCCGGTGCCCCGGCTCATGCTGGCTCCGGCAACACAGCTCCACAGTGCGGCCCAGCTTGAATCTGCATACTCTCAGGCGCGCGAGCGCGGCAACGAAGGTGTCATGCTCAAGAACCTCCGCAGCGTCTATCAGCCCGGAAAACGCGGCTTCGCATGGCTCAAGCTCAAGCATGAGCTGGCCACGCTCGACGTTGTGGTAACCGGCGTCGAGTTCGGCCACGGCAAACGCGCCGGCGTTCTCAGCGACTACACCTTCGCCGTGCGCGACGGAAGCACACTGAAAAACATCGGCAAGGCCTACTCCGGTCTCACAGATTCCGAAATCGCTTCTCTTACTGAATTTTTCAAGGAACACACGATAGAAGACTTCGGCGGCTTCCGCACCGTCGAGCCGCTCAAGGTAATCGAGGTCGCATTCAACAACATCATGCGCTCCGACCGCCACAACAGCGGCTTCGCGCTCCGTTTTCCCCGCATCGTCAGGGTTCGCGACGACAAGCCCGTGAGCGAAATCGACACACTCGCCCGAGTTGAAGAGGTCTACAACTCCCAACCCGAAAAACCCCAGGACGAGACAAGCAACTAGTTGCTGTCCATAGAGCCAATCACTATTGCCTATTGCCTATTGCCTATTGGCTATTGGCTACTGGCTACTGGCTACTGGCTGCCCTGCCTTAGTGCCGATGTGCGTGCGCATCGATTGCTTCCACCGGCATCACGCACCCATGTGCCACCGGACACTCCACATGCTCAAACTGAATCGTCGTATGGTGAATGTGAAAGTTCTTGAGCAGCAGGTCATTGATCTCCTCCAGAATGCGCGCACTCTCTGAAGGTGGAATGTCCGCAATCGTCACATGGCTGGCCAGCGCATGCGTCTGCGAACCCAGGCTCCACACATGCAGGTCGTGAACGTCCTCCACGCCCGCAACCGCCTCCAGCTTCACGCGAACATCATCCAGTGAAATCCCCCGCGGCGTACCTTCCAGCAGAATATTCAGCGTCTCCCGCACAATCGAAATTGACGACCACAGGATCAGCGCCGCAATCCCCAGCGACAGCACCGGATCAATCCACGTCCGTCCCGTAAACAGAATCACTGCCCCGCCCACAATCACCGCCGCCGTCGACAGCGTGTCGCCCAGCATGTGTACAAACGCACTGCGCATGTTCACATCGTGATTCACCCGCCACAGCAGCGCGGCAATTGCGCCGTTCATCACTACTCCGGCTGCTGCCACAATCATCATCACCCGCGCCTGCGGCTCTACCGGAGTCATAAACCGGTGGCCGGCCTCGACCACGATCCATACGCTGATCGCCACCAGTGTCAGCGCATTCAAGAATGCGGCAAGCACCCCGGCCCGCTGGTATCCGAATGTCTTTTTGTCGGTCGCCGGACGTCCTTGGAAGTGCACCGCGACAAACGAAAGCAGCAGCGCCAGAGCATCCGATGCGTTGTGTCCAGCCTCTGATACAAGAGCCAGCGAGTGCGCCTTCAACCCGGCAATCAGCGTCACCAGCACATACGCCAGCGTCACTCCAAGGGACACTCGCAAAACGCGCTGCATCTTCGCCGTCGCAGGTGCATGCACATGCATATCTTTAAGTTTACGCGTCGTGCGTCTGGGTGTCGTACCCTGCAGCCTTCAATTCTTAGCCTCAGCCGTGCAGCTGCGGCGTGGCTCGCGCCTTGCGCACCGCCAGATGAGTCGGATGTATCGGAACCGAATTGGCCGTATCGCGCAGCCCGCTCCAGGTCTCTGCCACCACAATGCTGTTCGACGGGCACCTGGGCTCATACCGCACCGAACACGGAAACGACAGCCGTGTCTCGTGGATATTCACGTAGTCCTTCAAATGCGTTACGTCCTGCGAACACTCGTAGGTAACGCCGGCAATCTCATACTTATATAGGATCAGCCGCAGCCCACTCTTGCCGCTACCGTCGTCTTCTAGCTCCGACGTATCGAGGATCGTCCCATCCATGATCCGTCCCGTCTTCACCAGTTGCTCGCGACGCATCCGCTCCAGTTCTTCCTCGGTTGGCCGCTTCCGTGTAACAGCCCATACAATTACGCCGCCAACACACAATCCTGCCGCCGTGATTGCGCAGATTACCTCTGGGTCGCGAAGTGAGAAGCCGTTCATGGTCAATTGGTTCCGGCCCGGTTGATTTAGACCCCGTTTTTCGACCTTCCTTGGGTCTATAGATGCAGAATACGCCATCCCGGTGCCGGCTGAGGGCAGGATTTCAACACCTCTGAAATCCTCCAGAATTCTCCCACAACCGCTCCCTCTGGGCGTATGCTGTTGGGCATTCCGAGTCACATCTCTTGTTCACCCCGGAAAGACCCTATCTGTAACAGGAGAAAACCCATGCTATGCCCATCGTGCCACCATGAAGCCTCCGGTACTTTCTGCAATTTCTGCGGAGCCTCACTCGCCGCAGCCCCCGCTGGCGCTGGCACCGCCGCTCCTACCATCCCCGCAACCACAAATGCCGGTGGCCTCTCAGAAAACGCCGCTGCTGCCATCTCATACCTCACCATCATTCCCTCCATTTTGTTCCTCGTTCTCGACCCCTACCGGAGGATGCCGTTGGTGCGGTTTCACTCTATCCAGAATCTCTTACTGGCAGCGGCCTGGATCCTCGCCTGGATCGCTCTCACTATCGTCGAAATCGGATTGCACTTCATTCCTTTAACGCCAATACTCTTCATGCTCCTCAACCTCGCCGTAGCTGTTGGCTTCTTCGTCGCGTGGCTCATCGCCATCGTCAAAGCCAGCCAGGGCGTGTGGTTCAAGCTGCCATTCATCGGTGAAACGGCAACAAAGATGGCCAACAGCTAGAAAAACCGGCATCGCCCGCAAATCCATGCCTCAGGCTTCGGTACGCTATACTGAAGCTTGAGCATGCCTAACCGAAAGTCTTCGCCCGCCGTGCTTTTGCGCGGCTCTTCTGTTTCAGCCCCTATGGCGGCCGACCAGTCCCCGCGCATCCGCTCGACCACCGTGATCTGCGTCCGCCGCAACAATAGCGTCGTCATGGCCGCCGACGGTCAGGTCACGCTCGGCGAGTCGGTCATCAAGCACTCTGCGCGCAAAATCCGCCGCCTCTATCAGGACAAGATCCTCGCTGGCTTTGCCGGTTCCACCGCCGACGCCTTTTCGCTCTTCAGCCGCTTTGAAGCCAAGCTGGAGCAGTACGCCGGCAACCTCGGCCGCTCCGCCGTCGAGCTCGCCAAGGACTGGCGCACCGACAAGATGCTGCGCTCGCTCGAGGCCCTGCTCATCGTCTCCGACCCGCAGCAGACCTTCCTGCTCTCCGGCTCCGGCGACGTCATCGAACCCGATGAGGGCATCGCCGCCATCGGCAGCGGAGGCTCCTACGCGCTCGCTGCCGCCCGCGCTCTGTTGCAGAACACCGATCTCTCTGCCCGCGACATCGCCGAAAAATCCCTGCGCATCGCCGGACAGATCTGCATCTACACCAACGACCAGATCACCATCGAAGAGCTGCACGCTTAGCATGCCGCCCAGGAGGGCAGGCGCCGAACATGGCCATCTACTTACCCGGAACCGCTGAAGATCAGGAGCTCGCACTCGACGAGCTCACCCCGCGCGAAATCGTCGCCGAACTGGACAAATACGTCGTCGGCCAGAACGCCGCCAAGCGCGCCGTCGCCATTGCCCTGCGCAACCGCATGCGCCGCCAAAAGCTCACGCCCGATCTCGCCGATGAGATCATGCCCAAAAACATCATCATGATCGGCCCCACCGGCGTCGGCAAAACCGAAATCGCGCGCCGCCTCGCCCGGCTCACCAACTCGCCCTTCCTCAAGGTTGAAGCCTCCAAGTTTACTGAGGTCGGCTACGTTGGCCGCGACGTCGAATCCATCGTCCGCGACCTCGTCGAGATCGCCATCGACATGGTCCGCGAGGAAAAGCTCGAAGAAGTCGAGGACAAGGCCGAGCTGAACGCCGAAGACCGCCTGCTCGACCTGCTCCTCCCGCCCACGCCCGCGCCTGCCCCGGCTCCCGCCTCAACTCCCGGCCCCAAGCTCATCGAGGGCAACCCGTCCGCCGGCGACTCCCAACAGCGCACCCGCGAGAAGCTCCGCCAGCAGTTCCGCGAGGGCAAGCTCGACGACCGCATCGTCGAAATCGACGTCCGCGAGCGCGGCACTCCATCCTTTGAAGTCATCACCAACCAGGGCGTCGAAGAAATGGACATCAACCTCAAGGACGTTCTGCCCAACATCTTTGGCCAGCGCACCAAAAAGCGCAAAATGAAGGTCGCCGAGGCCTTCGACTACCTCGTCCAGGAAGAGGAAGGCCGCCTCATCGACATGGATCAGGTCACGCGCATCGCCGTCGAGCGCGTCGAAACCTCCGGCATCGTCTTCCTCGACGAAATCGACAAAATCGCCGGGCGCGAAGGCGGCCACGGCCCCGACGTCTCCCGCGAGGGCGTCCAGCGCGACATCCTCCCCATCGTCGAAGGCACCACCGTCAACACCCGCTACGGAATGGTCCGCACGGACTACATCCTCTTCATCGCCGCCGGGGCCTTCCACGTCTCCAAGCCCAGCGACCTCATCCCCGAGCTGCAAGGCCGCTTTCCCATCCGCGTCGAGCTAAAATCGCTCACCGTCGAAGACTTCGTGCGCATCCTCACCGAGCCCAAGTCCTCGCTCACCCGCCAGTACACCGCCCTGCTCGATACCGAAGGGCTCAAGCTTGAGTTCACCCGCGAGGCCCTCGAAGAGATGGCCCAGTTCGCCTTCCGCGTCAATGAAACAACGGAGAACATCGGCGCGCGCCGCCTTCACACCATCATGGAGCGCGTCCTCGACGAAATCAGTTTCCTCGCGCCCGACCTCATCAAGTCCTGGCCCAAGAACGACGAAGGAGGACTCCAGCTCGCCGCCTCCACCGACTTCGGAGCCACCATTCCCCTCCCCATCGTCGAGCGCGAAACCCCCGCAGGCAAAGAGAAGGTCGCCGTCATCGACCCCGAATACGTCCGCCAGATGGTCGCCTCCATCGTCAAAGACCAAGACCTCTCCCGCTACATTTTGTAACTGCAGAAGATACAAACATCCGACGGTGTCCCATACAAGCGCCGGGTGCCCCATGTCTCGCAGAGACATGGGCGGGCGCGACGGGTGGCCCACACAAGCTTCCTTTGCTTGTGTGGGGAACAGGGGCAATGGCTCAACCCGCTACTCCTAAATTCACTCATCCACGATCCATGGATGAGCGCACTGGCGATTTGGCGACAGTTAGGCATCTTAGCTATCAGCGTGTTCCGCTCACCGGTTCGTTGTGGTCGTAACTGATCACCACCGTCAGCCACCATCGTCCGCCGTCGTATTTCCACAACTGAACAAACTTAGCATCGCCTTGGTCGTTGTCGATTCCCGGATGGCTGAACCTGTGGACACCCGTCTCCAGCGCACCATACTTCTTCATCGGAAATACCTCAATGCTCACCAGATCGCGGTGTACCTTGCCACAAATGTTCTGCTTGATAGCCGACACCAGTTGTTCGCGCGTTATAGGGCCGCCGCCAGTCTGGTCATGATAGAACTCAAGATGTTCAGGAAAGAACGAGCCAAATTTTTCCAAGTCGCAGTTGTTGTATGCACTGAAAAGACTCGCATCGAGTCGCTTCACAGTTGTCGTCAGCTCGGCTCGGGACATATCTTTCGGATCCTTCGTTGTCAGAACCGATGCTACTCCGGATTTGTTCGCGCTCGTGGAACCACCCTGAGCAAAGCCAACACTCACCATCCCCGCCAGTAGGAGGGCGCAGAACCCCCAACCCGTGACCTTTCTCATTGTTGCCTCCATCCTGGACAATACGGCAATACCGATCGCACGGTTCCCGCTGCGAGCTTGGCGGCACGAGACACCCTCGAGATCGAACGTCATTTAAATTGATTGCTGGAAGAGTTTCGATGGCCCAATTATGCTTTGGTCGTAACTAACGGCGGGTGGCCCACACAAGCGCCCTTTGCTTGTGTGGGAAACAGGGACGCACCCCCCAACAACGTCATTCCGAGCGAGCGCAGCGAGTCGAAAGCCTGCCCTGAGCATCGCGAAGGGAACCTGCGGCTAGCCAGACCAGCCACAGTCGCACGCCTGTCAACTAAGCCCGTTCCAGGAAGACGTCAGCCTGAGCGCAGCGAAGGACCTGCATTTGAATCTCGGCAATACCACGGACGGACGGATGGCCCACACAAGCGTCCTTTGTGTCCTTTGCTTGTATGGGAAACAGGGACAATGGCTCAAACCATTACCCTTAATCCACTCATCCACGATCCCTGGATAAGCGCATTGGCGATTATGTATCAATTGACCACCCGGGATGGAAGATCGCTCTGTGTCCGCGGAGTATACAGCCCCAATGTTGGCTTGGATTTGTACCGGATTGTTCTGTTGATGTGGATGGTCATCCATCCAATTGTGTTAAAAGTAGTTAACGCTCCGAATACATTGAAACTGCGGCCATGTTTGAAACAACCACATATGATGACCATCTGGTGCTTGACCCTGAAGTCCGAGCACGGTGGGCATTTCTTGAAACCAGTTCTGCCGCTGCAGTGCTTCGTTCTGTATGCCCGACAGAATGGGCCGACATCGTTTCCATCCTGGGTTCCTTCCGCCTTGATCCGTCCCGTTGGTTGGTTGCAGGTGGAAATCGCGGCGATATTGCAAAACAGATCGACGGCATGTTCAGTCAACTAGGCTGGCGGGAGATCCGAGTAGACCTTTCCACGAAGGGAATCCTGAAGAATAAGGCGAATCAAACCGTCGAAGAATTGGCCGCGGTATATCAAGAAGGCTATCTTGTTGACAATTTCAAGGGGCGTGTTGCGCTCGATGTTGAGTGGAATGCCAAAGACGGCAACTTGGACAGAGACTTGTCGGCCTATCGCGCATGGCATGAGGCAGGCGTAATTTCTGCTGCTGTACTCATCACGCAGGATAGGGTCAGGCTAAAAGAACTTGCCGAACGATTATGGCGCGACTATCAGCAAACACTGCCCGAGGAACAACGAAACCCAAGATTGCCCATTGATCTTGCGACATCTACAACAACCAATCTAGAAAAGGCCGCGCTTCGCGTTCGACGAGGAGTCATGGGAACCTGTCCTCTGCTTATCGTCGCCGCCACTCCAGCGACATGGAACCAGCAACCCTATACAGCAGGCTAATCTCCGACAGCAGCAATACCGCTGCGCGAATGGTTAGCGTACGTTTTCCAGGTTGGCTCATATGAATCGTCGGCTTGGTTTCCCCAACCTAGCCACTCACTGCGATCACCACGTGCGAACAGCTCGAGGAAGGGTCCTGGACTGCAGGCTTCGATAATGTCGTACTGCTCGTCTGGCTTTCGGGAATGCTCCCGCTTCCGGCTGCTTAGATAGTTCACCTGAGTGCGCCCAGGCTTAAGGGTGCGTGCGTTCTTTCCGCGCACCCCGAACAGAATCAGCTCGGTGACATTTCGGAAGTAGAACCCCACCCCGCGGCCATCTGACCCGCCGTCTTTGCGAATCTTGTGCCATACCAGATTGCTCTTGTACTGGAATCCCCAAGCCCGCATCACTTCCAGGCCTTCGGGGAGCAGAGCGTTTGGAACCCAGAGGTACAGATGGGCAGTATCGGCGGCAACGGGCGCAACTGGAAGATCTTTGATCTCTTCGAGCGTCATCGTATCGTACCGGGAAAGGCGCTTGTGTTCGGGTGCGACCTTGCCTGTTCGATTCTGAAATTGCCATGGGGGATCAGCCAGGATGGTCCCGAACCTACGGCCGGCCGCGGTGTTCAGCAAATCTTCGCCAGCAGGCGAAAGCGGATACATTGGAATCACTTTGCCGCTCTTATTCATGGTTCGTCCCCGCAAATAATGGCCATTGGTCAGCAACATATCTTTCTGCTGCGTCCCGGATCACCCAAGCCATGGAGACCTTCTTCTGCTTCGCAATGATCTCAAGTGATGAATACACCTGCGCGGGTAAAGTCACGGATGTTCGCGTGGAAGGTTCGCTATTGGGTTTACGCGCCATGATTCCCGTTTTGGTTACTGCACCACATTACACCAAATAGGTGTTGAGACCAAGTGGAAATCAAGACAAAGTCTCTCGTCATTGTCGGCGAATAACTAGGTAAAGATGAGCTGATTTAACTGATCACTGTGTCATTCAGTAGACCGTCCATTCTAAATGCCGGGCGCCCCACGTCTCCCACAGACAAGGGATCAATAAACCCGCCATCAGCTAACCGCTCGCCCCTTGTCAACCCTAGAATCTCGCAACCAGCACAAACCAAACAGGATAGAAATGCATGTGAACTCCGCGAACCAGCTATAATAAAGATAAGGGTAGAACTCACAAGGAAAGATACAGGGCACAGCTCACAGGCTGTGCCCTTGCTCATTGGCGCACTTCAATCGCAGTCAGTTAACTCATTTGCTTGCAAGGATTTGCGCATAACCTCAATCATTGCAGCGCCTTAGCGCGCAACTCCGGCTAAACCCTTTGGAATCACGATCAACAGCCTCTCAAAGGATCACTCGGAGCCTGCAATGCCCCGCTTACGACGCCTTCTTGGGCCGCGACAGCGCAACCGCCGCCTCGCTCGTGAGCACTCGAAAAACAAACGTCTCCTGAAGATACAGTTTCACCACAGAATCGGTATGGCTGAGGTAACCGATCGAAACATCCTGCCCGAGATTAAGTTCGAAGTCGCCGCCTCGCGTCGTCACCACGAACGCGCCTTCGATCGCCGGGGCCCAGATCAGGTTCCCGTCCACAATGCGCTTCACATGCTCCAGCACGGGATACCCATGGTCCCGGGTCTCCGCCAGCGCCGTATATTCCTGGGCCCCCATCAGGACTGAGTACGGCCCGTTCACGCCCACCAGCCGCAACTGGCTCAACGCATGCGCCACCGCATCCGGATAGTCCCTCACATCCACAGGCAACGTCTCAATGGGATTGCTCGTGCCTTCCCGGATGCCCTGGATGCCTGCCTCCTTGTATCCATTGAAGATTGCCCGGTCCTCCGCAAAGGCCAGCGTCTTCGCCGCATCCTTCGCGGGCTGCCAGTTCGAGTCCTCTGAGCCGCGCTCCACATCGTCGATCGCCTCGCGCGACAGCTCAAACGGGACCCGCAGCTCCACCAGCGGCTTGACCTCGCGCTGCCTGGCGATGGTCCCCTTGGCCGGAGCGGCAATCTGCTTCAAATGCCCCGTCGCGACCCCGGGCAGCGCAACTCCTCCCGGCGAAGGAACATCCACCGCGCGTCTCCCGGCCAGATACCGCTTCAGAGTCCTCGTCGTCTCTTCCTCAATCTCCGCCCATGCTGCGTCAGAGATCGGCGCAAGCTCCCGATGAAGGTTATTCATCTCTCTCTCCCTTCAGTGATCCTATCCTGAGTGATGTGTCGCGTACGGCAATTGGCTCGGACGAAGGTTCAGGGGAAGGCGGTTCAATCAGCTGCGCCTTGGCACTCTCCGTCGTATTCGGTGCGTCGGTGGTCACGTCGTCAAGAAACGTCACCGTCGGTACAAAAAACAGGTTCCCCGTCGCGGGACGGCTGAAGTCAAGCAGCCGGTCGTAGTTTCCCGGCGGGTTGCCGATGAACATATTCTCCAGCATCGTCTCGGTAACCCGCGGCGTGCGGCAGTAGCCGATAAAGTATGTCCCGAACTCGCCGTGGCCCGGACGCCCAAACGGCATGTTGTCCCGCAGAATCTGCAGCTGCCGCCCATTCTCCTCAATATTGGTGAGCGCATTGTGTGCGTATGCCGGCTTTTCCGCATCGCTCAGTTCCACGTCCGAGAGCTTGCGGCGGCCGATGATCAGCTCCTGCATCTCAACCGGAAGCGCGTTCCACGCCTTCAAGTCGTGCAGGTACTTCTGCACAATCACATAGCTGCCGCCGGCAAAGGCCGCGTCTTCGCTGCCGATAATCGCCGCCTCGCGCGCTGCGTCTCCCCGCGGATTCTCCGTGCCATCCACAAAGCCCAGCGCATCCCGGTCATCAAAATAGCGAAAGCCGTGCACTTCATCAGCTACTGTGACCGCATCCCCAAGGCTGTCCATAATTTGCATGGCAAGTTCGAAGCAAAGATCCATGCGTTTGGCCCGAATATGGAACAGGATGTCGCCCGGCGTGGAAACAGCATGGCGTCCCCCGGAGCGTATCTCCCGGAACGGATGAAGCTCAGCGGGCCGGGGCGGTCCAAAGAGCTTGTCCCATGCGTCCGACCCGAATCCGGTAACACAGGTAAGGCCGGCCTCTATGTCGCGAAACTCCACCGCGCGAATCAGCCCGGAAAGCCCCGCGCAAAAGGCCCGCAGTTGCGCATAGGCATCCTCATCCTGACGAATACATACCACCAGAAAGATTGCCGCCCGCATAAGCGGCCCGGCTACTGCCTGCGGAGTAACGGCCTCGTTAAGCTCGCTGGGAGTGTCCATTTCTTCGACCCCGACCTGCGTTTGTATTCGCCTTAGTATCGCATTTCGCCCGTAGCTTGGGGTCCACCGGGCCTTTCATGCGCGCCAACGATTTACCATCATCTCTTGAATATGGACTTCTCCACCGCTCTCGCCAATGGAGCCGCACGCCTCGGGCACTTGCCTTCAGCGCGCCGCGACGCCGAGCTGCTCCTCATGCGCGCCGCCAACATCGATCGCGCCTTCCTGCTCACCCACCCTGACGCTTCGCTCACGCCCGAACAGCTCGCCACCTACAATCAGTGGATCGAACGTCGCGCCCAGCACGAGCCCATCCAGTACATAACAGGCGAGCAGGAATTCTACGGGCTTCCGCTCCGAGTCACGCCCGACGTCCTCATCCCGCGCCCGGAAACCGAACACCTCGTCGAAGCCGCTCTCGAGCGCCTACCGCGCAATACTCCCGTCACCATCGCCGACGTCGGCACCGGCTCCGGAGCCATCGCTATCGCGCTCGCTCAATCGCTCCCGCAGGCATCAATAACTGCTCTCGATACCTCACCCGCCGCGCTCGCCGTCGCGCGCCACAACGCCGAGCGTCATCACCTAGCCGGCCGCATCCGTTTTCTCGAGTCGGACCTGCTCGCCGCCGTTGCATCGGAAACCTTCGACGCCATCGTCTCCAACCCACCGTACGTCTCCGAGCTGGAAGTCCTCGTGCCCGAGGTTCTCAACTACGAGCCGTATGCCGCTCTCTTCGCTGGATGCTCCGGCCTCGACATCTACCAGCGACTCATCCCGCAGGCCCGCCATTGCCTTAAGCCGCAAGGCTGGCTCCTCATGGAAATCGGCCACAACCAGCGCGACGCCCTCGCTGCCCTGCTCACCGGCTGGAACGACATCGACTTTGTCTCCGATTTACAGGGAATCCCTCGCGTCGCCATCGTCCGCAAGCCCTAGTTCTTCTTCTTGCTCTGCTGCCTTTGCAATTGCCGATACAACTCACTCTTCGACACACCTCGCTCCTTCGCCACCCGCTTCAGCGCATCCATCTCGCTCAGGCCTTCCATCTTCGCAAGCTCCGCCAGCCGCTCCCGCAGCGGCACCTCTGCACTCACGCGCTCCGCCTCACCCGGCTTCGCCTCGATGAGCAGAACCATCTCGCCCCGCGCGCCTCCGCGCTCAGTGAGCGTCGCCCGAACCTCGCTCACCGCTCCACGCAAAAACTCCTCATGCACCTTGGTCAGCTCGCGCGCCAGCACCACGCGGCACTCCGCGCCCCACACCCGCTCTACATCCGCCAGCGTCTCCGAGATCCGATGCGGAGCCTCATACGCCACCACCGTCATCGCCTCACCGCAGCGCTCGCGCAGTTCTTCCAACCGAGTCAGCCTTGCGCCTGCCTTCGACGGCAGGAATCCCACAAACAGAAATGTCTCCGTATCCAGTCCCGACGCCACCAGCGCGCTCAGCGCCGCATTTGCTCCCGGTACCGGAACCACCGCCACGCCCGCCTCAATCGCCGCCCGCACCAGCACCATCCCCGGATCGGAAATCCCCGGTATCCCCGCGTCCGTCACCACGGCAATCCGCTTGCCTGCGCGCAGGATCTCCATCAGCTCCGCCGTGCGTGCAGTCTCATTGTGCTCATGCACGCTCAGCGTCGGAGTCGCAATGCCGAAATGGTTCAGTAGCTTCTGCGTCTGCCGCGTGTCCTCGCACGCAATCAGGTCCGCCTGCTTCAGCACCCGCAGCGCCCGCAGCGTTATGTCCTCAAGATTTCCAATCGGAGTCGCCACCAGATAAAGCCCCGGAGCCAGTTCCGGAACCAGTGGCTTTGTCTCGTCACTGTGGCCTGTCTCCGTCACTGCCCCAGGCTCTCGCGCTCCAGCCGCTTGTGCTCGGCAAGCAGACCCATACTGTTGCTCAAATTCTGCCACGTCACAATGCCTACAATGCGCCCGCGTTCCGCCACCGGAACCAGCGACATCCGACCGCCCGCAATCCGCCTTATCATCAGCCCCAGCGAGTCTTCTGGATTCGCCACCTGGAACGTCCGCGACATAATCGACTGTACATACCCGTTCCCGTCGCTGCGTAGTGCCTGCAAAATCCCCTGCCGGGAAACAATCCCCACCAGGTTCGCCCCGCGCACCACCGGAAACTCATCCTGCAAACTGTGGATTGCCTTGTACAGCGCGTCTGAGAGCGTGTCCGAGGGCGACATGGTCGAAAACTCCGTCAGCATCACATCGCGCATCCGCACCGTCTCCACAACCGATTGGAACACCACGCCCTGGTCTTCAAGCTGCGCTCCGATAAAGATGAAGAACCCTGCAGTAATCAGCCACGGACTCAACTCCGCCGCTGTCGCGTTGTTCGGCAGCGCCAGCAGAGCCAAGCCGGCAACCATGGCCAGCGCGCCAAATCCCTGCCCCATTCCAGATGCGGTCCTAGTCGCCTGCGCCGCTCCCCGCGTGCGCGCAAACTCGCCCCGCAAAATGCGCCCCGCATCCAGCGGATATGCCGGTATCAGATGCAATAGCCCGAGAATTGCGCTCAGCCATACCGTTGAGCGCATCAGGTGATGCGGCGTAATCAGCGGTCGCGTAATTAAGGACACCGCCGGAGTGGCCCCCGCAATCAGCGCCGCCACAATCCCTGCAAAAATCAGGTTCGCCGCCGGCCCTACGACCGCCAGCGCAGTCTGCACGCCCGGTTCAATCGCGCGCTCCGCGCTGTCCGGAGACGCATACGAAAACAGCCCGCCGATCGGCAGCAGCAAAATGCTCCGCAAGTGCAGGCCATGCCACGCCGCCGCAATCAGCCTCGCAACCTCGCGCACCATCACCACCAGCAGCAGCAGCACCCACAGCATGATGCCGCGCCATGCGCTCACTCCGGTGTCATATGCCGCCAGCAGACTGAACCCCAGAAGCAGCACAAAGAAATGGTGGATTCGGATGTCCACTCCGAACCATCGCCCCAGCGGAAATGACCACGCTCGCATTGCTTCTGTCTTGCCTGCCTTCCGTGCTCAGTCTATTGTATTGCCTCACCCCGCCCATACGCGCGTGTGTCGGTGCCACAGCGCCCTTGTTACGATGTCCCCATGCGCGTCATCGCAGGAGAATTTCGCTCCCGCCCGCTCGGCACCCCTAAAGGCCTCGACACGCGTCCCACCAGCGACCGCCTCCGCGAAACTCTCTTCAACGTGCTCGCCCCACGCATCGCCGGCTCTGTCTTCCTCGACCTCTATGCAGGCTCCGGGGCGGTCGGCATCGAAGCCCTCAGCCGCGGCGCATCGCATGTCATCTTCGTCGAGCACGCCCCGCCCGCCCTGCGCGCCATCCGCTCCAACCTCGCCTCACTCGGTATCCGCGGCAACTACTCCATCCAATCGCACCGTGTCTCCACTGTCCTCCACCATCTCGCCGCCGCCGAACCCAAAGCCGACATCGTCTTCCTCGACCCGCCCTACAACACCGCCGAAGAATACGACTCCACCCTCACCCTCCTCGGCGACGAATGCCTGCCTCTGCTCGCGCCCAACGCCATTGTCATCGCCGAACATCTCCGCAAGCTCGACCTGCCCGCCGCCTCCGGCGCACTCCATCGCTATCGCACCCTCAAACAAGGCGACTCCATCTTGAGCTTTTACTCAATTTCTTCAGTGGACGATCCCAGCTAATCCCCCACCGCACTCTCACCCGTCTCCAGATCCACCCGGAACGGAACATCCTTGTCCGTCATCAGGTCCCAGCCCAGCCCGCGCAGCCATCGGCCTTCAACACCGGTAATCTGCACGCCCTCCCACGACAGCCGCCCCGTCTGCCACGCCGCACCCCGTGCGCCCCACGCCGTCAGCGCATGATGCCCGGCAAACAGCAGCAGACCCTGCTCCTTCAGTGCCCGCACTTCGAGCACCGGCTTGTACTCCACCTGGGCAAACTCCTCCGGCTGTTGTGTGTTCACCATGTACGCATACCCGCCCGACACCGCGCAGATCCATGCCGCGTTGGGACAACTCCACACGCCCGTCGGAGCCGCTGCATCTGCAAACCCCAGCGCAAACGTCGCCAGAAAGCTCTCCGCGCCCGCTGGCCTCACCATCACCTCTAGCGCGCCCCGCTCCACCTCTTCCGCCTGCTTCGGATACACAAACTGCCGCCGCGGCAAAATCAGCGGCCGCTCGCGCAACACCTCTGCCTCCCAGTCGTGCGCAAACGTCAGGTCAACGTTCGCCATCACTCGCGCACAAACCTCTCCACCCGCTCCCGTACGCTCTCCACATACACCGGCATTTCCAACACGCTCCCCGCCTCAATCATCGGAATCAGCTTGTCAAACTCCGGCCCCGAGTGCGCGCCCGTCAGCGCAATCCGCACCGGATGAAACAAATCCTTGCCCTTCGCGCCCGTCTCCGTCTTGATCTCGTTCATCCACGCCTTGAACTGCTCTGCCGTCACGGCCCCCGGCGCAGCCGCACTCACGCGAGCCGCAAACGCCGCCAGTACCTTCCCGGCAATCTCCGTCCCCAGCACCGCCGCGTTTTCAGGATCGGCCTTCGCCGCCGCCACATCCATGCGAAACACAAACTCCGCCTTCGCCGGCAACTGATCCAGCTGATCGAGCGACGGCAGAAACACCGCTAGCAGCGCCTCCAGCCACGCCGCCACCTTCTGGTCAGCCGCATCCTGCCCCGCCAGCAGGCCTGCTTTTTCGAAATAAGGCCACGCCAGCTCCGCCAGCCGCGCAATCTCCGCGCTCTTCATGTAGTGCCGGTTTAGCCAGTGCAGCTTCGCCCAGTCAAACACAGCCGGAGAAGCCGTTACCCGCTCCAGCTTGAACTCCTTCGTCAACTCGTCTTCGGTAAACGTCTCCCGCGTGCCGCCTTCAGCTCCCCAGCCCAGCAGCGCCAGATAATTCACCAGCGCCTCCGGCAGAATCCCCATCTCGCGAAAGCTCGCAATCGACGTCGCCCCGTGCCGCTTCGACAACCGCTCGCGGTCGCTGCCCAATATCGTCGATAGATGCGCAAACTCTGGCACCTTCCACCCAAACGCCTCGTAAATCGCCACCTGCTTCGGCGTGTTCGACAGGTGATCATCGCCGCGAATCACATGCGTGATCTCCATCAGCGCGTCATCCACCGTCACCACATAGTTGTAAACCGGAACTCCTGACGACCTCACCAGGATCGGATCGCTCACTGTCTCGCTCGCAAACTCCACCTCTCCGCGCACAATATCGTGGAACCGCAGCGCATGCTCCGGAATCCGCAGCCGCACCGCAAACGCCTCACCCAGCGCCGCGCGTTTTGCCGACTCCTCCCGGTCAATCCCTCTGCACTTTCCCGAATACACCTGCGGCCTGTGCGCCGCCACCGCCCGCGCGCGCTCTGCCTCCAGCTCCTCCGCCGTGCAAAAGCATCGATACGCCTTGCCCTCGCGCAGCAACCGCTCCGTATGTTCGCGATAAATCCCCAGCCGCTCCGACTGCCGGTAAGGAGCATGCGGCCCCGGCACGCCTGGCCCTTCATCCCACTCCAGGCCCAGCCAGCGCAAATCTTCCATCAGTTGCGCTTCATGCTTCACTTCGCTGCGGTCTAGGTCCGTGTCTTCAATCCGCAGCAAAAACTCGCCGCCCGTATGCCGCGCAAACAGCCAGTTATAGAGAGCCGTCCGCGCATTCCCCACATGCAGCAACCCCGTCGGCGAAGGAGCAAACCGCACTCGCGTCTTCTGTGCCTTCATATCTATCGAGCTTACCAACTTTGCATGGCGATCTGACGTATGGGTGGCCTACACAAGCCTCTTTTGCTTGTGTGGGGAAAAGGAACCTTGTCTATTCCCTAATCTCCACTCTTCCCGAAATGTTCGCACCCTCCAGCCTCAACCGCGACAATTCGCTTCGCGCTTGTGCGCAGAGAAATGCGAGGTTTACCTGGTGCCCTCCGCACCATCCTCCCAATCCGATGCACCTCAACCCCGGCAATCTTTCTCGGAACCCGCACCTCCGGCCCTGCCGTAAACAACAGCTCGTAGTCCTCGCCTCCATGCAGAGCCAGCTCCAGCCCCGACGACGCCCATCCCCTGCGGTCCGCCTCCATCGCCAGCGCATGCACCGGAATCGCCTCCGCATCCAGCTCCGCCGCCACACCTGACTCCTCACACAGATGCATCAGGTCCGTCGACAACCCATCGCTGACGTCGATCGCCGCATGTACTTCCCGCATCGCGGCCAGCCTCTGCCCAACCTTCACCCTCGGCTCCGGAAACACATGCGGATGCCCCCGCTCTGCCTGCGCCAACCTCACAAACTTCCGCGAATGCCGCTCCACCGCCAGCAATTCCCCCGCCGCGCCACCGAGCGCACCCGTAACATATATATAGTCACCGGCCCTCGCACCCGACCGCAGCCATGCCTTCCCGCGCTTCACCGCCCCCAGCGCCACAATGTCGAAGCACGCGCCGCCTCGCGCCTGCGCCGTATCGCCGCCCGCCAGCGCGCACCCATGCTCTGCCGCCAGCGACAGCAGCCCGTCAAAAAAACGCTGCACCCAACTCGTCCCGCCCCGCGCCACCGTGAACTCTTCTGGAACCGCCAGCGACAAAAACGCCGCCACCGGACGCGCGCCCATCGCCGCAAGATCGCTCAGCCCGCGCGCCAGGCACCGGTGCCCAACCGCCTCCGGAGCATGCCAGTCTCTCCGGAAATGCACACCCTCGAGCGAAAAGTCCGTCGTCACCACAATCTCTTCGCCCACCCTCGGACGCACAATCGCGCAATCGTCTCCCATCCCCAGCCGCAGCTCGCTCGCACTCCGCGCCCCGCGCACCGACACCTGCCTCCGCAGCGCCGCAATCAGCGCCTTCTCGCCCGTCACTCTGCGTCCCGTTGCAGCCATTCCCGCCAATTCTGACCCTCTTCTTCCCAAGCTGCGACCGCCCATCAACCCCGCCCACGAAACCTTCTGCTGAACGCCCGAATATCCGCCGCCAGCAGCTCCGGCTCTTCCATAGCCGCAAAATGTCCGCCGCTCGGCATCTCCGTCCATCGCTGAACGTTATACCCCCGCTCCACCCACGACCGCGGCGGAGCCGGAGCCTCCTTCGGAAACGCCGCAATCCCGCACGGCACCCTCACAAAATCCTCCGGGCCAAAATGCAGCGGCGCCCTGCGCCCTTCGTAATACAACCGGAACGACGAATAGATTGTCCCCGTCAGCCAGTACAGCGTCACATTCGCCAGCAGCTCGTCACGCGTAAACCTGCGATACACATCTCCATCGCAATCCGCCCACTTCGCAAACTTCTCTACAATCCACGCAGCCAGCCCCGCCGGAGAATCATTCAATCCATACGCCGCCGTCAGCGGTGTCGTCGCCTGCAGGTGCCAATACGCCCCATGCTCATCCACCCAACGGCCCACGCTTTCCCGAAACGCCGCCTCTTCTGGACTGATCTCCACCCCCTCCCGAAGATACGGCCTGTACGAGCCAGGAATGTAATTCAAATGCACACCCAGCATGTGGTCCGGATGCCGCAGCCCCAGAATCGTGCTTACGCCCGCGCCGATGTCGCCTCCCTGCGCCACAAACCGCTCGTACCCAAGCTCGCGCATCATATCCTTCCACAGCTCGGCAATGCGAAACGTATTTACTCCGTCCTCCCGCGGACGGTCTGAAAATCCAAAGCCCGGCAGCGATGGAACCACTACATCAAAAGCATCCTTCGCATCGCCTCCGTGCGCCTCCGGAACAGTCAGCAAAGGAATAATCTCCAGCATTTCCACAAACGACCCCGGCCACCCATGCGTCAGGATCAGAGGTATCGTGTCAGGCCCTTTCCCACGCACATGGATGAAGTGGACTCCGCCCCCACCTCCCGTCCAGCGAAAGTGCCCGAATTTCGCGAACCGGCGCACCTGTGCTGACCAGTCAAAGCCATCACGCCAGTACGCACACAAATCCTTTAGAAAATCCGCATCCACGCCATGCTCACCCGCCGGACTGCGCACATCCTCCGGCCAGCGCGTCCGCTTCAGCCTGTCGCGCAGGTCCTCAATTGCCGGTCCTGCATCAGGAATCGCAAAAGCTTCAATCGCCACAATGTCCCTCCACAGAAATTCTCCCGCAAACACCACTTTGGAGCACGTCGACGGCAACCCATCCCAACATCTTGCCTCCAGAATCTCGTGCTCCACCATTATCTTCTTCAGCATCAACCAGGCGCCTTCAAGCCGACGCATCTGCTCAATTCACCAAAATGCCTTAAACTCATAAGCGCAACATGTCCGCTTTCACCTACATATTGGTCGGCCTCGCCGCTTACCTCCTCGGCTCCATCCCCTTCGGATACATCCTCGTCCGCCTCTTCCTCAACGAGGACATCCGCGCCAAAGGCAGCGGCAACATCGGAGCCACCAACGTCGTCCGCTCCGGAGCTAAAAAGCTGGGCGCCCTCACCTTCCTCCTCGACGCCTGCAAGGGCTTCTTCGCCGTCTGGCTCGCCAGTCGAATCTTCTTCGTCCCCGGCGTCGCCAGCGTCCCCCTCCGCAACGCAGAGGCCGTCGCCGCGCTATGCGCCATCCTCGGACACATCTACACCATCTGGCTTCGCTTCAAAGGCGGCAAGGGCGTCGCCACCGCCCTCGGAGTCTTCCTCGCCCTCGCGCCGCTCGCCGCCGCCGCCGGACTTCTCGTCTTCGTGATCGTCTTCGCGCTCTCCAAATACGTCTCTCTGTCATCCATCCTGGCCGCCATCGTCTTTCCGCCAGCCGCTTTGCTCTTGCCCCACGAGCCCTACGGACCCTGGCTCACCGCCGTCATCTTCATTGTGCCCATCATCGTCATCGCCAAGCACCACCAGAACATCTCCCGCCTCCTCAACGGAACCGAATATCGCTTCGGCAAGCCAAAGGCCTCGCAAGCATGAGCAAAATTTCAGTCATGGGCGGAGGCGCCTGGGGCACCGCGCTCGCGCTCAGCCTCGCCCAGCGCAGCAGCCCTGCCCAGCATGGCAGTCACGATCCGTGCGCCAGCCAAAACGTCACCCTCTGGACCCACTCCCCCGAGCTCGCCCAGGCCATTCACTCCGCCGGCGAAAATACTCAGTTCCTGCCCGGCTTCCGCATCCCGTCATCCATCACCGTCACCAGCGACGCCGCCGAGGCGCTCTCCAACGCCGACATCATCCTCAGCGTCATGCCCTCGCATCACGTCCGCGCGTCTTACACACACTTCGCGCCTTGGCTCCATCCCGGCCAGTCCATCGTCAGCGCCACCAAAGGGCTTGAGGACCAGTCCGCACTCCGCATCAGTGAGGTCATCACAGAAGTTCTTGCCGCGCACCGCCTCCATCTGCCCATCGCCGTCCTAAGCGGCCCGTCCTTCGCGCAGGAGGTCGCCGCCGGCTCGCCCACCGCCGTCACCATCGCCTCGCACGACACCAAATTCGCCACGCACATCCAGCACGAGTTCTTGAGCCGCACCCTCCGCCTCTACACCAACGAAGACGTCACCGGAGTCGAGCTCGGCGGCGCGCTCAAAAACGTCATCGCCATCGCTGCCGGAGTCGTCTCCGGACTCGCCCTCGGCCACAACAGCACCGCCGCCCTCATCACCCGCGGCATCGCCGAAATCACCCGCCTCGCCGTCGCCTGCGGAGGCCGTCGCGAAACCCTCTCCGGACTCGCCGGGCTCGGCGACCTCGTCCTCACCTGCACCGGATCGCTCTCCCGCAACCGCTGGCTCGGCCAGCAGCTCGGCCAGGGACACTCCGTCGCCGACTCGCTCGCCGCCCTCCACGGAAAAGTCGCCGAAGGTGTCCGCACCACCTCCGCCGCGCTCGCGCTCGCCTCACGCCATCAGGTTGAGATGCCCATCACCGCGCAGGTCCACGCCATCCTGCACCATCACAAACATCCCCTCAGCGCCATTGAAGAACTCATGACCCGCCCCGGCCGGGATGAATAGAGCAAACACATCCCCGCTCACAGCGACGACGTCATTCAGAATTGCCCGGTATGTTTCGGCCTCTATGCTGCTGCGTCCGTGTGGTGAGATGGTCGAGGCGTTCTCCCCTGCGGATGCGCTTGAGTTGCTTTTCGAAGTGCAGTGCTGGGTCGTCGGGGTCGGCGTTGGGGTCGTCCTCGCGGTCTTCAATTTGTTCGGCGATGACGTGTTTGGCCTGCGGCTGCAGGATGGCGTGGAGCGGCAGGAGGGCGTTGCCGATGAAGGCTCCGGCGAGGCGGAAGCGCTTTTTGCGCTTGGGGCTGGAGGATTTGTGAGCCATGTGCCGGAGAACGAAGATGCAAAAGACCGCGGCGGCGAGCAGAAGGAACGGATGGGCGAGGATTGCGCTAAAGTCCATGACACACCTCGGCGCGTTGGAACGCGCAACTGTGATGAGCTGAGGGCAAACGCTGGGGGACAGAATCCCGGCGTTTTTCTATGTGTGCTGGATTAAGCGGAGGGCGGCGGGCGCTGGAATCGCGCGGGCAGGGTAGGCTGACGAAGTTTCGATGGCCTGATGGTCTGGATGGGCAGACGCGGCGAAGCGGGGATTTCAAGCAGGGAGAAAACGACCGGGACGAGCGCGAGCCAGAGGAGCGGAGCAGCGTGCGATCCGGCGTGCGGGAAGAGCATCAGCAACAGCGCGGAGACGATTGCCAATGCAGCAATTGCCTTGACGATCCGGCGCTGGAAGGTGCGGTTCATGCGGATTCCGGTATGGCGTTAGTTTAGCAGGGCGGTGGCTGGGTGCCGGGCATTGTTATTCTGCCATCTCTTCTTCTGCCGAAATCGTTATTGGTTCGGCTGAACTTGCCGACCGTCTTGCATGTTCGACAATATCCTCGCAGAGGGTTTTCATGCTCGTGGAATATCGTCCTTCATCCCATGCTTCGAGAATTACATAGGCGAGGAACAGGCTGTTCTTACCCATATCACTGCTGTAGTTTTCATGCGCATTCCGGACAGCTTGTTCACACTTGCTCCAATGTTCAGGACCGATTTCACTTCTTACGACGTCACCGATTTTTGTCGGCCATACTGTTAGAGACCTATCGCGGAGAATGTCTTTGGGAAAAGGAAGAGGATCGGCGATGCCCATCAACTTCATTAGCGTAGTATTTTCCCGTTCATGTTGCTTTCGCTTCCCGGTCTGCTTTTCGGGTGTATCAGGCTCTGTGTCGCCGTCCGCATCGAATACGACAAAGCGAGCCAGGTCGAGGGCGTTACAAATGGCCACTGCCTGGACGAGATGACTCTTGCCCTGACACTGAACAATGTGGCCGCCCAGTGATCGGAAGTCGTCCATGAATTCAAACAACTCCATATAGGTAGTAATGAACGCGATGTCTTCTAGGCCTTCAACCAGAACCGGTACATGAGCAAAGTAGAGTTCGTTCATTTGCCCATGCATCTCTTGTTCTATTCTTGCTTCCATTCCCCCGGTCCGGGTTGGTGTTCCGCCGTCAGCCGTAGCGATTATCTGGGCAACTTCGTCGAAGCTGCTTTGCTTTACGAGTGCAGTGTCAGCTTTGCCCTTTTGGACGGCGCGGATCGCTTCAAATCCTCTTCCAGATACGAAATAGGGGCTGTGTGTGCACACGAAGACCTGCGCATGCTCCTTGCTCAGGCGTTCCAATACGCTCGCCATATACCTCGCTTGAGGTGGATGCTGATACAGTTCTGGTTCCTCGCAGCCCAAGATCAAAATAGGTCCGGTCGTAGAATGCTCAGCCAATTCCTCCAATAGAGCGAAAATGAACGAACGTTGGAGGCCGTGGCCGAATCGGGCGAGATTACCCGTGAATGCGCCCTCCGTGGCCTTCATCTCAGCAACAGGAGAAGTGATTGATACAACATTGTTAGGTTGCGCCCAGGAGAGTTCCACCGACGCTTTAGGGTGTGCCCACCTCTGGAACCGTCTGTTCAGAGACTGTGAAACCTGCTTAAGTGGCTCTTTGTTTTCACTCAGGAGGTTACTGTACTTTTCGGATGCCTCCGACTTGATCTGTCCGATTTGATCGTCGAGTTTTAGTTGTGAGTAGACACGACGCTGGAGTAGCCTCGACAGGGCTGATGTCTTTGCCTGCTCTTGTTCTGCCGTAGCGTCCTTCACCGCAGGGATGTAGACCCACTGTAAGTACTGCTCAAGCTTGTTGGCGCCGCGGAAGCCATAAAACTGGTCTTCGCTAGGGATTTCGGTGAGCAGATCGGGGTGAGCCGCCTCGTACTCCTGAAGGGCCGCGACCATGCGCCCCTTGATCTTTTCATCCGGGAGGTCAGTGTATGTCTCGCGTAGTTCCTGGTAAGTCTTTTTCAGCACGTCAGCTTTTTCATTTGCCTTATCTTGCTCGAAGTACTTCCTAAACTCTTGCATGCCTAGGCGATTACCATACTGTTTCACCTCGGCGACGCCGTTTTTCCACTCAGCCACTGCAGAAATACTGAGCTCGCCAGCTCGATAGTAAGTGGCGAGGTCCGTTTGCGCGTCATCCTCCAAATCGACAAATATTGCAGTTATGCGCACTGGTCTGGCGGTATTACCGGCATGAAAATCCTCCTCGCAGAGGCGAAGGAGCTCAGTTGAAGCGTCAACGGTATCTCGGAAGAAGATATTGAGCGCGGTCAAGATTGTTGACTTGCCAGCCCCATTGCGGCCGACGAAGCAGGTGTAGTCATCAAAATCTATAGTCTCGTCTTTGACGTGCTCCCGGAAAACTCTACCAGTTGAAGCTGGAGTTCTCTCGTAATCTAAGCGAGGGAGCTGAGATGAAGAAGAGCCGGTATACGGAAGAGCAGATCATCGGGATTTTGAAGCAGCACGAG
>Ga0335075_10003154_pt1 | contig 26330 bp, 17 predicted proteins | sample Lox_Sample_24_FD_206723 | JGI IMG/M metagenome (GOLD analysis project Ga0335075, IMG submission 206723) | Soil microbial communities from Loxahatchee National Wildlife Refuge, Florida, United States - Lox_Sample_2.4 | ecosystem: Environmental > Terrestrial > Soil > Wetlands | place: USA...
CCGATCCTGATGATGCCGCGCTCGTCCAGGTCGGCGAGCACCTCGTCGGAGACGTTCGGGATGTCCCTGGTGATCTCCTCCGGGCCGAGCTTGGTGTCCCGCGCGTCGACCTCGTGCTCCTCGATGTGGATGCTGGACAGCACGTCGTCCTGGACCAGCCGCTGGGACAGGATGATCGCGTCCTCGTAGTTGTGACCCTCCCACGACATGAACGCCGCGAGCAGGTTCTTGCCCAGCGCCATCTCGCCCAGGTCGGTGCACGGGCCGTCGGCAAGCACGGACCCGACCTCGACCCGGTCGCCCTCCTCGACGACGGGCTTCTGGTTGAAGCACGTGCCCTGGTTGGACCGGTCGAACTTGGCCACCCGGTAGGTGATGCGGGTGCCGTCGTCGTTCATCACGGTGACGTAGTCCGCGCAGGACTCCTCGACCACGCCCGCCTTCTCGGCCAGGATCACGTCGCCTGCGTCGGTCGCGGCACGGTACTCCATGCCGGTGCCGACCAGCGGCGCCTCGCTGCGCAGCAGCGGCACCGACTGGCGCTGCATGTTCGAGCCCATCAGCGCGCGGTTGGCGTCGTCGTGCTCGAGGAACGGGATCATGGCGGTGGCCACGGACACCATCTGCCGCGCCGACACGTCCATGTAGTCGACCTCGTCCGGCGGGATGTAGTCCACCTCGCCGCCCTTGCGGCGGACAAGCACGCGGTTCTCCGAGATCGTCCCGTCGGGGCCGATGGGCGTGTTGGCCTGCGCGATGACGTGCCTGTCCTCCTCGTCGGCGGTCAGGTAGTCGATCTGGTCGGTCACCACCCCGTCGAGCACCTTGCGGTACGGGGTCTCCACGAAGCCGAACGCGTTGACCCGGCCGTAGCTCGACAGGCTCCCGATAAGGCCGATGTTCGGCCCTTCAGGGGTTTCGATCGGGCACATCCGGCCGTAGTGGCTCGGGTGCACGTCGCGGACCTCGAAGCCCGCCCGCTCCCTTGACAGTCCGCCCGGGCCGAGCGCTGACAGCCGGCGCTTGTGGGTGAGGCCGGCCAGCGGGTTGGTCTGGTCCATGAACTGGGACAGCTGGCTGGTGCCGAAGAACTCCTTGATCGACGCCACCACCGGCCGGATGTTGATCAGCGTCTGCGGCGTGATCGCCTCGACGTCCTGGGTGGTCATCCGCTCCCGGACCACCCGCTCCATCCGGGCCAGGCCCAGCCGGACCTGGTTCTGGATCAGCTCGCCGACGCTGCGCAGCCGCCGGTTGCCGAAGTGGTCGATGTCGTCGGTCTCCAGCGGGAGGATCTGGTCCCCGGAGATCATCTCTTCCTCGCCGGCGTGCAGCCGGACCAGGTACTCGATCGTGCCGACGATGTCCTGCTCACTCAGCGTGCCCTGGCGGATCGGCAGGTCGAGGCCGAGCTTGCGGTTGACCTTGTAGCGACCCACCTTGGCCAGGTCGTAGCGCTTCGGGTTGAAGTACAGGTTCTCAAGCAGCGCCTGCGCCGACTCGCGCGTCGGCGGCTCGCCCGGCCGCAGCTTGCGGTAGATGTCAAGCAGCGCCTCGTCCTGCCCGGCCGTGTGGTCCTTCTCGAGGGTGGCGCGCATCGACTCATAACCGCCGAAGCGGTCAAGGATCTTGGCGTCGTCCCAGCCCAGCGCCTTCAGCAGGACGGTGACGCTCTGCTTGCGCTTGCGGTCGATGCGGACGCCAACGCTGTCGCGCTTGTCGATCTCGAACTCAAGCCACGCCCCCCTGCTCGGGATCACCTTGCAGGAGTAGATGTCCTTGTCGCTGGTCTTGTCGACCTGGCGGTCGAAGTACACGCCCGGCGAGCGGACCAGCTGGCTGACCACCACGCGCTCGGTGCCGTTGATGATGAAGGTGCCCTTGGCCGACATGAGCGGGAAGTCGCCCATGAATACCGTCTGGCTCTTGATCTCGCCCGTGGTGTTGTTGATGAACTCCGCCGTGACGAACATCGGGGCGGAGTACGTCATGTCCTTGTCCTTGCACTCCTCGGCGGAGTACTTGGGCGGCTCAAACCGGTGGTCGCGGAACGAGAGCGACATCGTGCCTGAGAAGTCCTCGATCGGGCTGATCTCCTCGAAGATCTCTTCGAGGCCAGACTGCTCGGGCACATCCGTGCGCCCAGCTTCCTTGGCGTCGTTGACACGAGCCTGCCATTTGGCGTTCCCTAGTAGCCAGTCGAACGACTCGGTTTGCAGGGCCAGAAGGTCGGGTACCTTGAGCGGCTCGGAGATGCGCGCGAAGGACACGCGTCGTGGACCGGAAATCGCTGCGGAGGTAGTGGTTGCGGAGGCGCTGCGCGATGCTGCCAACAGGGGTCCTTCCGAACTTGTCGCGGAAATATCACCGCACGCACGCCAAACGCCCCGCGGCAATAACCCCGTAGCGCGAGGGGAGAACCGAGGACGTCAGAGTGCAGCGCAAACTAGCAGTGTAGCCAACAGGCACACCGCTCGTCAAGTGTACGCTACTATGATGTTCACGGTTGCTCCGCAGCATCGCTCTTCCGCGACCAAACGTCAAGTCCGAACCGGAGAGTCGGGGCAGATTTGCTTGCGTGACGGACACCACATGCGGTGGTAGGTGTAACTAGTAACAAGCCAGGGTAAGAGTTTATTTCGCCTTGCGCCTGGACGCGACAGGACCCGGGCGGGTTGAGCGAACTCCCGGCCCGGGCCCGTGCCGATATTGCGTGTCCCAGCGGGACTTTACTTCACGGTGACCGTCGCGCCCGCGCCCTCCAGGGCGGCGCGCGCCTTGTCCGCGCTCTCCTTGTTGACCTTCTCGAGCACCGTCTTCGGCGCGCCGTCGACCAGGTCCTTGGCCTCCTTCAGGCCCAGGCTGGTCAGGCTGCGCACCTCCTTGATGACCTGGATCTTCTTGTCGCCCGCGGCCTCGAGGATGACGTCGAACTCGTCCTGCTCCTCGGCCTGCTCGGCCTCGCCTCCCCCGGCGCCGCCGGCCGCCGGGGCGGCCACCGCGACGGGCGCGGCCGCCTTGACGTCGAACGTCTCCTCGAACTTCTTGACGAACTCGGACAGCTCCAGGAGGGTCATCTCCTTGAACGCCTCGAGCAGGTCGGCGCTACTCATCTTCGCCATTCTGGTTTCCTATCTTTCTTCGGATGCTTGTGGTGGGCGGATCAGCCTTCGTCGGCTTGCGCTTCCGGAGCTGCCTGGGCTTCTGGAGCTGCCTGGGCCCCTTCGGCCGCTGCCTGGGCCCCTTCGGCCGCTGCCTGGGCTTCTGGCACTGCCTGGGCTCCTTCGGCCTCCTGGCGCTTGACGCGCAGCGCCTCGGCCAGCTGGGCCAGCTGAACCGGGAGCGCGTTGAACGTCGCGGCGGCGCCGGCCAGCGACGCCTTCATCGCGCCTGCCAGCTTGGCCAGCAGCACGTCCCTTGGCTCCAGGTCGGCCAGCTTGATGATCTCGTCTGAGCTGATCGCCTTGCCGTCGAGCACCCCGCCCTTGATGACAAGCAGCGGGTTCGCCTTGGCGAAGTCGCGCAGCCCCTTGGCCGCCTCGACCACGTCGCCGTCGACGAACGCGACCGCAGACGGCCCGGCCAGGAGCGACGACAGCTGATCGGTCAGCCCCGCCTCATTGACCGCGATCTTGGTCAGCGTGTTCTTCACCACGGTGAACGTGGCGTTGTCCCCGAGCGACCTGCGCAGCTCGGCGAGCTGGGCCACGGTGAGCCCGCGGTACTCGGTCAGCACCGCGCCTGACGAGTCCCGGAACCGCCCGGTGAGCTCAGCCACCGCGGCTACCTTCTCGGCGTTAGCCATGTGCCTCCTCTCAGAATGCGTCGTTCCTACGCAACAGCCGGAGACACGAAAAACGCCCCGGCGCCAGGCGCACGGGGCGGCATCGGCGCGCCCTCTGGCGGGCGCTACCGGTACTGCTCAGCTCACCTGCGCGGGATGCCCGGCCCGGATCTTCGCGATCCAGTCCCGGAGCCTTCGGCCGCCGCGCTCCACGCGACGGCATCCAGCGGTCTTCGGCAGTTTCCAGTTTACGTGTTGCCGCCTCCCGGCGGCAAAACCGTTTCCATGATCATGGGTAGAAACGGGCAGCATTCGCCCAAAACTACCCACGATCATGAAACCGGGGCTGGTCAGGCGGGGGTTTCGGCAAGCTCTTCGGTTAGGTTGCGGGTCTTGCCTGGGTCGACCGGGATGCCGGGACCCATCGAGGTGGTGAAGGTGACCTTCTTCAGGTACCTGCCCTTGGCCGCGGCCGGCTTGAGCCTGACCACCTCGTCCAAGGCGGCGGCGTAGTTCTCAAGCAGCGCCATCGGGGCGAAGGACGCCTTGCCGATGACGAAATGCAGGTTGCCGTGCTTGTCCACCCGGAACGCGATCTTGCCGCCCTTGATGTCAGAGACCGCCTTGCCGACATCCGCGGTGACGGTGCCGGTCTTCGGGTTCGGCATCAGGCCGCGCGGGCCGAGCACCCGGCCGATGCGGCCGACCTTGCCCATCATGTCCGGCGTCGCGACCACCGCGTCGAAGTCGAGGAAGCCGCCCTGGATGCGCTCGATCAGGTCGTCGGAGCCGACAAAGTCCGCCCCGGCCGCCCTGGCCTCCTCGGCCCGGTCGCCGGTGGCGAAGACAAGCACGCGGGCCGTCTTGCCGGTGCCGTTCGGCAGGTTGACCGTGCCGCGGACCATCTGGTCCTGCTTGCGCGGGTCGACGCCGAGCCGCAGCGCCACCTCGACGGTCGGATCGAACTTCGTAATCGGGTTCGCCTTGGCGATCGTCACCGCCTCGGCCGGGCTGTACAGCCTGGTGCGGTCGATCTGCTCACTGGCCTGGCGGTAGGCCTTGCTGCGCTTCATTGCCTGTCTCCCTATATCCGGAGGTCGTGGTCACCGGGCCGCGCCTGGCCCTGCCACTGGGGAAATACTGTTCGTATACAACCGCAGACCGCTGCGAGTTGTTCCCGCACCGCTAGTGGTCAGCCCTCGACCTTGATGCCCATGGAACGGGCGGTGCCGGCGATGATCTTCTCCGCCGCCTCGACCGTGGTGGCGTTCAGGTCGGGCATCTTGGTCTGTGCGATGTCGCGGACCTGGGCCTTGGTGATGCTGCCGACCTTGGTCTTGTGCGGCTCGGCACTGCCCTTGTCCACGCCCGCGGCCTTCTTGATCAGCTCGGGGGCGGGCGGCGTCTTGGTGACGAAGGTGAAGCTCCGGTCCTCGTAGATCGAGATCTCGACCGGGATGATGTTGCCGCGCTGGCTTTCGGTCGCCGCGTTGTACTGCTTGACGAAATCCATGATGTTGACGCCGTGCGGGCCCAGCGCGGTTCCGACCGGCGGGGCAGGCGTGGCCTGTCCGGCCGGCAGTTGCACCTTGACGACTGCAGCGAGCCTCTTCCTTCTTGGCGGCATGGCCTATTTCCTCACTTGCGGCTAGCTCTTGTAGCGGTTAGATCTTTGCGACCTGGTCGAACGACAGCTCGACGGGCGTCTCGCGGCCGAATATCGACACCAGGACCTTGAGCTTCTGGGATTCCGGGTTGATCTCGTTCACGGTGGCGGGCAGGGTGGCGAAAGGCCCGTCCATCACGGTAACCGACTCGCCGATCTCGAATTCAGGCGCAGACGTGCGAGTCGTCTCGGCCTGCTTCGCGCCGGGCTCCGGCTCGGGCGCCAGCAGCGAGGCGACCTCGCTCAGCTGCAGCGGCGAGGGCCGGCTCGACAGGCCGACGAAACCCGTCACGCCCGGCGTGTTGCGCACCACCGCCCACGACTCGTCGGTCAGGTCCATGCGCACCAGGATGTACCCGGGCAGCACTTTCTCCGAGACCTGCTGCCGCTTGCCGCCCTTGATCTCGGTCACCATATGAACGGGAACCTCGATCTGGTAGATGAAGTCCTCCATGTTGAGCGACTGGATGCGGCTCTCCAGGTTGGTCTTCACCCTGTTCTCATAGCCGGCGTAGGAGTGCACCACGTACCAGTCGCCAGGCAGCATGCGCATCTCGCGCATGAACTCTTCCTGCGCGCCGTCGGCGGAGTCCGCGCCGCCATCGGGTGCGGCGCCGTCCTCGGCCGGGCCGCTGCCATCGACAGACACATCGTCATCCGCAGACACATCACTATCGGCAGACACGTCGTCATCGGCAGACACGTCGTCATCGGCAGACACATCACTATCCGCAGACACATCGCTATCGGCAGAAACATCGCCAGCGGCGGGGACAGCGCCCTCGGACGCGTCGATGTCGTCGGAGTGGCCAGCGTCGTCGAGCCCGTAGGCTTCCTCGCTGTAGTCGCTCACCTCATCGGCCTCCCCGGTGCCCGTCGCCGCGTCCAGCTGGGTCTCGGACACGATTGTTCTCTCTTTCCTCAAGCTATGATCATCCGGCGCGATCGCGACGGCGCACCCAGCCGACGCGGCCACCGACGAGGATCCCGCGCCCCGGCCGCCGTCCCGCGCGACCGCGGAACGAGCCGGGCGACGAGCCCGCGCCCGCGGGGCCGTCTAGCCGAACACGTAGAACACGAGCTTGGTAAACCCAAGGTCGAGCAGCGTCACGAAGGTGGCCATGACAACCACGAACACCACGCACACCACCGTGTAGGTGACAAGCGCGTTGCGAGTGGGCCAGATCACCTTGCGGAGTTCGCTGACCACCTGCCGGAAGAACAGGGCAGGGGTGGTCCGGTTCGCGCGCCTGGGCGCGCGGCCGACTCCGCTCCGCTTCTCCGGGGCCTCGCCGCGTGTCTGAGTCGCCATATCCTCACCTATAGGTCCGCCGACAGCGCGGTTTCGACCCGAAGATCCGGACCGCACTCGCAGGGCAGGAGGGACTCGAACCCCCAACCACCGGTTTTGGAGACCGGGACTCTGGCCAATTGAGCTACTGCCCTATGCCTTTCAGTAAGCATTGCCCGTCAGACGAGCACTACCTTCAAGCCAACACTGCCTTCAAGAAAACACTGCCTTTACGCAAGCACTGCCCTTATGCAAGCACTGCCTTTCAAGCAAACACGCACCCGGGCATGCTGCCGCAACGACAACTCGGCTGCCGGTTCATGCAGTGTATGTCCATCTGCCCCCCGAGTCGAACCGCGAGGCCAGCGGGCGGCCGCCGCGAGGCAAGCGCGCAGCCAGAGCTAGGCAAGCGCGGAGCCAACGCGAGGCCAGCGGGCGGCCTCCGCGCGGGGTCCTTGGGGTTAATGGGTTCGTGCCGTCTGGCCCGCAGGGCAGAATGGGACACATGTCAACGAGAATATCCGCACGCGTGTCCGCAATCGCGGAGTCCGCCACGCTGGCCGTGGACGCCAAGGCCAGGGCGCTGCGGGCAGCGGGCCGGCCGGTCATCGGCTTCGGCGCGGGGGAGCCAGACTTCCCGACGCCCGGCTACGTAGTCGAGGCCGCCCAGCGGGCATGCGAACAGCCGCGTTTCCATAAATACTCCCCAACCCCCGGCCTGCCCGAACTCCGTGAGGCGATCGCGGCCAAGACGGCCAGGGATTCTGGCTACCGGGTGGAGCCAGGCCAGGTCCTGGTGACCAACGGCGGGAAGCAGGCGGTGTACGAGACATTCGCCGCCCTGCTCGACCCGGGCGACGAGGTGCTGGTGCCCGCGCCGTACTGGACGACCTACCCCGAGGCCATCGCGCTGGCGGGCGGCGTCATGCGGCCGGTCCTGACCGACGAGCACACCGGCTACCTGGTCTCGACCGCAGACCTCGAGGCGGCCCGCACCGACCGCACCAAGGTCCTGCTGTTCGTGTCCCCGTCCAACCCGACCGGCGCCGTCTACCCGCCGAACCTGGTCAAGGAGATAGGCGACTGGGCCGCCGACAACGGTCTGTGGGTGGTCACCGACGAGATCTACGAGCACCTGGTCTACGGCCACGCCGTGTTCTCCTCGATCCCGGTCCAGGCGCCGCGGATCGCCGACACCTGCGTGGTGCTGAACGGCGTGGCCAAGACCTACGCGATGACCGGCTGGCGGGTCGGCTGGATGATCGGCCCCAAGGACCTGATCGGCGCCGCGGCGAACCTGCAGAGCCACGCGACCTCCAACGTGTGCAACGTGGCGCAGGCGGCGGCGCTGGCCGCCGTGAGCGGGGACCTGTCCGCGGTGGCGGCCATGCGCGAGGCGTTCGACCGGCGCAGGCTGATCATGACCCGGATGCTGAACGAGATCCCCGGCGTGGTCTGCCCTGAACCCCAGGGCGCGTTCTACTGCTACCCCAGCGTCAAGGGCGTGCTCGGCAAGGAAATCGCCGGGCGCCGCGCGCAGACCTCGGCCGAACTGGCCGGCCTGATCCTGGACGAGGCCGAGGTGGCCGTGGTCCCGGGCGAGGCGTTCGGCACGCAGGGATACTTCAGGCTGACCTACGCGCTGGGCGACGCTGACCTGGAGGAGGGCATCACCCGGATGGCCAAGCTGCTCGCGGACGCGAGATAAGCGCGGCACACTTACCGGATGGCCCGGCCGCTTGAGCAACTCCCGAAGGCGCACCTGCACCTGCACCTGACCGGGGCCATGCGGCACCCGACGCTGGTCGAACTGGCCGGCCGGCACGGCATCCGGCTGCCGCCCGCGCTGACGCAGGACTGGCCGCCGCACCTGCGCGGGACCGACGAGCGCGGCTGGTTCCGGTTCCAGCGGCTGTACGACATGGCCCGCTCGGTGCTGCGCACGCGGGCCGACGTGCGGCGGCTGCTGGCAGAGACGGCGCGGGACGAGCGGGCCGAGGGCTCGGGCTGGCTGGAGATCCAGGTCGACCCGGACGGCTACGCAACGCGGTTCGGCGGGCTGACGGCGGTGGTCGAACTCGTCCTTGACGCGGCCGCGGCCGCGGCCGACGCCACCGGCGTCGGGATCGGCGTGATCGTGGCGGCCAACCGGACCAAGCATCCGCTCGAGGCCAGGACCCTGGCCCGGCTGGCCGCCCAGTACGCCGACCGCGGCGTGGTCGGCTTCGGGCTGTCCAACGACGAGCGGCGCGGCAGCGCGCGGGACTTCACCCGCGCGTTCCGCATCGCCGAACGCGCCGGCCTGCTCCTTGTCCCGCACGGCGGCGAGTTGGCCGGCCCGGCCAGCGTGGCCGCCTGCCTGGACGACCTGCACGCGGACCGGATCGGCCACGGCGTCCGCTCCGTCGAGGATCCCGCCCTGGTCAAGCGGCTGGCCGCGGAGGGGGTCACGTGCGAGGTCTGCCCTTCCTCCAACGTCGCCCTCGGGGTCGCGGCGGCCCCGTCGCAGGTCCCGCTCCGCCGGCTGTTCGAGGCGGGCGTTCCGGTCGCGCTCGGCGCCGATGACCCGCTGCTTTTCGGGCCGCGGCTGACCGCCCAGTACGAGATCGCCCGGCACGTGCACGGGTTCACCGACGACGAACTGGCCGACCTGGCCCGCATGTCCGTACTGGCCTCGGCCGCGCCGGAGCCGGTCCGTAGCGGGCTGCTGGCCGGGATCGACGGCTGGCTGGCCGCACCCTAGTTCTTTTTTGGCCGAACGGGCCGTGGTGTCCCTTTCCGGTACCGTGGCGGATTGCCCGTTTAATTCGCCGACGCGGACTTCGGGCGGCACAATGGGCGGTATCGGCAGGGGGGCTGATGCATCACGGGAGACTAATGCTTCCGCTGAGCGACGACGATCCCCAGATGGTGGGCGAATTCCGGCTGCACGCCCGGCTCGGGGCTGGCGGTATGGGCCGGGTGTACCTCGGGCACTCCCCCGGCGGCCGGGCGGTCGCGGTGAAGGTCGTCCATCCGCACCTGGCCCGTGACGCCGCGTTCGTCGACCGGTTCCGCCGGGAGGTCGCCGCCGCCCAGGCGGTCAACGGCTCCTACGCGGCCCCGGTGGTCGCGGCCGGGCCCGACGACTACCCGCCGTGGCTGGCGACCGCCTACGTCCCTGGCCCGTCGCTGGCTGACGTGGTGACGGAGGCCGGCCCGCTGCCGGAAGACGCCGTGCTCAAGCTGGCCGCCGGGCTGGCCGAGGCGCTGCGCGTCATCCACGACTGCGGCCTGGTGCACCGCGACCTCAAGCCTGGCAACGTCCTGCTGGCGCCGGACGGGCCGCGGGTGATCGACTTCGGCATCGCCCGTGCGCTTGACGGCACCGTGCTGACGTCGGCCGAGAGCCTGCTTGGCACCCCCTCGTACATGTCGCCCGAGCAGGCCCAGGGCCAGTCGGCCGGGCCGGCCAGCGACGTTTTCTCGCTCGGCGGCGTGGTGTACTTCGCCGCGACCGGCACCGGCCCGTTCGGGTCCGGGCACCCGGCCGTCATGCTGTACCGGATCGTGCACAGCGAGCCCGACCTGGCGCCGCTTCCATCGCGGCTGCGCGACCTGATCGCGGCGTGCATGACCAAGGACCCGCAACGGCGGCCCTCGCCGTCCGAGCTTTGCGCGGCGCTGACCGACGTGGTGCCGCCAGGGGATTCCCCGGCCGCGTTCTGGCCCTCCTCGGTCGCCCAGCTGATCCGCGACCACCAGGCCGGGCTGCCTTTGGCTCGGCCGGCCGACCAGACCCCGGTCACGATCCGGGCTGGACAGACCCCGACCACGATCCGGGTCGCACGGACCATCCCGGATTCGGATACGGCTCCGGTTCAGGGAATCGGCCAGGGTCAAGGGATGGGCCGGGGTTCGCGTGCGGGCCTGCGGCTTGAGCTAACCCGGCGGAGCGCGCTTGTGGCGCTGGCCGGCGCGGCCACCGGCGGGATTGCTGTTGGCTTCTGGGAGGCCATCGGCCCAGGCTCCGGCTCCGGGCACAGGTCAGCCGGCGGGCAGCTCACCTCGCAGCACATCACGGCCAAGCCCGGCGCCGAGGTCTGGCGGGTCAAGGCCAACAGCTCGGTGGACTATCTCGCCGTGGCCAACGGGGTCGTCTATGCGGGCAGCGATCAGAACGACCTGTACGCCCTGGACGCCGTCACCGGGAAGCAGATCTGGCGACGCGCGACCACGACCACCTTCAACGACCAGCTGGTGGCGGCGGACGGCGCGGTCGTCGTCGCCGATGCGGAGGACGGCGGCTTCGTCGCACTCCACGCCGCCACCGGACGGCAGCTGTGGAGCCTGTCGACCGGCGCCAACAGTGATGTCACTGGGCTGGTGGCAGACGGCGACAGGGTGTTCGCCGGCTACTCAGACCACAGCAAGACCACAGGAGGCGTGACGGCGTTCAACGCCGCCACCGGGACCGTGTTGTGGGCTGTCGAGTTCGAGCAGAACCTGGACATCAACGGCGGGCTGACGGCGGATGCCGGCAGCGTCTACGCCGTCACCGGCAACGGCGAGATCTACGCCTACGGTGCCACCACTGGGATCAAGTTGTGGCGGGACTCCGCCAAGGGCGAAAATTTCAGCGCGACCGCCTCGCCGCTGGCCTCGGGCGGCGTCGTCTACGTCTGCAGCAGCAGCAAGCCCCCGACCATATACGCGGTCGACGGCGCCACCGGACACGAGATCTGGCAGCAATCGCTGGGCGCCGAGGATGATGCCAGCTGGCTGGCCGTGGCCGACGGTGTTCTGTTCTTCGGCGACTCAAGCAACGGCGGTAAGAATACGGGCTACCTCGCCGCGCTCGACACAAAAAATGGGAAGAAGCTGTGGGAGTCCCAGGTGCCCGGAGGGGTGTTCCCGGTCGCGACGGCCGGCGGCGTCGTCTATACCGGCAGCAACGACGGGGTGCTCGACGCCTGGCGGGCCAAAAACGGCACCCACCTGTGGAGCTACCAAACCGCGCCCGGCCCGCTGAACAATGCGATCGCCTCCAACATGGTGGTCTCGGGCGGCGCCGTGTACTTCGCCAGCAATGACCACTACGTCTACGCGGTGGCGGCCCAATGACGGAGAACCAGTGATGAAGGCCCAGCGATGAAGGCCCAGCGATGAAGGTACTGCCATGATGGAGCCGCTTCAGCCGGACGATCCGCGGATGGCCGGGGAGTTCCGGCTGCGGGCCAGGCTCGGCGCGGGCGGGATGGGCCGGGTCTATCTTGGCTACTCGCCCGCGGGGCGGGCGGTGGCGGTGAAGGTCTGCCATCCCGAGTTCGCCGCGGACCCTGAGTTCGTTTACCGGTTCGGCCTCGAGGTCACCGCCGCCCGCGCGGTCAACGGCCTGTACACCGCGCAGGTGATCGACGCCGGGCCGGACGACAGTCCGCCCTGGATGGCCACCAGCTACGTGCCGGGTCCCTCGCTGCTGGACGCGGTCGGCAGGTACGGGCCGCTGCCCGAGACCGCCGTCTGGCGGCTGGCGGCCGGGCTGGCCGAGGCGCTGGCGGCCGTGCACGCCCGCGGCCTGGTGCACCGCGACCTGAAGCCGACGAACGTCCTGCTGGCCGCGGACGGGCCCAGGGTCATCGACTTCGGCGTGGCCCGGGCGCTTGACGGCACCGCGCTGACCGCCACCGGCATCGCGTTCGGCACGCCTTCGTTCATGTCGCCCGAGCAGGCGCTTGGCCGCCCGGCAGGCCCGGCCAGCGACGTGTTCGCGCTGGGCAGCACGCTGTTCTTCGCCGCCACGGGCGGCACCCCGTTCGGCGAAGGCGACCCGCCGACCGTGCTTGACCGCGTGGTGCGTGCCGCGCCCGCGCTGGACGCGGTCCCGCCGGAATTGCGCGGCCTGATCGCCGCCTGCATGGCCAAGGACCCGGCCGACCGGCCCGGCCTGCCCGCCATCCTGCGCGCCTGCCAGGCCCATGCACCGCAGCCTGGTGACCCGGAGTACGGCTCGGCCTCCTTCTGGCCCGCCCCGGTGGCCGCGCTGATCGCCGCGCACCTGGCCGGCCCCGAGGGCGCGGCCCCGCCGCGCGAGCCCGACGGCGAGCCCACCACCGGTGCCGAGCACCTGGCCGCGCTGGCCAGGCTGGGCACGCTGCCCCCGACCACCCCGCAGACCGGCCGCGCGCGGACCGGCCCCCAGCATGGCAGCCGGCCCGGCGCGATCGGCCGCCGCCGCGCGCTGGCCGGGCTGGCCGTCGTGTCCGCCGCCGGCCTGGGCACCGCCGGGTGGGCACTGACCCGCTCCGGCAGCGGAAAGCCGGCCGGGGCCGGAGCGCCGAGCCGTCTGTTGTGGGCCCGCGACGCCGGCGGCGCGGTCTCGTCCGGCGCCGCGATCGCCGGCGGGGTCGTCTACATCGGCGGCACCGATGGCGTGCACACGTTCGAGGCCGCGACCGGCCGATCGGGCAAGACCTACCACACCGGCGGCCCCGTGCAGGGCGCCGTCACGATCGCCGGCGGTACGACTCTGTACGCCGGCAGCGACGACAACCGGGTCTATGCGTGGATGATCGCGGAGTACGAAGGGTCCCAGTGGACGTATCCGACCGGCGGCCCGGTCACCTGCAAGCCAGCAGTGATGAACGGCACCGTCTATGTCGGCAGCGACGACCACTACGTGTACGCCCTGAACGCCGACACCGGTTCGCGGAAATGGCGCTACAAGACCGGCGGCCCGGTGCGCTCGAACCCGCAGCCAGCCGAAGTAACCTACAACGACTACGTCTTCGTCGGCAGCGACGACGGTCACCTGTACGCGCTCAACACCCAGACCACCCCGGCCGGCGTCGTTGACGGCACCGTCGCAGGCACGGTCGGCTGGCAGTTCGCGACCGGCAGCCCGGTGCGTTCTGGACCCACAACCAACTCCAGTAGCAATTCCGTCTACGTCGGAAACGACCGGGGCGACCTCTACGAGGCCGACGGCTCTGACGACCCGCAATGGACGTTCCAGGCCAGGGGCGAAATCCTGGGGACGCCTACGACCGATGGCCAGTCGACGGTCTACGCCGCGTCCACGGGTGGGTTCGTATACGCGGTGTCCTATGGTGGGAAGCTCTGGAGCTACCCCACCGCCGGCGCGGTGCGGTCGGGGCTAGCCCTGGCCGATGGGATCCTTTACGCCGGCAGCGACGGCGGGTACCTGTACGCCATCGACGTGTCTGCTGGCGACGCGTTGTGGAGCTACCGGACCGGCGGCGCGATCCGCTCGCAGATCCTGGTCGAAAACGGCGTGATCTACTTCGGCAGCGAAGATCACAGGGTGTACGCGCTGCGAGCGCAGGTCTAGATCCGCTTCAGCCAGGCGCGCCAGTTCTTCTCGAGGTAGGAAGTCTTCCAGAAGACACCGACGTTGCTGTTCGACTTGGCCACGTCCTCCACGTTGCCGAAAGGCGTGGTGTACCTGGTCCACATCAGCACGGCCGAGGCGAACATCTGGTTCATGCCGTACTTCTGCTCGATGTACTCGTAGACGCTCGCGGCCACGTCGTTCCATTGCTGGGCGTTGGCGCCGACTAGTTCCTCGGCGTCGGGAAGCTTCCCGGTCTTGAACTTCGGCGACAGGGAGTGCAGAAAACTGGTCAGCGGACCGAAGCTGTAGTGCGCGGGCGCCGGGTTGGTGCTCCCCGCGTACAGGGCCTCCGTCGCGATGCCGAGACCCTCGATGGTCCAGGCGTCCGGGGTGCTTGACGGCGCGGGCGGGCCGTTGAGCAGATTCTGGTCGTGGCCGGCCAGGATGTCGATCATGAACTCGCGCTCCAGGCCCGTGAGCTTCTGTTGTGGCGTCTCGCCGCTCTGCTCGTACGGCGTGATGACGACCCTGGCGCCGCCGGTGGTGTCGTCGGCTATGCCGCCCGGGGCGCTGTCGTAGTCGTCCGAGCTGGTGCCGGGGCCCGGCAGCGTGAACGTGCGGTCGCCGTTCCAGGCCAGCGGCCATCCCTTGGGCTGCTGGTCGGCGGCGAACCAGCCGTCGCGGACCTGGGTGTCGCTTGACACGAACACGACGAAGCCCGTCTGGAGCAGGTCGTTCGGGTTGACCTGGCGAAACAGCCCCAGGACGTAGTTCGCCGCGCTTTGCGCCAGCGACAGGGTCTCCGAGACCACTCCGCTATCGCTCGGCAGACCGGCGACGACCACGTTGGTGCCCTTCAGGACGTCTAGCCCTGACTTGTTGTCCCACGGGTTGGAGTCGAGCGGCTGCCACGAGGTGATCTGCCCGGTCGCGGTCGCGCTCGAGAAGTGCAGGCCGATCCGGTAGCGGTCAAGCGGTACGCCGGGCTTGCCCTGGTAGCTGGGGTCCAGCGGGTTGTGCGTGCCAGCCAGGACGACCGTGCTGCCGTTGCCGTGGCTGTTGATGCGCACCGTGTCGTTGGTGGCGGTCGGGATGACCGCGCCGGCGTTGAACCCGATCGCGTTCAGGTTGTCCCACCAGGTCTTCATGGCCGGCCTGGCGTGAGGCGAGGCCGTGCGCAGGAACGCCGCCTCGTTGTGTGAATTGATTTCCTGCGTCAGGTCGCTGAACAGCTTGTTGGGGAACATCTCGGCCGGCATCGGCCCCGTGGGGGCGCTCGCGGACGCGGTGGCCGAGGCCGACGCCCGCGGGGTCCCGGCGAACGCGTGCTGCAGCCCGATGACAAGCGCGGCGACCACGATCACCGAAACCGCGCTGCCGAAGTAGGGAATGATCCACCAGTTGCGATCGGCCGACCGCATGGGAGGGCCGGACCCAGCCGGAGCCGGAGGGCCGGGTGGCGGCGCCTCCCAGGGCGGCCGGGGGGCGGGCCCTGCGCTGGGGGGCCCTGCATGGACGGGCGCCGCATGGACGGGCGCTGCGCCGGCGGGCGTTTTCTCGGTGGGCCCCCAGATGTCGCCGTTCCCCGTCATCTGTCCTCCCATGATGACGAAAGCCCCCCAGTTCGCTCCGAACCGGATCTTAGCCGGGCCAAGCGGATAGGGACAGCGACCTTCGACTTCTACGTGGCGGGCCCGCCGCCCGTCACCGTCTCGGCGGCCAAGGTCCCCGTCGACGCTGGCCGTCGGCAGGACCGCGCCGGTGGTGAACCCGATCGCCTCCAGGTTGTTCCACCAGGTCCTGATCGCGGGCCGGGCCGCCGGCGACGCCAGGCTGAGGAACGCGGTCTCGTTCCCGGCCTGGATGTCCGCGGTCAGCTGGCCGAACATTGCGTCGGGGAACACCTCGGCCGGCAGCGGCTCCGGGGTCGACAGGGCGGCCGGCTTGGCCGCCCCCGAGTTGTACCGCAGACCGATGATGAGACCGGCCACGACGAACACCGCCAGCGCGCCGGCGCAGTAGGGCAGGACCCACCAGGTGCGGCTGCCCCCCCGCGCTGGTCGGGCTGTCGGATCCGGGTGAGCGGGCGGCCGCTAAGCCGGACGGCAGGAAAATACGGAATAAAGCCCGCCCGGTTACGCATACACTGTGGCAGCAAAAGGCGACGATCCGGCCATCACCGGGGAGCCCCCGGAAGAAAGGGCCGTCCGGCCCGAGTAGAACCGGGCGGGTCCGGCCCGTCACAGCCGGCCGACGAGCGGTCGTGGGGTGCGCTGTTGCATGAGCGGACCAGGCGGCAAGCGAGGTGGTACCGCGGTGCGCCCGCGCGGGAGCGGGCGCGTCGTCCTCGCGGCACGAGTGAGGACCGCACCGCGAGGACCAAGATCAATGGCTCCGTCTTCCCGACCAACCGACCCCGACCGACCTCCCGGTTACCCACGCTCCGGGGGCACAGACGTACCGGCCCAGCCGAGCTTTCCCGCGCTTGAGCGGGACGTGCTCGATTACTGGCGGGACCATGACACGTTCCGCGCCTCGGTCCAGCAGCGTCCCGCCGACCGTGAGTTCGTCTTCTACGATGGGCCGCCGTTCGCCAACGGGCTGCCGCACTACGGCCACCTGCTCACCGGCTATGTCAAAGACCTGGTGCCGCGGTTCCGGACGATGCAGGGACGGCGGGTCGAGCGGAGGTTCGGCTGGGACTGCCACGGCCTGCCCGCCGAGGTCGAGGCCGAACGGCTGCTCGGCATCTCGGGCAAGGCCGACATCCTCGAGATGGGAATCGAGAAGTTCAACCAGGCCTGCCGCGAGTCGGTGCTGCGCTACACGCGCGAATGGCAGGACTACGTCACCCGCCAGGCACGCTGGGTCGACTTCGACCACGACTACAAGACGCTGGACACCTCATACATGGAAAGCGTCATGTGGGCGTTCAAGCAGCTGTGGGACAAGGGCCTGGTCTACCAGGGATTCAAGGTGCTCCCCTACTGCTGGCGGTGCGAGACCCCGCTGTCCAACCACGAGCTGCGGATGGACGACGACACCTATGCCGAGCGGCACGACCCTTCGGTCACGGTCCGATTCAAGCTGGAGACGGGGGAGTGGCTGCTGGCCTGGACCACCACGCCGTGGACGCTGCCGTCGAACCTGGCCTGCGCAGTCGGCGCGGACATCGGCTACGTCGTGGTCGAGAAGGACGGCGAGCGGTACATCCTGGCTGCCGACCGGCAGGCGGCGTACGAGCGGGAGCTCGAGGACGCCGCGGTGGTGGGCACGCTGACCGGGGCGGAACTGGCCGGGCGCCGGTACGAGCCGCTGCTGCGATACCTGGCGGGCACGGATAACGCGTTCCGGGTCATCCTGTCGGACGAGGTCACCACCGATGAGGGCACCGGGGTGGTGCACATGGCACCGGCCTACGGCGAGGCCGACGCCCTGGCCTGCAACGCGGCCGGCATCCCCACCGTGCTCACCGTCGACGAACAGGGGCGGTTCACCGGCGTGGTGCCCGACTTCGAGGGCCAGCACGTGTTCGACGCGAACGAACCGATCGCCGCGAAGCTGCGCGCCCAGGGCAGCCTGGTACGGAAGGAAACCTACACGCACGCCTACCCGCACTGCTGGCGCTGCCGCAACCCGCTGATCTACAAGGCGGTGTCGAGCTGGTTTGTCGAGGTGACCAAGTTCGCCGACCGCATGGTCGAGCTGAACCAGGAGATCACCTGGGTGCCAGGGCACGTGAAGGACGGGCAGTTCGGCAAGTGGCTGGCGGGCGCGCGGGACTGGTCGATCAGCCGGAACCGGTTCTGGGGCTCGCCGATCCCGGTCTGGCAGAGCGACGACCCGGCCTACCCGCGCACCGACGTGTACGGGTCGCTTGACGAGCTCGAGCGCGACTTCGGCGTCCGGCCTTCCGACCTGCACCGCCCGGCCATCGACGAGCTGAGCAGGCCGAACCCGGACGACCCGACCGGGCGTTCGGTCATGCGCCGGGTACCTGAGGTCCTTGACTGCTGGTTCGAGTCAGGGTCGATGCCGTTCGCCCAGGTTCACTACCCGTTCGAGAACCGCGACTGGTTCGACTCGCACTACCCGGGCGACTTCATCGTCGAGTACATCGGCCAGACCCGCGGCTGGTTCTACACGCTGCACGTGCTGGCCACGGCGCTGTTCGACCGGCCTGCCTTCCGCAGCTGCGTCAGCCACGGCATCGTGCTCGGCAACGACGGCCAGAAGATGTCCAAGAGCCTGCGCAACTACCCGGACGTGAACGAGGTCTTCGACCGGTACGGCTCGGATGCGATGCGCTGGTTCCTGATGGCCAGCCCGATCCTGCGCGGCGGGAACCTGATCGTCACCGAAGCCGGGATCAGGGACGCGGTACGGCAGGCGATCCTGCCGCTGTGGAACAGCTACTACTTCTTCGCGCTGTACGCGAACGCCGAGTCCTACACCGCGCGGGGCTCTACCTCCAGCGAGAACGTGCTTGACCGGTACATCCTGGCCAAGACCCGAGCCATGGTGACCGAGCTGGAGGGCCTGCTCGACATGTACAACGTCGGCGCCGCCTGCGGCCTGCTGCGCGAGCACCTCGAGGTGCTGACCAACTGGTACATCCGCCGGTCGCGCAGCCGGTTCTGGGCCGGGGAGCCTGCCGCGCTCGACACGCTGTGGACCGTGCTCGAGACGACCTGCAGGGTCGCCGCCCCGCTGCTCCCGCTGACCACCGAGGCGATCTGGCGCGGGCTGACCGGCGAGCCGAGCGTGCACCTGGCCTCATGGCCCGACGTTTCCTCTTGGCCGTCCAACCCGGACCTGACCGGGGCGATGGACCTGGTCCGGGCCGTGTGCAGCACCGCGCTCGGCATCCGCAAGGCGCGCGGGCTGCGGGTCAGGCTGCCGCTGGCATCGCTGGTCATCGCGCACCCAGACGCGGGATCGCTGGAGCCGTTCACCGACCTGATCGCCGACGAGGTCAACGTCAAGTCGGTGGAGCTGTCCGCCGACATGGCCAGCCTGGGCACGTTCGAGCTGGCAGTGAACCCGCGGCTGCTCGGGCCGCGGCTCGGCCCCAGGGTGCAGCAGGTCATCCGCGCGGTCAAGGCGGGCGAGTGGACCCGATCCGCCTCCGGCTCCGGCATCATGGCGGCCGGGATCGAGCTGAGCGAAGGCGAGTATGAGCTGCGGCTGGCCGCCTCGGACGCGGACTCGACCGCGGCCCTGCCGGGCAACGCGGGGCTGGTCGCGCTCGATGTCCTGGTAACTCCCGAGCTGGCCGCCGAGGGCACTGCCCGGGACGTGGTCCGGGTCGTGCAGCAGGCGCGCCGGGATGCGGGCCTGGACGTATCCGACCGGATCCGCCTGACCATCGGCGCCGACGGCGGCGTGGCCGACGCGGTCCGCGCGCACGCCGGTTTCGTCGCCGCGGAGACCCTCGCGTTGAGCCTGGACGTGCGCCCGCCCGCCGAGGTCGACGCCGATCCCCAGCCAGTCGGCGACGGCACGGTCAAGGTCACGCTCGCGAAGGCACCAGCCGTCACCTGAGCGGATCGCCGCTACTTCCACGGCACGCCGAGTGGGCCACGTTCACGGTGTGACGATGATGGTCCGGGAGGCAGGCCCGTTCGGGGCCTGTGGCCCACCGGCCCCGTCAGGAGTCACATGGTTACCGCGGCTTCGATGGTCCGGCGGCGGCCGGAGCTGGCGGGCTCCGCTGGTGCGGGGTCAAGGTGCCATAGGCCCCTGCCGGGCGCGGTCCGGTTGGGGCGCGGGGGCCACAAGCCCCGCGTATCGGGGCCGGGGGGCCACACGCCCCGAACGCCCGCGTCGCAGCCGGGGCGCGCGCGCGACCGGCTGGGGCTACCAGGGGCTACCGGGGCTGGGGTGACTGCTGATGCGGGGCCGCAACCACATCGGTGCCACATCGTTGTTGCCCTGACCACACAGGTGCCGTGGTTCACCCGCGATGCCACGTGGCACCGGTATCCCGGCGCCGCTCCTCTGGTCGCGCAATCTCGGAGCGCCTGATGGCCGGATCGCGGCAGGTCCGGCGGTAACCGGCCGGGTGATGCCGTACCGTGCCCGGAAGGCACGAGTGAAGGGCGCGGCGCTGCGGAATCCTCAGCGGACGGCGATCTCGGCAATGGGTCAGGTACTGAAGGCGCGGATTGGCCAGATCCTCCCTGCACCGGCGCAGCCGCTGCTCGCGGACCCCGCGGCCGAAGGTCAGGCCCTCGCCGACGAACAGCCGGTGTAGCTGGCGAACCGAGACGTAGCCTGCCCGGGCGACGGCCCCGGGAGACAGGCCTGGGTCAGCGAGCCTGGCGTGCGCGTATTCCCGCAGGCCGCCGGTCACGGCCCGGTGGCGGGGCTGCGGGTATCCCGCCGCGGCGCGCAGGGCACCGACCGCCAGGTCCAGGCTCCGGCCATCCCCGACAAAATCGCTGAGCTGGCGCTGCACCAGAAGTTGTTACCTGTCGATTACGTACCGGGCGAAGTTGAGCCGGCACGCCCGGGCCTGACGTTGATGTGGGTGAGGGCCAGTGCCCGCGGCCGTCCGGGGAGATCGCCGGATCCGCTGATCACCTTGACCGTCGGTGAGCACGGAGCCGGTGAGCCGTGTCCTTCCAGGCCACGGCTGGGCACTGGTCCGTCACAATCTCGAACCATCTCGCTGCCGCTTACGTGCACCCGAGTGGAGACAATCTCCACCGGAAGGGAGCGGTAGTGAAATGAAAGCGACACGACGATACGCGGCGGGCCTGGCCGCCATCGTCACCACCGTAACCGGCCTGCTGGCCGGCACGGCCGCGGGCGCCAGCGCGGGTGGGTTCTCGCCCTTTGTGGGCCCGCTGCACAAGACGTCGGTGATCACTTCCACCGTGCCGGGCAACGGGGACGTCAATCCGTACGGGGTAGCGGTCATCCCGCGCACCACCGGGGACCTGTTCCAGGGCAACGTGCTGATCAGCAACTTCAACGACAAGGGCAACGTGCAGGGCACAGGCACCACGATCGTCGAGGTCACCCCGTTCGGGAAGAAATTTGTGTTCGCGCAGATCAACCCGGCCACGACGAACTGCCCAGGCGGCGTGGGCCTGACCACCGCGCTAACCGCGCTGCGCAACGGCTGGGTCATCGTCGGCTCGCTGCCCACCAAGGGCGGCGCCTCCTCCGGCGCCGGCTGCCTGATCGTGCTGAACTCGTTCGGCCAGGTGGAGGAGACGTTCACTGGCCCCGAGATCAACGGCCCGTGGGACATGGCCACGCTGGATCAGGGTAACCGGGCCGTGCTGTTCGTCACCAACGTGCTGAACGGCACGGTCGCGGCCAAGGGCAAGACCGTGTTCGCCGGCACGGTCGTGCGGCTCGCCGTCTCGTTCCCGTCGGCCAGCCTGCCGTTCATCACGTCAAGCACCGTGATCGGGTCGGGCTTCCCCGAGGCGCTGAACAGCTCGGCTCTGGTTCTCGGCCCCACCGGCGCCGGCCTCGGCCCGAACGGCGTGCTGTACGTCGCCGATACGATCGACAACCGGATCGCGGGCATCCCCAACGCCGCGTTCCGAGGCTCCAGCGCCGGGCGAGGCTTCACGGTCTCGCAGGGCCACCACCTCAACGGTGAACTCGGCCTGGTCATCGCGCCCAACGGGGACGTCCTTACCGTCAACGGCGGCAACGGGCTCCTAGTCGAGGTCACGCCGTTCGGCGCGCAGGTCGCGACCCGCTGGCTGGACAAGAGCGGTTCGCCGCCCGGCGCCGGCGCGCTGTTCGGCCTGGCCGTTGTGCCTGGCCACGACGCCGTCTACTACGTGGACGACGCGACCAACACGCTGAACCTGCTCCACTAGGGGGTCATGCCGTCACGCTCGGGCCCCGTCGGCGGGGGCGGGGCCTAGAGCGTGACACCCACCAGGACGGGTTCGGGGGTGAGCGACACGCCGAACGCCTCGCGGACCCCGTCCCTGACCTGGCGGGCCAGCGCTATCAGCCCGGCCGTACTGGCCGAGCCCGGGTTGACCAGGGCGAGCGTGTGCTTGGATGAGATCCGGGCGCCGTCGCCCAGGCTGTAGCCCTGGCCGAAGCCGGCCCGCTCGATCAGCCACGCCGCGGGCACCTTGAAAAGTCCGTCCCCGGCGTCGAACCGCGGCACCCGGGTGCCCTCACCGCACCGGGCCCGCGCCGCCGCCTCGACCGCGGTCATCTCGGCCGCGTCGAGCACCGGGTTGACGAAGAACGACCCGGCACTGCGGGTATCGGGGTCGTCTGCGTCGATGACCATCCCCTTGCGCCGCCTCAATTCAAGGACGGCCGAACGGACCGTGGTGCTCGCCACCTGATCACCGATCTGCACCCCCAGGGCGGCGGCCAGTTCGGCGTACCCGACCGGCATGGACAGCGCCGCCGCGGCGAGCGTGAACGTCACGGCCAGCACGACGTGCCTGCGCTCGTTATCCCGCTTGAACACGCTGGTGCGGTAGGCGAATCCGCACGCTTCGTTCGGCATAATGCTTGTCTTGCCGGTGAGCCGGTCGTAGGTCCGTACGGAGGTGACGGTCTGCGACACCTCCTGGCCGTAGGCGCCGACGTTCTGGATCGGGGTGGCGCCCGCCAGGCCGGGGATGCCGGACAGGCACTCCAGGCCGGCCAGGCCCTCGGCAATCGTCCAGGCGACCACCGCGTCCCAATCCTCGCCGGCCGCGACCGTCACTTCACCAGGCTCGCGGCCCGCGCTTACGCCCTTGGTGGCGATCTGGATCACGGTGCCGTCGAACCCGTCGTCGGCCACCACGAGGTTGCTGCCACCGCCCAGGATCAGGACCGGCTGGCCGGCTTTGTCGGCGAGCTTGACGGCCGCGATCAGCTCTTCTTCGGTGGTGGCCCGGACGAAGTCGCGGGCGGGTCCGCCCAGGCGGAGCGTGGTGTAATCGGCCAGCCTGTTATCGGCGGTCCTCACGCCAGGCGGACGACGGCGCGGGCGCGGCTCAGGACCTTCGCCTCGCCCGAGCGGGCGGTTACGTCGACCGCCACCTGGTTGCCGTCGAGCTGCTCGGTGACGGTGCCGGCGAACTCGACCGTGGCGCCCTTGTCGTCGTCGGGCACCACGACCGGCGAGGAGAACCGCACGCCGAACTCGGTGACCGCGCCCGGGTCGCCGGCCCACTCGGTGAGGAAACGGCCCGCCAGCGCCATGGTCAGCATTCCGTGCCCGATCACGTCGGGCAGGCCCACGGCCTTCGCGACCCGCTCGTTCCAGTGGATCACGTTGAAGTCGCCGGAGGCCCCCGCGTACCGGACCAGGTCGCGCCGGGTCACCTGGTACTGGCGCGGCGGGAGCTCGGTGCCTGGCTTGGTCTGCGCATAGCTCCGTTTATCGCTGGGGCTTGACATCGCTGTTCCTTAGACGGGCCCTTATGTGCCGCGCTCGACGAGTATGGACCGGGCGGTGCACACGTGCTCGCCGTCCACGGTGCGGATCTGGGTGACGGTCGTCAGCATGGTCATGTCCCGGACCTGCCTGATCTTCTCGATCGTGCTCTGCGTCACCACCACGTCGCCGGCGTGCAGCGGGCGCGCGTGGGTGAAGCTCTGCTCACCGTGCACGACCATGGCGTAGTTCATGCCGAGATCGCGCACGATCATGCCGCTGACTCCGGCGGTGACCACGATCGCGAACGTCGGCGGCCCGATCACGTCCGGGTAGCCGGCCGCCTGCGCCGCGGCCCGGTCCCGGCACAGCGGGCTCGGCTCGCCAATGGCGTCGGCGAACTCCTCGATCTTGACCCGGCTGACCTCATACGGCTGGGACGGCTCGTAGGTCCGGCCGGCGGCGTCGGTGGTGGTCGCCACGTCCGGGTCTTACCGGGTCTCGCGGTGCGGCTGGTGGCAGCGGCACCAAGGGCAGTACTTCTTCAGCTCGAGCCGGTCAGGGTCGTTGCGGCGGTTCTTCCGCGTGATGTAGTTCCGGCGCTTGCACTCCTGGCAAGCCAGCGTGATCTTCGGCCGGACATCGGTGGCAGCCACGGTGGAGTGCCTCTTTCATGTGTCTGGGAACTGGTCAAGTGTAGCGGAGGCCGGACTTGAACCGGCGACACAGCGATTATGAGCCGCTTGCTCTGCCTGACTGAGCTACTCCGCCTCGCTAACGCAGAAAGGGTACCCGATCTTCCGCCGTTTTGACCGGTTGCCGTGCGGCCAGGCAAGATCGTGCCCGTGAGCATTCTGGGTACCAGGGTCATCCGGACGGAAGACCCGCGCTTCCTGACCACCGGCGGAATCTACACCGACGATCTGCGGCTGCCGGGCGCCTGCCATGTGTATTTCGTCCGGTCCGCGGTCGCGCACGCGCGGATCGTCTCCGTCGACGTCAGCGCCGCCCTGGCCGAGCCGGGCGTGATCGCCGCGTTCACCGCCGCCGACCTGGACCTGCCCGTGCTGCCGCCGGCGGTGCCCGGGGTCAGTTCCCAGATGGGCCAGTCGCCGCTGGCCGACGGCGTGGTCCGGTTCGTGGGCGAGCCGGTGGCCATGGTCGTGACCGAGGGCCGCTATCAGGGTGAGGATGCCGCGGACCTGGTGGACGTCGACTACGACCCGCTGCCCGCCGTGGTCGACATGACCGACGCGGCCAGCGGCGAGTCTGCCGTGCTGTTCCCGGCCGTGGGCAGCAACGTGGCCGCGACGTTCGGTGACCCGGCCGCGCTGAAGGCAGACCTGTTCGACGGGTGCGAGGTGGTCGTCTCCCGGACGATCGTCAACCAGCGGGTGGCGCCGGCCCCGATGGAGACCAGGGCCGCGGCCGCTCAGTGGGACGGCGACGGCCGGCTTACGGCCTGGATCCCGAACCAGGGGGCGCAGGGCACCCGCTCGAGCCTGGCGGCCATGCTCGGTATCGACCAGGCCGCGCTGCGGATCATCACGCCGGACGTGGGCGGCGCGTTTGGCGCCAAGTTCGGCGCCGACCCGGAGCATGCGCTGGTGTGCTGGGCGGCCCGGCGCCTGGGCCGCCCAGCCCGCTGGGCCGAGACCCGCAACGAAAACCTGGTCGGGATGACGCACGGCCGGGCCCAGCGGCAGACCATCACCATCGGCGGCAGCCGGGACGGGACGGTGCAGGCCTACCGGCTGGAGATCCTCCAGGACGCGGGCGCCTACCCCCGGTTCGGCGCGTTCCTGCCGGCGCTGACGATCTTGATGGCGCCCGGGCCCTACGCGATCGGGCGGGCCGAGGCGGTCGCGAAGTCGGTGGTGACGAACACCACCCCGGTCGGCGCGTACCGCGGCGCGGGACGGCCCGAGGCCACCGCCGCGGTGGAACGGGCCATTGACCTGTTCGCGGCCGAGATCGGCCTGGACCCGGCCGAGGTGCGCGCGAAGAACCTGCTGCCCCCGTTCACGCAGCCGCACACGACCGCGTTCGGCGCCGTATACGACAGCGGCGACTATCCGGCCGCGCTGGCCAAGGCGCTGGATGCGGCGGGCTACGGCGACCTGCGGGCCGAGCAGGCCAAACGGCGGGCCTCCGCAGACGTGACCCAGCTCGGCATCGGCCTGTCCTGTTACGTGGAGATCACCGGACCTGGCGCTGAGGAGGGCGGCCCGCGGGAGAACGCCACGGTCGAGGTCCACCCGGACGGCGGCGCCACGATCTTGACCGGGACGTCGCCACACGGCCAGGGCCACGAAACGGTGTGGGCCATGCTGGCCAGCGAGGAACTCGGCATCCCGATTGACAAGATCACCGTGAAGTGGGGCGACACCGACCTGATTCCCGAGGGCGGAGGCACAGGCGGCTCGCGGAGCCTGCAGCAGGGGGGCGCGGCGGTGCAGCAGGCCTCCCGCGAGCTCATCGACGTGGCCAGGCAGCGCGCCGCCGACGAGCTCGAAGCCAACCCCGACGACCTGGTCTTCGACGTCGCAGGCAGCGCGTTCGCGGTGGCCGGGGATCCGGACGCTTCTGTCTCGCTGGCCCACCTGGCCGGGCAGGAGCGGCTGTTCGTGCGGGCCGTGTTCCGGACGACCGGCCCCACCTTCCCGTTCGGCACGCACGTGGCCGTGGTCGAGGTGGATACCGAGACCGGCAAGGTGACGCTGCGGCGGATGGTGACCGTCGACGACGCGGGCACCGTCATCAATCCGCTGCTGGCCGAGGGACAGCGGCACGGCGGCATCGCCCAGGGCGCGGCGCAGGCCTTCCTCGAGGAGGTCGTCTACGACGCCGACGGCAACCCGATGACCTCGAGCTTCGCCGACTACCCGATGG
>Ga0335075_10003155_pt1 | contig 26292 bp, 27 predicted proteins | sample Lox_Sample_24_FD_206723 | JGI IMG/M metagenome (GOLD analysis project Ga0335075, IMG submission 206723) | Soil microbial communities from Loxahatchee National Wildlife Refuge, Florida, United States - Lox_Sample_2.4 | ecosystem: Environmental > Terrestrial > Soil > Wetlands | place: USA...
GTGACCTGGCATACCCGATCCGGCGGGGTGGAGAGTGCATCGGACGCCAGCATCCGGTCGGCGGCCGCGCCGCGCGCGGTTTGCTCTAGGTCGGCCATGCTCTCGGCCACGGTGCGGCCGGGCCGCTGGATCAGCCCGTTGCTGTACAGCAGCACGAGTTCCCCCGGCTGCAGGACGCTGGCGGCCAGGACTGGTGCGGAGCCACTTCCCAATGGGCCGGCAGCCGTGCCGGGCAGGTACCGGCTGGAGCCGTCGGCGCCGATGATCAGCGGCGGGGGATGGCCACAGGTGGCATACTGCAGCGTCCCGAGCGCTGGATCGAGCTCCGTGAGGGCGAGAGTGGCCGCCCGCAGCGTGGGGACGCGCCCAGCGAATGCGTCGGCCCGGGCGAGAACGGAGTGCAGGTTTGGCTCGGAGGTGAGCAGCTCATTCAGCACGGCGCGCAGCTGCCCCATGGCCACCGACGCGGCCACGCCGTGCCCGACAACGTCACCGACGATGAGCACGACCCGGCCACCGGCCAGGGGGACGGCATCAAACCAGTCACCGCCAGCGGCCAGCTCCTGCCCGGCCGCGAGATAACGCGCCGCGATCCGGGCCCGCGGCAACACCGGCAGCGTGGCCGGCAGCAGCGCTTCCTGTACTTCGGCCACTGCATCACGGGCGCCCCCGCCCCACCGCTCGGCCTCAGTTACCACAAGGAGTCACCCGGCCGGCGCCGGGCTGCTCGCAGGACCGGTTCGGGGCGTTTCCAGCGACTGCTGGACGTCGCCGTAGACCGGCACGACCTCGTCGAGCCCGATGAGCTGAATGATGCGGGCGACCGGGGAGCCTCCAAGGGCCAGCCGCAACTCTCCGCCACTCGCCACGACCAGCCCGTGAGCACGCGCCAGAGCGTGTACTCCGGCCGAGTCGCAGAACACGGTGCCGGTCAGGTCGACCGTCATCACCTCGGGAGACTGGGCAGCCACCGCGGTCAGCACGTCCTGCACCTCGGTGGTATTAGCGAAGTCGATCTCAGCCGGCAGGGACACGACGGCATGCCGCCCTGACCAGCGGACCTCCCCTTCCGATACGGTCATAGCGCACTCCCCTGCCCGGGCGAATCCCACCCAGCCGCTGCCGGTCTACCCGGGATCCCGGGAAGTATGAGCAAGGCGGCGTGGTCACTGTACGGACTGACTTCAGCTGCCATCAATAGTTTCTTCGTAGCGCAATCATCGCCACGTCGTCCTCACGGGGGCCGAACAGGGACATCAGGTAGTTGCTGAACGCTTCGACGTCAGCTCCAGCGACTTGCTGGGCGGCCGCCCGCAGTGTCTCCATGTTGGTATCTATATGGACGCGCCTGTCCTCGACCAGGCCATCGGTGACCAGCAGAACGGTGCCGCCGACCGGCAGGAAGGCCCGCTCCACGTGCGGCTTGTGCACGGGCATGCCGAGCAGCAGTCCTCCCTCTCCCCGGTAAGCAGCCGTGGTGACGTCGATTATCAAGGGGGGAATGTGCCCGCAGTTCACGATCTGCAGCTCCCCCGACGAGTGGTCCAGCAATGCCAGGCACAGCGTGGCGAGGACATGCGGGTAATACCGCTGCAGGACCTGGTTGACCAAGCCGGTGATCTCCAGGGGCGGGCGTCCTTCGCTGGCAAACGCGCGCAGGGCGTGCCTCAGTTCGCCCATGACGGTCGCCGCGTTCAGGGAGTGGCCTTGCACGTCGCCGATCGCGATCAGGAGCTGGTCCTGCCACTCCAGTGCCTCGTAGAAGTCTCCCCCGATCTCGGCTTGGTCACTGGCCGGCACATAGCGGACGCAGATCGTAAGGCCTGGTATCTCGGGCAGGATCGTCGGCAGGAAGCTGCGCTGCAGCGTAAGGGCCACGAGGTGCTCCTCGGCGTAGGCGCGCAAGGCCTCAACGGCCAGGGCCGTTGATTGCACCAATTGGCGCAGGATCAGCATCTCCTCCTCGCCAGGTGTGCCGCCCCGGGCCAGAGCGATCGCGACCGGGGGCTTGCCTGGCCTCGTCCTGGCCACGGCGACGGCGACGTCGATGCGGAGGGTGCTATCCGGGATTAGCCGTAGCCATTCCGCCTGGGGGATGATCGCCGATGCGTGCCCTTCGCCGGGACCGAGTACCTGCTCAGCGATTTCCTCTAGTAGTTCGAGCCGCCCTCCGCGCGCGACCGGCACCGGTTGCTGCGGTGTGGCTGACATCCGGCGTAGCTGGCCGTCGGGCAGGACCAGGATCAGGACGGCGGGGGCCTCGAAGATCCGCACCGCCCCGGCCGCCGTAATGCGCGCGAGCCCGTCGAAGGTCTTGGCCTTGTTGATGCTCAGGGTGACGCTGGTCAGCGAGGACAGCCGGGATGCGGTCAGCTCGGCCCGCTGCCGTGCCCGGTGGTAGCGCAGCATCGCCGTCACGGTGGCGAGCAGCTCCTCCGGCTCGGCCGGTTCGACCAGGTAGGCATCGGCACCCTGGGTCAGGCCGTAAGCCCGGTCGGCCACGGCGACGGCGGTCGCAGACACCTGGATCACCGGGATGGCCGCGGTCCGCGGGTCCGACTTGAGCTGCCGGCAGACCTCGAAGCCGCTCAGGTCGGGCAGGTTCACGTCCAGCAGGATGGCATCGGCAGCCTCGGCCCCGTCCAGGGCTTCCTGGCCGGTGCCGACCTCGATCACCGTGTGCCCGGCGCGCTTCAGCCAGGTGGCGATGATATAGCGCTTGGCCTCGTCGTCATCGACGAGGAGCAGGACCCCGGGGGTTTCGGTCATGACGCTCTCCGGCAGGCGTTGCGGATCGTGAACGCCAGCCGCTCCCCGGTGAGCTCGTCCTTGCGGAGCAGGGCCGCTGCCCGCGGCGGAGGCTCAGTATCGAGGCCGGTGATGATGATGGCGGGTACCGAAGCAGGCAACTGGCCCAGCAGCGCAAGGCCGTCCAAGCCGGGCATCCGCAGGTCAGCCAGAACGAGATCGACCTGATCCTTTTCGGCGGCGGCGAGGGCTTGGACGCCATCCTCGGTCTCGATCACCCGGTCGGCGATGCCGGTGAGCAGCCCGCGCAGCACCGTCCGGAAGCCTGGATCGTCGTCGGCGACGAGTACCGTGCCGACCGCCGCGGGCCCGTGGGGCAGCGAGAGAACGACCGTGGTGCCGACGCCGGGCTCGCTGGTCAAGGTCAGGTCGCCGCCGAGCAACCTGGCCAGCCGCCGCGCGTAGGGCAGCCCGAGTCCGGTGCCACTGCGGCGGATGCCCGGCACCTGGTAGAAGTCCTCGAACACGCGCTCGTGCTGGTTGGCCGGAATGCCGATCCCGGTGTCAGCGACAACGATCTCGAGACGCGACCAGGTGGTGCGCACGCTGAGCCGCACCTCGCCGCGATCGGTGTACTTGATGCCGTTGGACAGCATGTTCCGCAGGATGGCCGTCAAGGCCAGTTCGTCGGTCAGGATGGCATCCGGCGCTCCTTCGTCGCTGACGACAACCTCGACCGGCCGTCCCTCGGCAATCGGGCGCACTAGCCCGCGCAGCCGGGTGAGCAGCGCGGGCAGATCTACCGTGGTGGGGTCGATGCGGAGCCGCCCGGACTCGGCCTTGGCCACGTCGAGCAGGTCATTGACCAGCGTGAGCAGCGTCCGGCTCGAGTTCCGGATCAGCTCCACCTGGTGCAGCTGATCCGGGCTGAGGCTGTCACTTCCCGGCTCGGTCATCAGCCGGGTCAGGCCGGTAATCGAGTTCAGCGGTGTTCGCAGCTCGTGACTGATGTTCGCCCAGAACCTGTTCTTGGCCTCAGACGCCTCGCGGAGCCGCTCGGACTTCTCGTCGAGTTCGGCGTAGAGAGCCACCACCCCGCGGTTCGTCTGTTCCAGTTCATCCGACAGCTGGCGGTACATCGCCATCACGCCCTGATTCGTCTCCTCCAGCTCGGCGTTGACCAGAACGAGTTGCTCCTTCTGCTGCCGCAGATCATCCAGGGCACGGATGAGATCTTCGTTGTTCCGCCGCAGCTCGTCCAGGGGCGAGGGAGGGAACAGCGCCGCGAGCCGCTCGGTGACGGAACGCACGTCGAACCGGAGAGTGGCCGGGCGCCGCTTGACCATGCGCAACACTGAGCCGGCTGCTGTCGCGTCGTCCATCAGCCGCGCCGCCGCGCGGGTGCCCTCAGCTGGCGCCTCACCGTCGAACGTGACGGTAATGATCAGGTCAGCGGGATCGGCGCTGAACGCGATGGCCGCGGCCTGGGCGGTGACGAGGGCGCTACGGCCGACCTCGCTGAGCGCGGTGGCCACCCGCACCTGGTCCTGGCGCTCAAGGCCAAGCTCGGCTGCCACCTCGCGGCCGAGCTGGCGCGCGGCGAATACCCCGCCGACGTCCCGTACCTCGATGCGGGCAAATTCGCTGATCATGGTCTGAGCACCAGCACGCCTGCGTCGTCGCGATGCCGCCCGGCCTCGGCCAGCAGGGCGGCCGCGATGATCAGCGGATCCCGTCCCGCCAGGCCGGGCAGCGCGCTCGCGTCCCATCGGCTAGTCAGCCCATCGGAATGCATGATGACCACCGCCTTGGGCGGCAGCGGGTACTCGAACTGCCGGAACCTGCGGGCCTGGTGGCCGGCGATCCCAGGGATGGACGCCATGCCGCTGCGAGAGTCCGGGGAAAGAATCCAGGCCGCGATGTTGCCAAGCCCGGCGAACCGGACGGCAGGACCATCGATCTGGGCGACGGCCAGCGCGCCGCCGCGCGTCCCGCCCATGCGCCGGTGAGCTCGCTCCAGCAGCGCGGCCGGCTCGCCGGCCACCTCCTCGAACACGGCACTCAGCGCTTCCCTGGCTGCCGCGGCGGCCAGCGGCCCGTGGCCGAGGCCATCACACAGGGCCCCGGTCAGCACGTCGCCTGCGCGCATCGCCCCGTACGCGTCGCCGCACTCGACTTCGCCAATGATCGGCCTGGTCAGACCCGCGCAGCGAATGACCGGCCCGTCACGGGGCTCCGCCCAGAACCGGGCTACCAGGACCATGCGGCCAGCCGCCGAGTAGATGTCGCAGAAATCGGCCTGCCTGCGGATCGAGCCGAGCCCGATGCCCAGCGTGCCGGCGGTGGAGTGCCCGTCCCGCAGCGCCGCGGTGACATCCGGCAGCCCCGGCCCGGCGTCGACGGTGACGAGCTCGATGCCCGGAGGGCCACTGTCACGGCCTATCCGCAGCAGCAGCGCCCCCTCCCGGGCGTGCTTGTGCAGGTTGGACGCGGCCTCCGTGACGGCCAAGGCCAGCCGGTCCGCCCGGCCGGCCGGAAACTCGAGCTCGCTCGCCATAGCCATCGCGGTGCGGCGGCACGCGGAGACTGCGCTCGGCTCCTCGACGCGGAGCCAGCGCATTTCGTGCTCGGCCGGCGTGCTAAGCAGCCCGCTCAGCGCGCCCATTTGGCCACCGCAACACTGGTCCCGGCACCAGGGGAGGACACCAGCTCGAACTCGTCGACAAGCCGCCTGGCCCCGGACAGGCCGAGGCCTAGACCATCGCCGGTAGTCCAGCCGTCGGTCAGGGCCAAGTCCAGATTCGCGATACCCGGTCCCTCATCCGTGAACGTGATCCGGACGCCCGTCCGGCCGGTGGCAGCCGTGGCCATCTCCACCCGTGCCACGCCCCCGCCCGCGTAGACCAGGGCATTCCGGGCCAGCTCGCTCGCCGCCGTCACCAGCTTGGTCTGATCTACCAGCGACAGCCCGCTGTCCGCCGCGGCCGCCCGGACACGCTGCCGAACGCGAACCACGTCATCGCCTGATTTGATCGGCAGCTCATCCATCAGGCGGCTACCGGCTAAGAACTTCCGTTGAGCAGACGCAGGCCCTGCTCGGCGTTGAGCGCGGTGCGCACTCCATCCAGTGACAGTCCCAGCTCGACGAGGGTAATGGCCACCGCTGGCCGCATCCCGACCAGCACAGTCTCGGCATCGAATAGCCGGGAGATCGAGCCGATGGTAGCCAGCATGCGGCCGATGAAGGAGTCCACGATCTCCACCGCGGTGATATCGATGACGACCCCGGTCGCCCGGGTGGCTACCAGCTCGTCAGCCAGGTCTTCCTGCAGCTGCACGACGCTCTGATCCTGCAAGTCGATCTGGATGGAGACGAACAGGTTTTGCCCGATCTTCAAGATCGGCACGCGCTCCATCAGGCTGGCCCGACCTTCAGGCCAGCACTGCGCAGCGCGTGCTCCAGCGCGCCGGCGAGCGTCGCCTTGGTGGTTATATCACCGAACTCGATGCCCAGCGAGACGATCGTGTGCGCGATCTGCGGCCGGATCCCGCATATCGTGCACTGCGCTCCGAGCAGGCGCGCGGCCATGACGGTCTTCAGCAAATGCTGGGCTACCTCGGTGTCCACGGTCGGCACGCCGGTTATGTCGATCACCGCATGAGTGGCCCCCTGGGCGACCAGGGCGTCCAGCATCTTCTCCATCACCAGCTGAGTGCGCGCCGAATCCAGCGTGCCAACCAGCGGTACCGCGATGATGCCATCCCAGAGCTGGACGACCGGGGTGGACAACTCCAGCATCGACTCGGCCTGCTGCCTAATGATCTCTTCCCGCGTCGCCACATAGGTCTCGAACGTGTTCAAGCCAAGGTCATCGATCATGCGGGCGAACGTGAGGTACTCGGGGACCATCTCGGCCGAGTCGGCAAGGAATTCATATACCGGGTCCTTGAGCGAGAAGATCGCCACCGCCGTCTCGCTGGGCGAGAACCCGCTTCGCGCCCGGGACCGGGACAGGGCCGCAAGGGCGGCCCTCAGCTCGCCGGCCGCTGACTCGTCGGCGGCCGACATCGCGCGGATCACCAGGCCATAGAGTTCCGCCAGCTCGTTGCGCACCTCGTCTGCTGACACGCGGCCGCGGGCGGTCGCGAAGACCATCTCGCACCACCGATCGAGGAGCTTCTCCTCGTTAGCTCGCAGGAGGTCGGCCATCCGGCCCTGGCTGCTATTTTGGTCCACGTGCCCGAGTCCCATGCATCGCTTGACCAGCCCTTGATGATGCCCTGAAGGGTACTGCAGCCTGCCGGACAAAGTACACCTGCCGGACTATCCACTCGCCCGCCGAGCGGCTCGGCGCTGCGGTCACCCGGCGTAGCCGACGGCTTGGCGGCGGGCCCTGGCCTGACGCCCACCGCCCCAGCGGGTGTCCGGCACCAGATCGCGTTCAGATAGCTGTGCGTCCGCCGTCGGCGGCGACGATGGCGCCGGTGACATAGCTGGCTTGTGGCGAGACCAGGAACGCGACGACGTCGGCGATCTCGCTCGGTTCGGCGGCGCGGCCCAGCGCGGTGGTGGCGCCGAGGCGGTCGAAGCGCTCGCGGGCTTCGGGACGGGTGTAGATGGGTCCGGCGGCGACGGCGTTGACCCGCACGCCCCGGGGGCTGTACTCGGCGGTCCAGCCCTGGGTCAGTGAGGCCAGGGCCGCCTTGCTGGCGCCGTAGGCGGCGGCACCGGGCAGCCCGATCCGGCCGGCCATGCTGCTGATGTTCACGATGCTGCCGGATCCCCGGGCCGCCATGGCCGGGGCGAACGCGCCGACCAGCAGGAAGGGCGCCCGGACGTTGCTGGCGAACATCGAGTCGAACTCCTCGGCGGTGGTCTTCTCGGTCGGCCCCCAGAACGAGTGCCCGGCGTTGTTGACCAGGACATCGATGTCCCCGGCTTCGGCGGCGAGCCGCTGGATGCCGGCTGGGTCGTCCAGGTCGGCCGGGATGAAGCGGGCCTGGCCGCCGGCTGCTTCGATCTGCGTGGCGACGGCTTCGCCTCGCGCCGGGTCGCGTCCTACGGCGATGACGTTCATGCCGTCGCGGGCGAGCCGGACGGCGATCTGCTGACCCAGGCCGGCGGTCGCTCCGGTCACCAGCGCGGTCAAGGGCCGCGTGCGAATGGCGGGATCGGACTGCTGCACAGGCATGGCGTGCTCCTGCTGCTCGGTATCGATCAGGCTTATTGACTAGACCTGTCTGTCTGTTCTTTCTGCCTACCATACAGACAGGTCTGGTACCGTCAAATCGTGAGCACGAACCCCCCGGCCAGCAGCCCGCAGGAGCGCCGCGCGTCGGCACGGGCCAGGCTGCTGGCCGCGGCCAGCGAGCTGTTTTATGCCGAAGGCGTGCACAGCGTCGGGATCGACCGCGTCATCGAGCACGCCGGCGTGGCCAAGGCCACCCTCTACAACGCCTTCGGCAGCAAAGAGGAGCTGGTCCGCGCCTACCTGCAGGCCCGTCACGACGCCACCCGCGAACGCATGACCACCGAACTGCGGGCACGCTACCCCACGGCCAGGCAGCGGCTCGTCGGGGTTTTCGAGGTGCAAGGGCTGTCCTTCACCGACCCGGGATTCCGCGGGTGCGCGTTCGTCAGCGCCAAGGCCGAAGCCCGCCCCGGCGGGGCGGTCGACGAGGTCTCCGAGGACTACCGCGCCTGGCTGCACACGCTGTTCTCCGACCTCGCCGAGCAGGCCGGGGCGAACGACCCCAAGGCCCTCGCCCAGCAGCTCGTCCTGCTCTACGACGGCGCGGGAATCGGCGCCTGGATGGACCGCGATCCGGGCGCCGAGCTCACCGCCCGCACCATGGCCGCGGCGATCGTCGACGCCGCCATCCCCGAACCGGCCTGACCGGCCAGCAGGCCTGCGCGCTCCGGGCGGGCCGGCCAGGAAAGCCGGCTGCTGGCCGTTCCTGACCGTCTGGAGTCCCGATCGCGGCGATGCGACAATCGCGATGGAGACTGACCGCGAACTCGCCAGGGAGCCAGCGTGGCCGCCGAGCCGGATGCAGCCGTCGATCCCAGGAGCCGGCCCGACGTACCGGAGGTGATGCGGGCCGCGGTGCTCTTCGGCCCCGGCGACATCCGCGTCGTTGACCGCCGCGTCCCGCTGCCCGGGCCGGACGAGGTGCTGGTCAAGGTGGCGATGTGCGGCACCTGCGGAACCGACCTGAAGATCCTCGACGGCCATTTCCCGCAGACGCCGCCGTTCGGGGACTTCATCCCCGGCCACGAGTGGACCGGCACGGTGGCCGCCACCGGCCGCCTGGTCGATGAGTTCGCGCCCGGCGACCGGGTGTGCATCGAGGCGCACCGTGGCTGCGGCCGCTGCGACAACTGCCTGGCCGGCCGGTACACGGCGTGCCTCAACTACGGCAACCCGGCCAAGGGGCACCGGGCCACCGGGATGACCACCGACGGCGGCTTCGCCGAGTACGCCGTCCACCACGTCAGCGCGCTGTACCGGCTGCCTCCGCAGCTGTCCTTCGAAGACGGCGTGGTGATCACGACCGCGGGCACCGGACTGTACGGGCTGGACGTGGCCGGCGGTTATGTGGCCGGGCTGGACGTGGCGGTGTTCGGCCCCGGGCCGGTCGGGCTGACTACGGTACAGGCGTGCAAGGCGCTCGGGGCGCGGCAGGTGATCCTGGTCGGCACCCGGCCGTCCCGGCTGGAGATGGGTCGCCGCCTGGGCGCCGACCACGTGATCAATGCCTGCGAATCCGACCCCGTGCAGGCGGTCCTTGACCTCACCACCGGCGGCGCCGACCTGACCGTGGAGTGCTCGGGCGGCCTGCAGGCACCTCAGCAGTGCGCCGAGATCACCAAGCGCGGCGGCAAGATCGTCGTCGTCGCGTTCTACCCCGGCCCGGTGACTTTCGACCTGAGCGCGCTCGTCCGCAAGGACATCAGCATCCACACCTCCCGCGGCGAGGGAGGCAACAACGTCAAGCGCGCGGTTGCCCTGGCCGCGCAGGGAAAGCTCCGCTGCGCCGAGATGGTGACCCACCACTTTGCACTGGACGACATCGCCACCGCGTTCGGGGTGCTGCGAGACCGGGAGGGCGACCCGCTCAAGGTGGTCATCGTCCCCTGAGGGGCCGCCCTGAGGCCGGCAGCAGCTAGGGCCGCATAGCGGCGGGCAGCACGAAGTAGTACAGGCAGCCGATGCCGATCAGCCAGACCAAGATCACCAGCGTCCAGCCCAGGTTGTGCCGGATGACCACGCCCTCCTGGCGCACGAACCGGGTCGTCGACACACCGACGCTCGTGGTCTGCGGCGCGATCGGCTTACCGGTCTCGGCGCCGACGGAGTTCAGCGAGGGGAACAGGAACGGCGGGGCGCCGAGCAGCCTGGCCACCGACAGCTGGATCCCGCCGAATAGCGCGTTGGCCGAGGTGTTGCTGCCGGACAAGGCAACAGCGATCCAGCCGAGGATGGGAGCGAGCACGATGAACCCGGTCCCGGCACTGGAGAACCAGTGCGCCAGCGAGTTCCCCATCCCGGAGTAGCTGTACACGTAGGCCAGCCCGAAGATGAACGGCCCCACCAGCAGCGCGCCCCACATCTGCTTGACCGTGGTCCTGAACGCGGCGGCGATCTGACGGCCTGACGGCCACAGGAACGCGGTGATGAGAATCCAGCTGGCCAGAATGGCGGTACCGGCCACGGCGGGCGCGAACTTCCACGAGGACTCGACGTGGCCGCCGAGCGACCCGATCGCGGTCACCTTCGGCTCGAACGGGATGTACGTGGTCAGCGGGGACCACGGCCCGGTCCACGCGACGACCACCCCGATGAGGATGCCGAACGGCACCAGCGGGCGGATCACCTTCCACGACTGGCCGCCCGCGGCCCAGCGGGCCGACGGGGTGCCGGGCGCATCCCCGGCCACTGCCCCGGACAGGCCCGCTGCCTGGGCCGACTGCTGGCTGAACGCGGCCACCTCGGCTTCGGTCAGTTCCCTTCCACCGTAGCCGAGCACGGTCTTTGGCCGCCAGACCCGGAGCAGACCGAGCAGCGCGCCGAAGCAGACCAGCGACCCGACGACGTCGGGCAGATACGGGCCGACCCATTCTGCGATCGGAAACTGCCCAGCGATGTAGCCGAACGACCCCACAATGGCCAGCGGCCAGCCATCCCGCAGCCCTCGCCTGCCGCTGACCAGGTAGATCAGGATCCACGGCGGCAGCAGGGCGAGGATCGCGACGATCTTCCCAATCGAGGCGGACAGCGACAGCAGCGGGAGCGAGGTGACGGCGGCGAGCCCGATGATCGGTGAGCCGAGCGCGCCGAAGGAGACCGGGGCGTTGTTCGCGATCGCGGCCACCCGGATCGCCGCGAGGTCGGCCACCCCGAGCGCGATGAGGATCGGCGCCACCATCGCCCACGGGTACCCGAACCCGACGAGGCCCTCCATCAGCGCGCCGAACGCCCACGCCATGAGGATGGTCTGCACCCGGATATCGGCCGTGCCCTGGCGGAGCAGCCAGCGCTTGAAGTCATCGAAGACCCCCGTGGCCACCAGCGTGTTGAAGATCACCACGCCCCAGAACACGATCCAGTCGACCGACCAGGCGCCGGTCGCGGCGCCAACGCCGTACGACCCCATCGCGTTGGCGAACGGTGTGCTCCATACGCCGCAGGCGAGAGCGATGGTGACCACCGATCCGATGATCACCGATAGCCACGCGGTCATCCGGAGAACGGCGAGTAAGACCAGCAGAACGACAATGGGCGCTAAGGCGAGCAGCGCGCTTCCGGCCACTAAGTGGAGCGGGTCGAGAACCTGGGTGAACTTAGACATCGGAACTCCAAGGCAGGCGCGGGGGCGGGCCGGCGCCACCATGGGCCGGCCAAAAGCCCGGCTTGCCCGATATGTTCACTCCATATCTCCCTCCTGTAAAGACCCGAGCGGCCACTTTTTTCGTCAAACGGACGATCGTGTCAGTATCAGATCAAGACCTGGCATAACCTGCCGTGGATCTTCCCCCGCGACCAGGTCCTCGCCGCCCAGGCCACGGTGCCCAGCCCCGCCCGAAAATAGGAGGAAACCTTCTCACGCTGGCTCCTACCATTCGCTGGTGATCTATCAGCACCCGCTGGCGTATCTGCTCGGAGTGGAGGGCACCGCCCTGCTCCGCGCTTTCGTAGGTGGCTACGACCGTGATTTCACCGAGGCCCGCCTGTCTGAGATCCGGGCGCTACTTGACTCGGCCGCGCAGCTCGGGGAGGGGGCCTGGACCCGCCCGATCACGGTCGCGGAGGGTTATCGCGCCTGGGCCCCGAGGTACGACGAGCCGGGCAATGCGCTCATCGACGGGGAGCAGCCGGTGGTGCGGAAGATTCTCGATGGCCTGCCGCGCGGCCGGGCCCTGGATGCGGCCTGCGGCACCGGCCGCCACGCCCAGTACCTGGCTTCCCTCGGTTACCGCGTGACCGGCGTGGACAGCTCACCGCAGATGCTGGCCGTGGCCAAGGCCAAGGTACCGGACGCCGAGTTCCGCGAAGGTGATCTGCACCATCTGCCCGTGCCTGACCAGCATGCCGACGTCGTGGTCTGCGGCCTGGTGATGAACCATGTCCTCGACCTGGCGCCGGTGCTGGCCGAGTTCGCCCGCGTGCTGCGGCCCGGCGGTCATCTGGTGATCTCGGACTCCCGCACCGGCCGGCCCGTGGTCATGGAACTGCCCGGCGGTGAGTTCGGCTATCTCCCGCACCGCTTCCACCACACCAGCGACTACCTGGCCGCCGCTCTCCCGCTGGGCTTCGAGGTCCGCGGCTGTGCGGAGCCTCGCCTTCCCAGCCCGGCGATCGACCCCGACGCCACGCCGCCCAGCGCCCCACCCGCTCACCCGTCCGACATCTGGTCGCTGTGGCCCTGGTGCCCGGCTGCGGTCAACGCCGTCTACCGCGACAGCCCGATTCTGGTCATCTGGCACTTCCAGCTCCGCGGCTAACTCACGTAGTTCGGTCAGGACCCGGAGGGTCATGGGACCTGCTGGGGCGTGGTCCCCGAGGTGGCAGTTAGTTCCAGTCGCCGCGCATAGGTGCCTATGCTGGTTGCATGAGCGAGCCTGCGCGCGAGCCCGTGCCTGAGCTGGATGCTGAGGACGCGATGCGCGGCGTGGTTAACCAGCTCTTCATCAACGGCCAGCGCATGCCGGTGATCATCCCCGGGTCCGTCATCGAGACGCTGCGCCTGCTTGCCGGGCTTCTCGCCCGTGCAGACATGTCCGGCTACCTGCTCCAGCTCATACCCGTTGCGATGCCGTGGGCCAGGCCTCTGCCTGCTGACGACCTGGCCGAGTTTGCCGCCGAACTGAAGGCAGCCGCGGAAAGCGGTGATCATGCACCGGAGCGCCTGGCGGCCGTGATGCGGGCGTGGCAGGAGACGGCAGAGATCCTCGGTGATCCCGGGGCCATGGCCGAACTGGCGGAGTCCGCCGAGGCGGTCGCGCGAGGCGATGTCGTCCGAGGCCGTGACGCAGCCCGCGCCCTCCGACCCCGGGGGTGAGCGACCCCGGAGAGCCGGGATACGAGATAGTGATACCCGGCGCCGTGAGGCGGGCCATCAGCGAGGAACTTCCCGAGGGTGCCGCCTGGGCGGTCCTCGAGTTCGTCAACGGACCCCTGCTCAGGAACCCGCACCGCGTCGGCACCGAGCTTCGCGGGCATCTGAGGGGCATCCACTCCGCGCGCCTGGATACCTTCCGCGTTCAGTACGTGATCGACGAGGAAGGGCGCACTGTGACGCTCCGGCGGGTGAAGCTACGCGGCGACATCTACGGGCTCCCCTGACCGATGTCGCACAATGTCTCCAAGACCACGCCTGAGCTGCTCTGGGCTTCCCCCCGGATCGAGGAGGCATCGGCTATAAGGAGTAGCCATGCCGGAGAAGCGAAGGAAGTTCGATCCGGAGTTCCGCGAGGGCGCGGTGCGGATCGTGCGGGAGACCGAAGCCGATTGCCCAGGTGGCGCGTGACCTGGGCATCAACGAGGGGACGTTGGGCAGCTGGATCGCCCGCGACCGGGTGCAGCTGGGCGCGGCCGAGGGCCTGACCCGCGACGAGCGGGCCGAGCTGGCGCAGCTGCGTCGCGAGGTGGAAGAACTCCGGCTGGAGCGTGATGTCCTCAAGCGCGGGGTGGTCTTCTGGGTGCAGGAGGCGACGCGTTGAGCCGGGCCGTGTTCATCGCCGGCCGCGTAGGCCATGACCGAGTCACTGTCAGGGCTGCTGAAACCGGCGGTCGCTATGCCGGCCGGGCCGGGATCGGCCGGGGCGAGGGCGCTGATTGAGGCCCGCCGCGAGGTGATGCTGTCGGGTTTGCTGTCATGCCGGTTTCCGGGTGTGCCGGGTGCGTATGGTCGCAGGGTGGATGCGTTCGCCTGGGCGGTGCTGGGTTCGGTGGCGGGCGTGGCTGGGGCTGTCGCGGCCGTTGTGTTCGGGGTCATCCCGCTGGTGCAGGGCCGCCGCAGAGCGCGGCTCGCACCTGCGGAGGAAGCGCCGTGGGCGGAGGTGTCCGGTGGTCAGGGTGTGCAGGTGGGCGCGGGCGGTGCGCAGGTTAACCAGTTCATCCAGAACTATATCGAGAATCAGAATCTCCCAGCCGTAGCTGCGCGAGGCCGGGTGGTCGTTGGGGAGGTGCCGCAGCGGGCGTCTACGTTCCAGCCCCGGGCAGAGCTGGTGGCCCGGCTGGGTGAATGCGCGCCGGGGGTCACGGTGGTGCGGGCGGTGACTGGGATGCGCGGGGTGGGCAAGACGCAGCTCGCGGCGGCGTACGCCCGGGCGTGTATTGATGCGGGCTGGCGGCTAGTGGCGTGGGTCAGCGCCGGGGATCCGGCCGCGGTGCTGAATGGGCTGGCGGACGTGGCCGCGGCCTTGGGTGTGGGCGAGCCGGGCTTAGAGCTGGAGAGTGTCGGGTTGGCGGTGCGGCACCGGCTGGAGGCGGACGGGGAGCGGTGCCTGGTGGTGTTCGACAATGCCGCCGACCTGGACGGGCTGGCCCGGTTCCTGCCTGCGGCCGGGCAGTGCCAAGTGATTATCACCAGCAACCAGCTGGAAACCGGGCAGCTCGGCGAAGCGGTAGCTGTTGACGTGTTCACCGAGCCGGAGGCGCTGGCGTTCCTGGCCCAGCGCACCGGCCGGCCCGATGACGCGGGAGCGCGGGAGCGCGGGAGCTGGCGGGCGAGCTGGGCTGCCTGCCGCTGGCCCTGGCCCAGGCCGCTGCAGTGATCGCCGCCCAGCACCTGGACTACCCGGCTTACCTGGCCCGGCTGCGCACCGTTCCCGTGCAGGACTTTCTGAAGCGCACGCCGGGGGACCCGTACCCGCACGGCGTCGCCGAGACCATCTTGCTGGGCGTGGGCACGGCGGCCGAGTTTGACAAGACAGGTTTGTGCGCAGGGCTGATCAACGCGGTCGCGCTGCTATCGGCCGCCGGGGTGTCCCGGGAGCTGCTGTACGCCGCCGGGCAGCAAGGCCTGCTCCAGCTCCCCGCCGCCGGGCCGGCGAGCATCGATGAGGCGCTCGGGCGGCTGACCAGCGCGTCGCTGCTCACCTTCAGCGTGGATGACGCCACGGTCGCCGCGCACCGGCTGACCATGCGCGTGGCCGTGGAACGCCAGGCACACGACAGAAGCCTGGCCGGGCTCGGAGCAGGCCTGGCAGGGCTGCTGTCGGTGGTGACCGAGTCCCTGGCCGAGCCGTGGCAGAACAGAGCCGCCGCCCGCGACGCTATTCAGCAGATCATGGCCCTGCACGAGCACCTCGCGCCCTATCTCGGTGAACAAGACGCCGCGCTGACCGAAACCCTGCTGCGGCTGCGCGGCTGGGCGATCTGGTGCCTGAACGACCTCGGCGACAGTTTCCCCCAGGCCATCGAATACGGCCAGGGCCTGGTCGCCGACTCCGAGCGGGTCCTGGGCGACACCCACCCCAGCACCCTGGCCTCCCGCAACAACCTCGCTGCCGCCTTCCGGGCCGCCGGGCGGCTGGACGAGGCTATCTCGCTGTACGAGCGCACCCTCGCCGACTCCGAGCGGGTCCTGGGCGACACCCACCCCGACACCCTGGCCTCCCGCAACAACCTCGCCACCGCCTACCAGGCCGCCGGGCGGCTGGACGAGGCCATCCCGCTCCTCAAGCGCACCCTCGCCAACCGCGAGCGGGTCCTGGGCGACACCCACCCCAGCACCCTGGCCTCCCGCAACAACCTCGCCACCGCCTACCAGGCCGCCGGGCGGCTAGACGAGGCCATCTCGCTGTACGAGCGCACCCTCGCCGACTACGAGCGGGTCCTGGGCGACACCCACCCCGACACCCTAACCTCCCGCAACAACCTCGCCGCCGCCTACCAGGCCGCCGGGCGGCTAGACGAGGCCGAAGGCTTGCGGAACCGCACTGAACCCGGCTCGCGATTATCGAGAGTGCAGACCCGAGCGCACCGGATATGCGGTCACGGTGCGCTTGCCTGCGACGATTCAGCCCGCCGGCACAGTGATGGCACGGTCGATCTCCCTGAACCGTTCAGGTTTCGATCTAGATGTGAGGTCAGCGATGAGCCCTCACCGGCCATGGCTGATGGCGCCATGCGCCGCAGCTCCGTCTCTCCGTACCGCGCGAGTGACGCCAAGCCTCCCGGACCCACCCGGCAAGATCCGTGAGGGCTGCCCGCGCCACCGCGCACGTCCGCCTGGCGGATTGTTTCTTCACAGCTGCGCGAAGGCGCAGCTGTCGTCGGCAATCACCTCACGCCACGCCGCTTCAACCCAGCACGCAAGGGCCACCCATCGTCGCCGACTATCACGGTGTCGATTGTCGCTCACCGGCTCGCTCAGTCACGTCCAGGCGGGCCCACTTCAGGTCGCCATGCCGGGGCCGATTAGGTTGACCTGGCCACGGCCGACTCGGCGACCGCGTCTGCGGTCGTCCCGTCGCTGTTGTCGCTGGCCACCTTCTTGGACGTCGCACGCGCACACCTCCAGATCGAGGCATTGCGACGGCCGGTTGAATCCGCCCAGTTAGCCGCGATCAGATGAGCAGCACTCAGAGGTCGCTCATCTGCTCGGCACAGGCATGTCGATGCAGTGTGTTCGCATCGGCGCGCTGCGGCCTTGTCGGCCCGCTGCCCAAGGGCCTGCCCAGTGCAGCGGTGCTGCGCCGGGTCGTGTGAGCATTCTCAGAGCGGTAGCCCTGTCCAGGCCTGTGGGCAGCTTGTCGATGTGATGCCGCCAGGCCTGCACATCGCCATGCCAGGCGCGCAGGTAACTCTCGCACAATTCGGGAGTAATAAGTCTTAGCCGACCCAGAGACTCTCGCAACGCTTCCAGGCGCCGGGCCTTCTCCGCTGCGTCCAGACCGCCGTCCGAATGCACCATCCGCATGACCCTGTCGATGAACTGCCGGCGCACCTGCAGGTACCCAGTCCAGTGCCGTCGATCCGCCTCCGTGATGGAGAGATGCTGGTCCAGCAGCCAGTAGATGCCCTCCGCGAGCACCTCGCCGAATTCCTCCACCCGCGCCCGTTCGGGCCGGAATGGGTCATACGGATACTGCACGACGCGACCGGTGACCGCAGCTGACTGGAGTCCCTTGTCCCCGTCGAGCAGGAAGAACCAGTCCTCGTTGTAGATCTCGGGAAAGAAGGATCTGGCGCGCATTATCTGGATGACGAGGGCGCCCCCGCCGATGAACGATTGCTGGCGTCCGCCCGCGTCCCTATACGCGTGGCAGACAACTGAGTGATCGTGGAAGCCGCACACGTGCAGGCCGGCAGCATTGTGAGTGTCGAGCAGGCCGCTCGCGCGGCGCACGTCGTCCGGGTCCAGCTGCGTGATGTCGTCGTCCAGGAACATAACCCGGGACCAGCCCAGCAATCGGCTCAGCATGAGGCCCAGGTTGCGCTTCGCGCTCAGATCCGACCGAGGGTAGGACGCAAGCCGGGGAAAGACCTTCTCGGGGACGTAGCTGCCCGTATGCCACAGCGGCAACGCGAGGCAGTAAGGATCAGGAACGTCGATGGCAATCAGGTCCACCGACCCGCGCAGGCGCTGTGCAGCTTTGTCCGCCGAGGTCCATCGCTTGCTATGCAGGGTCACGAGAGTGCAGCCAAGGGCCTCGGCCAGCCCTGCTGACTCGATCAGGTATGCGGGGTGCCGCGCCGTCGGCACGATGATCGCGTCGATCCCCTGCAACCGGACGTGGTCATCAGACCAGAGCAGTTCCCGATGTGATCCGTGATGCTCTTGTGTTTCATGAGATACCACGATTCACCCCGACCACTCGAAAAGGGTGTACTCGCCAATGCTCCAGTCAGGAGTGACAGTCGCACCGTTGACGACGGGTACTCGCATGAGGATGCAGTACGCCTCGCTGCCGCTGAACCGAGACCGCAAGTACTCAGCGTTCCGGTCCAGGAACCGCGCGTCAGTCAGGGCCCGGACCGCGCCGTAGGTACCGCGGCCGTACATGCCAGCGCAGATCGTTACTGTCCGCTTTCTGTTGAAGGGATTAACCGCGCGAGCGAACATCGCTACATCCTCTAGCAAGACGCCTTTGCTGCCGGACCCGCTTAGCCCGCCGAGAACTGGCCGGTGCGGAACCATCTTGCCGCCCTGGTCGACCTCGAAATACTGTCCGCCCGGTGAGTTCCCGTCGGCTATCTGCCGGACTGGCAGCTGCAACAAACCGAGCGGGCTTGTGGCGGCGAGGTTCCAGTGGACTACGCCCAGCAGGACCAGGTGCGAGGTGTAGTCGTCGGAGACCAGCTCGTCGGCGGCCCTAAGGCTGACCTGATTCGCCGGGTTAGCCGCCCGGAGGTGGCCGTGCAGTTCCACCAGCGCATCGAGTTCGGAGTACCTCAGGATCTCGATGTAGCCGGGATCGTCGCGATCGGTGTAGGGCGTCCGCGCCAGCAGATGCTGAGGCCAGCGCGGGCACACAATAGTCACCGTGCGGCCATCTGCGAAGCGCCATGGCCCCAAGTTCAGGGATTCCTCGACCTCGCTGAGCGGGGATTGCTGAGATCCCCAGCCTCGGGTACTGGCCCGGAGGGCGGCCTGACGCAGGTGAGTCAGCTCACGTCCCAGCTCGGCTTTTGCCCGTCGCTCCTCGCTGGTCATCTCCTCCGGACTGACCGGCCGTGGCGGGTCGCAGTCGAAGGATCGCAGGGAAGCGAAGAGAGTCGCATAGCCCTCGATCCTGGCTGCCGGCGGGATACGCGGACTGGCGAGTGACTCCCAGGACGAGATCAGCGGGACACTGAGAGGCTTGCCGTTGCCGAGCGCCTGAGCCAGCTCGGGCTGAGTGATCTTCCGGCCGGGGACGGCCTTCTCCCTGAGCGAACGCAGTCGCTGTGCCAGCAGTCGCCGAGGGTCCTGCGCGTCCATGGTCGCCTTCAACTTAACTTCAGCTCTGGGGGGAAGGGCTGTGCATGCCCAACGAGGTGCGAAGCCGCAGCCCATCTCTGCAGTTACGCAGGACGTCGAGGCAGGTCTTACCCCCCTGCCGTTCGCCCGGGGGGTTGATGGACACCCACAGGATAGCGGAAAGTTGATAATCGCGATGAAGGCATTCCGAGGATTGCTGAAGCCTCACTGAAGTTATTGGATCTTGTGAAGGTGCGTGCGGAGCTCCCGCTGACGGACCGCAGTGGTGATCTATACTGATTCAGACGGCCGTGTCTCAGCGCAAGCGGTAAGACCTTTACCAGCGAGAGCCCGATGAGAAGCTGGGGGATGGGTGGGGCAACTGGTTAACATCTTGGCTGGGCTGGCCACTACGCTCCTTGGTTATATTATCGGCCGGATATGGCAGCGGATCGTCGATCAGATTCCCTACCGCCGGGCCCGTGTCTTCTGGCAGCCGTTATTTACCTCGCAGATCCAGGTCGTCGTCAGCCGTTTCGAGTCCCCGTCCTTCCCTGAGCCGACCGGCCTTGTGGGCGGCGGTGATGCCATCGCCCTGCGGGAGATCAGTACGTATCTGAGCCGGATAGGCTTCCGCCGGCACAAGGTTGTGTACGTCGACGAGGCAAGCCTGGACCGGAAGAACAACCTGATCCTCCTTGGCGGCCCGGATGCGAACGCGGTGACAAGGGACGCGCTCCAGCTGATCGATGCACGTTTCCAGCTCATCGACCCTGGCCCCGGCCATCCGGCGGAGATCCGCGACACTGGCCCGGCCGAGAGCCGCGGCACCATCCGGACGAGCGCCAGAGCCGCCGTCCGGACCTACGTCCCCACCGCTGACAGCGATTACGGCGTTGTCATCCGGGCCCGCAACCCGTTCAACCCGGAGAAGTGGCTGGTGATCTTCGCGGGCGCCTACGGGTACGGAACCTGGGGAGGTGTGGAACTAGCACTCAGTGATCACGCGTTCCTCCGCCAGTGCCTGGAGCTGCAGCACAAGCACGGTGGTTCAAACGGGCGTCGGCTGACGTCGCCGCAGCGCTGGCGCCGAGGTAATGGCGTTCGCCGCCTGGCCGGCGCGGAGCCCGTCCAGCTTGAATGCCTCTTCCTGGTCCGCGTCTACGACAGGCGCCCGTACGCGCACGAGTTGATAGTCCCGCCCCGACTGCTCACGGGCAGCCGCCATTCAGCCCACTGAGCGGCTACTCGCGATGGCCAGCCGATCCTGGCGTCGCAACTCCAGCAGCACCGATGCTTGAGCCGACTCAAGGAGCAGCAGGCCTATGCCCATGTTGAGCGGTGCCGCGACTTCCCTGGCTATGTGCGCGATGCTCATGATCACTTCGGGTATGGCCAGCAGGACCAGCGCATATGCCAGCTGGACCGAGATACCACGAGCCAGCTGGGCGGTGTCGCCAGCCAGCCATTGAACCTTCAGCGGCGCAATGACTCGCCTGGCCGGTGCAAGAACGCGCGGCGGAACAACCAGTAATGCGGCGGGACGCAAAACACCGCCCGCGATCCTCATCTGCAATGCGCGCACTGACCAGTTCTCGTGCAGTTCCAGCAAGCCATTGGCCACGACATCCAGCAGAGAGCGACGGCGACGTCCGAGTACGGCTTCGGCACGCATCGGGCACCCTGCGTCATCGTAATCAACCCTCGCCCCAGTGTGACTTGGGCCTGTCTACAGGAACAGCTGCATCAGGTTCTCGTTGCGCGCAGGGTTGTCGGGCAGCGGTTGTTTCTTGCCGGTGAAGGCGAATCCCAACCGAGTATATAGCCGCGCCGCAGTGTCGTTCCTGTCCAGGACCCACAGCAGAACCGTGGCGATCCCGTCGCGCTTCACCTCATCCAGCACCGACGTCACCAGGGCGGCTGCGTTACCTGCGCGGCGGAACTCAGGAACCACCCACATGTACTCCAGGTAGCACGTGTCAGGCGGTGTTTCCGGCTCGCGCGTGGCGCCGAGCAGGCCGATCATCTGTCCCTGCTCCAGGAGGACAGTCCAGCTGCCGCGGCTGAACTCGTCCCGCCACCGCCGCTCGTCGAATTGCAACTCGCTCTGGTAGGTGTGCAGGAAAGCCAGGGGATCCGATTTCAGCGCGGCAAGCCTGATCTGGCGGAGACGCGGCCAGTCAGCTTCGTTCAGAAGCTCGGTTTCCACTCGGTTACTCATTTCCGATCACGCAGGACTGCCAGGCTCTCGTCTTCCAGTTTGCCAGCGGTCTGCCCCGCTCAGGCTGGTGGCCCGAACGAGCGCGTTGCCTACCAATTCACCGAGGATGCTAGACCCGGCTGCGCCCAGTGTTAATACTCAGGCCCCCGCGGTGCGATCGGGGGTCCGCACGAGGTGGAAAGCGAGGAAGCTACGTGGCCCGGGTCCAGTACGACACCCTCGTGATCGCCAGCTCTGCCGCTGAGGCGGCGAGCCTGATCGTGTCTACCACCCAGCCGGCTGCTGCCTTGCCCATGCCGCGCGTCGGCGGGAGGTCAGCGCTGAGACCGATCGCAGCCGCCAGGGCGAGCATGGCGGGAGTCTGCGCGTCGGCGATCACGGTCCTGATTGACGTACCCCCGCCGGGACCTGGCGTGCCAGGGACGCCATGGCGGGTGTCTTCGAGCGCCGGCTTGAGGCGCAGGTGAGCCCGGTGGTCAGGGAGGCCCCGGTTCTTCCGTGCCCCCGGCGGCGAGACGTACGTCGGACTGCCGCGGCCGCGGCGGCAGTCATGAGTGGGCACAGGGCACCCGGAAGCGGACGAGGCTGTCCGCCACGGCACCCATAGCGGGCCGTTCTGTGCTGCTTGGTCTGAGCGGACTCGTCGCAGACAGCGGGCGCGTGCCCGGCAGGGAGCCGCGCGTCCCTTGCGGTCTTCGATGAATATTTCCGCTCCGCGACACCCCCACCACCGGGAATCCGCCGGCCACAACGGCCTGAGTTTGTCAGTGGGGCCTGCTAGCACGTTGTACGTGGCGCACATTGCGACACTTCCGGCAAGTGAGCATGCCGGGACGAGCTGGTGCGGCCCAGCCCCCGGCCAAATCAGGCACGCGATTTACTGCTGCGCCTTCAGCGTCTTTCCCGGTCCGCTGCCACGGTGGTGGCGCGGTGAAGCTCCCCGAGCCGAGGCAGCTCCCTGACGGTCGGTGGTGGATGCGGTACTCGGCGCCTCCTGGACCGGGAGGGAAACGCCGCCAGCCGCGTGTCTATGGCCGCACTGCGAAGGAGTGTCGCGAGAATTACGTCACGGCAATGGGCGACATCCAGGCCGGGCGGCTCGCTGACGACCGGCGGACCAAGTTCGCTGACTACCTGGACCGGCGCCTGTGCTGGTGGGAGTCCGAGGACGATATCAAGCCCTCGACCCTGGCCAGTTACCGCGAGGCGATCGAGCTGTACTTCAAGCCGGGCCTTGGCCACCTGCGCCTAGCCGACCTGCGAGACCACCACTTCCGTGATCTCGCGGCCGCGATGCGGAAGATCAACACGCCCGCGGCTGGTGGTGACATGTCTGACTTGCTGCGCCGTCTCCTCGCCGCGCGGGCTACTCGTGACGGCAAGCGGATCTCCACCCGGCCGCTGACCGATGCCCGGATCCGCCGCATCCTGGCCGTCGCCAGCTCGGCACTGGGCGGCCTGGTGCCCCACACGCTGCCCTTCAACCCGGCGGCGAACGTGAAGGCCGGGAAGGCACGGCGCCGCAAGCCGCTGCTGTGGACCGCGCCCCGCGTCGCACGGTGGAGCGAGACCGGCGAGATCCCGGCCCCGGTGATGGTCTGGTCCCGCGAGCACTGCGGAGCGTTCCTCGACTCGATCCAGGCCGAGCGGCTGTATGTGCTGTTCGAGCTCGCCGCGTACACCGGGCTGCGCCGGTCCGAACTCGCCGGGCTGGACTGGGCCGACGTCGACCTCGCGACCCGCCGTGTGCACGTCCGCCAGGCCCAGGTCGATGACGTTCTCGACGACACCAAGTCCGAGGACTCCGAGCGGATCATCACCCTGGACAAGGCGAGGGCCTAATCGCTGAGGGCCTGGCGGAAGACTCAGCTGGCGGAGCGGCTCGCGTGGGGCGCCGAGTGGACGGACTCGGGCCGGGTGTGCACCCGGGAGGACGGGACACCGCTCCGGCCCGGCTGGATCAGCGTCCGCTTCGACACGCTCGCTGGCCGGGCCGGGCTTCCGCCGATCACCCTTCACGGCCTGAGGCACGGTGCTCCTAGCCGCCGGCCAGCCGCCCAAAGTCGTCAGTGAGATCCTCGGTCACAGCACGGTCGCGTTCACGATGGACGTGTACACCGAAGTCGCCGAGGAACTGGCCGAATCCGCGGCCGAGGCTCTCGCCGCATACGTGCCCCGGGCGTCGCGCAAACCTGCCGATAAAACCCTTTGACCGTCTCATGTAGGACATGTAGCGTGCGGGACATGGCTCCGGAGGATGCCCAGCAGCGGCTCATTGAGTGGGTCACCGTGACCCGTGACCGGGACACACGCGTGCGCACTGCCGTCGCGGCCGGCCTCAGCAAGCACCGGGTGCACCGGCTCACCGGCATTGGCCGCTCGACGATCGACCGCATCCTCGCTGGCACTCCGGTCGCTCAGTGTGCCAAGACTGTGCCAGACGGGGGCCGTAATGATCACTGACGTGAATCAGGGGCTCCGCGCCGTCGGCGCAAAGCCCCTGGTCAGAGCGGCGGAGGCTCGGGGATTTGAACCCCGGATGGGCGCGAACCCAAACCGCATTAGCAGTGCGGCGCCATAGACCGGACTAGGCGAAGCCTCCCAAGACCCAACCGGGTCCGACCTAGGCTACCGGTACCGCCCGAGCACCAGCAAAGCAGCTTGGCCCACCAGCGGCCTCCTCGCCGCGTTCAGCCACGGCGTGGGTTCATTTGGCCTCGATTACCTCGTAGTCACCCTTGGCGTAAGCCTCGCGCATCCTGGTCTTGGCGAACTTGCCGACGCTGGTCTTGGGCACCTCGGTGATGAACGACCAGCGCTCGGGCAGCTGCCAGTGCGGCACCTTCCCCTCAAGGAAGGTCCGCAGCTCGGCTGCGGTTACCGAAGCCCCGGGCGCGAGCACCACCGTGGCCAGCGGCCGCTCGCCCCATTTCTCGTCCGGAACTCCGATCACCGCCGCCTCGGCCACGGCCGGGTGGGCCATCAGCGTGTTCTCCAGTTCCATCGACGAGATCCACTCGCCCCCGGACTTGATCACGTCCTTGGCCCGGTCGGTGAGGGTGACGAAGCCAAGCCGGTCGATGGTCCCGACATCGCCGGTGCGCAGCCAGCCGTCGTGGAACTTGGCCGGGTCGTCGTCCTTGTAGTAGCTCCCGGTCACCCACGGGCCGCGGGCCTCGACTTCGCCGACCGCCTCACCGTCGTGCGGCAGCACCGTGCCGTCCGGGCCGACCAGCCGCCCCTCGACCGCGCACATGAGCCGGCCCGCGGTGTCGCGGTAACGCCACGACTCCTCCTCGGGCGTGCCCGCGGGCGGGTGCGCCACGCTGCCCAGCGGCGAGGTCTCGGTCATCCCCCAGGCCTGCACGATCCGCACGCCGAGTTCCTTCTCGTACGCCTCCTGGAGCGCATGCGGCACCGCGGAACCGCCGCACGGCACCAGCCGCAGCGAGGAGAGGTCCCCGCCGTGCGTGCGCACATGGGCCAGCAGCATGTTCCAGATCGTGGGCACGGCGCCGGCCAGCGTGGGCCGCTCCGACTCGATCAGCCGGACCAGCGGCTCCGGCTGCAGGAACCGGTCCGGCATGATCAGGTCGGCGCCGGCCATCACCGCCGCGTACGGCAGCCCCCACGCGTTCGCGTGGAACATCGGCACCACCGGCAGCACCTTGTCCTGCTCCGACAGCGCGAACACGTTGCCCAGGCAGACACCCATCGAGTGCAGATACGCGGACCGGTGGCTGTAGACCACACCCTTCGGGTGCCCGGTGGTGCCGCTGGTATAGCACATGGCGGCCGCGGACCGCTCGTCCAGGTCAGGCCAGCGGAACGAGTCCGGCTGGGCGGCGAGCAGGTCCTCGTAGGAATGCACCTGGCGGCCGTTCCCGGTGAGCTCGGGTTCGGCCTGGCTACCCGTTCCCGGCCCTGAACCGGTCACAAGAACGTGCCGGATCGTCGGCGCGTGCGGAAGCACTTGGGCCAGCAGCGGGACCAGCGTCGCGTCGACGATGACCACGTCGTCCCCGGCGTGCGTGGCGATGTAGCCGATCACCTCTGGGTCGAGCCGCAGGTTCAGCGTATGCAGCACCGCGCCCATGGACGGGATGGCCAGGTAGGCCTCGAGATGCTCGGCGTTGTTCCACATCAGCGTGGCGACGCGCTGGTCGGCGTCGATGCCGAGGCTGCGCAGCGCGCTCGCCAGCTGGGCGGCCCGGACGCCGGTCGCGCCGTAGCTCTGCCGCCGGGTGCCGGATGAGGTGCAGGTCACCACCTCGCGGTCGGCATAGGCCGACGTGCCATAGCGCATCAGTGACCTGACGGTCAGCGGAATGTCCATCATCGTGCTCTGCACTGGCCACCTCCTGCAGTGCCTGCCCGGCTGCCCCGCGATGGGCGTAATACTCCTGGGGTGGATAGTGCCACGCTCGCGGCGAAACGTCACTCCGGTGTCCCCGGGTAATACCCGGTGTTACCTGCTATCACCGCTACCGCGCTTGAGATGGCTCATTCGGCCGACAGATCGACATCAATGCGCAGCTTGGCCACGGCACGCGAGACCGTGCTCTTGACGGTCCCGAGGCTCACTCCCAGAACATCGGCGACCTCTGCCTCGGTCATGTCCTCGAAGTAGCGGAGCACCACGGCCGCGCGCATCCGCTGCGGCAGCCGGTCCACGGCTCGCCGGAGCGTGTCCGCCAGGTCACTGGTCCCAGAGTGGTCGGCGACCGCCCGATCGGGGATCTCGTCCGTCGGGTACTCCTCCAGCCGGCGGCGCCGCCACCAGGAGATGTGGGTGTTGACCATGGCCCGGCGGACGTACCCGTCCAGCGCGCTCCGGTCCTCGATCCTGTCCCAGGCCAGGTAGGTCTTGGCCAGCGCCGACTGCACGAGATCCTCGGCGTCGGCGCGGT
>Ga0335075_10003156_pt1 | contig 26264 bp, 16 predicted proteins | sample Lox_Sample_24_FD_206723 | JGI IMG/M metagenome (GOLD analysis project Ga0335075, IMG submission 206723) | Soil microbial communities from Loxahatchee National Wildlife Refuge, Florida, United States - Lox_Sample_2.4 | ecosystem: Environmental > Terrestrial > Soil > Wetlands | place: USA...
GCCATCTCTCTTGACACCTCTCTGTCTCTCCTACTAATGTGAGCGCCGCTGAAATCCGGGACCCGACCGGGCGCCGAACGACCGCGCCGCCCTTTCAACGAAGCACCCACATCTTCAGGAGAGACCCCGATGAAACTCAACAGCGAACGCCGCCTGCTGTGGACGGCAGTGTCTTCCTTCCTCGTCTTGTTGCTCAGCGTCTTCTTCCCTGCGCCCGCATCTGCGCAGGCCGATCCGCCCATCCCTGCCGGCCACATCCGCATTCACTACCATCGCCCCGACGCTACCTACACCGGATGGACCGTTTACGCCTTCTACGACACCACCGAAGACACCGGCAACTACGGCGGCGGCCCCGTGCAGGTCACCGGGACCGACGCCTACGGCGCGTACTTCGATGTCGGTGTCATCTCTGGCGCGCAAAATGTCGGCCTCATCATCCATAACCCCACCGCGCCCGGCGGCGATCAGAAAGACCCCGGCCCGAACGAATTCGTCGACCCCACCACCATGGGTAACGAGTTCTGGGCCTACTCCGGAATCGGCAAGCTCTACAACGAGCCCATCGACATCAACAACCCCAACGCCCTGCTCCCCGGATACGCGCGCATCCACTACTATCGCCCTGACGGCAACTACTCCAACTGGTCCTGCTACGCCTTCAATGACACCGCCGAATACACCGGCGACTACAACGACGGCCTAACCTTCGTTACTCAATACGACTCCTATGGCGCGTACTTCGACATCAAGCTCATCGCCAGCCCGCACGACCTCGGCTTCATCGTCCACAACACCTCGACCGGCGTAAAAGACCCCGGCCCCGACATGCATCTCAATGTCGGCACCTACCTCCAGGCCTGGGTCATCTCCGGCAACGCCACCGTCTTCACCTCCGTCCCGACACCGGAAGAGATCCTCGCCAGCCTCCTCAACGTCGAGCAGGCCTACTGGCTTGACCATCAGCGTGTCGCCATCCAGCCGCAGTACGCGCAGAGCGGATCCACCTACACGCTCAGCTTCAGCCCGACAGGCGGCTTATCTGTGACACCCACCGGCATCACCGGCGGCACTAACATCCCCCTCACCGTAGGCGGCTCCCTTACGCCTGACGAGCTCTTCCGCTATCCGCAGCTCGCCAGCTACACCGTCCTCACCATCCCGCCGAACATCCAGCTCCCCGAGATCCAGACCGCCCTCAAGGGCCAGCTCGCCTTCTCCGCCGTCAACTCCAGCGGAGCACTCACCTACGCCACCGGCATCCAGTTCGCCGGAGTCCTCGACGACCTCTACTACTATCCCGGACGCCTCGGCGTCGTCTTCCATCACGACGACGACCACGGATGGCGCGACTGGCCCGACGACGAGAACGCCGCCATCAAGATCAAGCTCTGGGCCCCGACCGCGCAAGGCGTCTCTCTCGAGATCTTCAACAACGCCTCTGACACTTCACCCGCCGCCGTCATCCCCATGCACAACCACAACGGCGTCTGGGTCGCGCGCGGCACACCCAACTGGCGCGACAAGTATTACCTGTACAGCGTAAAAGTTTGGGTACCGTCTGACTCCGCCGTCGATACCAACCTCACCAGCGATCCCTATTCCATCGACATCGCCCTCAACGGCACCAAGAGCCGCATCACCGATCTCGACTCCGACGAGACCAAACCCTCCGGCTGGGATGAAGACAATTCGCCTCCGCTGCGCAGCCTCAGCGACATGAGCGTATATGAGCTGCACATCCGCGACTTCAGCATCAACGACCTCACCGTGCCCGCCGCGCATCGCGGATACTACGCCGCCTTCACCGACCAGAACTCCGACGGCATGAAGCATCTCCGCTCGCTCGCCAACGACGGACTCGTAGCCGTCCACATCCTCCCCTCCTTCCACTTCGCCAGCGTGAACGAAGACAAATCCACCTGGATCATTCCCACCGGCCTCGCGCAGTATCCGCCCGACGGCACTCAGCAACAGGCCGCCGTCACGGCGAGCCAGACCAGCCCGGCCTACAACTGGGGATACGACCCTGTCCACTACATGACCCCCGAAGGCTCCTACGCCATCAATCCCACCAACCGCGTCCGCGAATACCGCACCATGGTCGAGGGCCTCCACCATGCCGGCCTCCGCGTCGTGCAGGACGTCGTCTTCAACCACACCAACGCCGCCGGCGAAGGCCCCAACTCCAACCTCGACGAGGTAGTCCCGAACTACTATCACCGCCTCGACGCCAATGGCAACCTCGAAGAAGCCTCCTGCTGCCCCGACACCGCAGCCGAACACAAAATGATGGAGAAGCTCATCATCGACTCGCTCGTCCTCAACGCGACTCAGTACAAAATCGATGGCTTCCGCTTCGACATCATGAGCTTCATGTTCACCTACAACATGACCGACATCCAGAAGGCTCTCCGCGCCCTCACACCTGAGAAAGACGGCGTCGACGGCTCCAAGATTTACCTTTACGGCGAAGGCTTCAACTTCGGAGACACCGAAAACAACCAGATCGGCCCCAACGCCTCGCAGGTCAATCTCTACGGCTTCGGCATCGGCACCTTCAACGACCGCATCCGCGACGGCATTCGCGGAGGCAGCCCCTTCACCGACGAGCGCGTGCAGGGCTTCGCCACCGGACTCCTCACCGACTCCAGCGACTACACCAACGCCAACCCGCCAACACCCAGCCCGCAGGCTTCGCTCGGCCTCTATTCCGACTGGATCCTCGTCGGCCTCACCGGCAACCTGCGCGACTACACCTTCACCGACTCCACCGGAGCCACCGTCACCGGAGCCGAAGTCAACTACAACGGCCAGCCCACCGGATACACCAAGTCCCCCATCGAAGCCATCAACTACTGCTCTGTCCACGACAATCAGGATTTCTTCGACGCCGTGCAGTTGAAGTCCTCCTTCAACGACTCCATCGCCACCCGCGCCCGCCGCCAGATCATGGGCATGGCCCTCGTCACCCTCGGCGAAGGCATTCCCTTCTTCCAGGCCGGAGACGACCTGCTCCGCTCCAAAGACATGGACCAGAACAGCTACGACTCCGGAGACTGGTTCAACAAGATCGACTGGAGCGGCAAGACCGCCAACTGGGGCATCGGCCTGCCCATCGCCAGCCAGAACCAGGGCCAGTGGCCCATCATGACGCCGCTGCTCTCGAACGCCGCCTACACACCTCAACCCGCCAACATCGCTTACAGCGGCGAAGCCTTCCAGGAGCTACTCCAGATCCGCTACAGCTCCGGCCTCTTCCGCATGGCCACATTCAATGAGATCCAGCAGAACCTCACCTTCCTCAACACCGGAGTAAGCCAGACCCCGGGCCTCATCGTCATGAAGCTCGACGCCAACGGCGGCAATTACGGAATCTATAAGCACGTCGTCGTAGTCTTCAACGCAGCCAACGAGCAGACCACCTTCACCGACGGACGCCTCCAGGGCCTCAAGCTCAAGCTCCACCCAGTCCAAAAGAGCTCCAGCGACCCCGCCACCCGCCAATCCACCTACGACAACAAAGCGGGAACCGTCACCGTCCCCGCCTTAACAACCGCGGTCTTCGTATCGCAACAGGAATAGTAGTATTAACTACCATCTGGGTACCCCATATCAAGGTTTGGGTAATCGATATCAAGGTTTGGGTGCCCCATATCTGGCGGCTTCATCGCCAGATGTGGGGGATCAAATGTGGGAAGGAGTGACGGTACCAAAGTGTCGTGGGTGCCCCATATCTGGCAGCTTTATCGCCAGATGTGGGTCGAAATAGCTAATAAAATCCGCACATGCCGTCGGGCCTGAAGCGCTATCAGCATGAAGGTGAAGACCACTTTCTCACCTTTAGTTGCTACCGCCGTGAACCCCATCTCAGCACGGCGCATGCGAAAGACACGTTTCTGCTGTCGCTGGAACTCACTCGCCAGAACTATAGATTCGAGGTGTTGGGATATGTCGTCATGCCCGAGCACGTTCACCTTCTCGTATCCGAGCCACCCGATCACGAAATTCCACTTGCAACCGCGATACAGGCGCTGAAGATCTCCGTTTCCCGCCGGCTCACCGAGCGTCCATTCTGGCAAAGAAGGTACTACGACTTCAATGTCTCCACGCACAACAAAAGGGTCGAGAAACTGCGCTACATGCACCGCAATCCGGTCAAGCGCAGTTTGGTGGATAACCCGGAGGACTGGGCTTGGTCATCGTACCGGCATTATCTCCTGAACGAACCCGCCCCCGTCCAGATCATGAAACTGTAGAACACTTGGGGTCGCCCATATCTGGATTTGGGTGCCCCATATCTGGCAGCTTTATCGCCAGATGTGGGGATCAGATGTGGGAATGTTACTCAACCTGATCGGTGCCCCACTCAAGCCAGGTTGTTGGCTTGAGTGGAGTAGCTTTGCCGCCACCATTCAGAGCAGGCAGGAGCATGCCGGTGCGCCGTTTGTAGGCATTGAACTCAGCATGACGAGACATCGACTGGTCTTTCCGCCTCATGTTGCATACGAAAAAGACGATCCAGCCCGCGAGTACCAACGCACCCTGCCAGTGCCACGACGCAAGAATGAACCCGCCATAAATCAGCACTTCACCCAGGTAGTTGGGATTCCGTGTTCTGGCAAAGAGCCCATCTTCGATAAGTCCCTTGCGCACCTGCAGTACGAAAAATTTCTGCGCATCACTCACGTAGTGCAGGAAGACGCCAAAAATCACGAGGAAAGACGCCGCAGCGAAGACCCAGTTGGGCGGCACAGTGTGTTCCGAGATCAGCAGATACGGAGCAATCATATAAGCCATCAGCGGCAGGAAAGGTGTCAGCCCGCCTATCCACAGCGGAATCGGCTGCGCAAAGCGCTTATCGGTGAACAGGGATTGCTTCAGCAGCCAAAGCAGCGTGTAAGTCCCGTGCAGGCCGAGATACAGGAACGCTGCAGCGCTCCAGTTGTGGAAGTACCACATCAGGACGAGAACAACAGGGGTTACAAGAATCTTGTGGGCATTGATGACGCGGTTGACAGTGGTCATGGGACTCTCCTGTCTCATTTGATCTAGACACTGTCTAGATGATTCAGGTATTTTTGTTTCAGGCCAAAATCATGAAAACTGTTTCTCGACAGTGGCGCTCGACACTATCCAAAAGTGATGGCTATCACCACGGCGATCTCCGCGCCGCTCTGCTCAAATCCGCAGAGGAGATCATCCGCGAGTCTGGTTTGGAGGGGCTGACGCTGCGTGCCTGCGCGCGCAGAGCCGGCGTTTCCCACGGTGCGCCGGCTCATCACTTCGTCAACGTCGCCGGCCTGTTGACCGAACTCGCCGTCGAGGGTTTCAACCGGCTGACGGAGTCCATGAGCCTGAAGAAGGTGAAAGAGGCACGCGACGAACTTGAAGCGACCGGGCTCGGCTACATACGGTTTGCAATGCACTGGCCGGAGCACTTCCGCGTGATGTGGCGCAGCGAATTGCTGAATGAGGAATCCCCTCGCCTCCAGCTCGCACAGGAGAGGGCACGTCAACCCATCCGTGATGCACTGGTGCATGCGAATGCGGACGTGGGAATGCTTCTGTCGGAGGACGAACTAGCCACAAAATTCCAGACCGCGTGGTGCTGCGTTCACGGGTATGCTTCACTGTGGGTCGAAGGGCATCGCCAATCGCGCTCTCTCGACGAAGCAAAACGCATGCTCCGCAACTTGAGACCAGCTCTCGTCCGCAAATAAAGCCAGTGGCCGGGTGCCCCATTCAAGCCTTCCGTTAGCTTGTGTGGGGATAGTCACCTCACCACCTGAAACGACAGCCGCCGTTTTCGGCCCGAAGCGAAACACGGCGAAGTGTTCGTCCAGTGAAGCGACTTCCTCAATTCCCAGATCAGAATTACCTCCCGCCTCGCAACGCGAGGCTGGGTAGAGGCCCCGGGCTTTAGCCCGGGTATAAAAGGACCGGTCCGAAGGACGCACCTCACTGCCGTAGGCCGGAGTGGAGTCGCAGACGAAACGACGATCCTCCCGACATTACCAACGGAACTTTATCGCGCTCCGAGTCCCCCGGTAACTCGCCGGATGCCGCTCGCCCCACAAGAACTCCGGACATTCTTCATCACAGCCGTTTGCGCCAATCACCGCCGTCTCTTCCAGGTCGCATCCAACGCCGACCTGCTCCTCACAATCCTTCACGACAACCACTCCAAAGGACATTATGACCTTCACGCCTTCGTCATCATGCCCGACCACATCCATCTCCTCATAACACCCGCCGAAGAAATCTCCATCGAGAAGGTCATGCAACTCATCAAGGGCGGATTCTCCTTCCAGATCAAATCAAAACTCGACGTGTGGCAGTCACGCTTCACGCTCCACCGCATCGAAGATTCCCGGGATTATGAGACCTACATTCGATACATCCATGAGAATCCCGTTCGGGCCGGGCTATGTGCCCACGCCGGGGGGCCTTATTCGTCCGCAAATCGAGAAAGCAAGATTGATCGGCCTCCTGTCCACTTTTCTTGGCCGACTATTTCCCCCAGTCCACTAAAATAGAAATAGAGACCACGAAGCCCGCCAACCCGGCGGGCTTTTCTATTTCTACTGTGAGGAGACCCATGCCCGCTCGCCCCGCCGTCCTCTGCACCCGACTCCTGCCCACCGGAAAGACCTGCGCGCAGCCCGCCCTTCGCGGAGAGCCCTTCTGCCGCTTTCACAACAGCGCCCGCGCCCGGGCCGAAGCCGAGCACGATGAGCGCATCTTCGCCCTCTCCGACGAGCTCGACTCCATGACCATCCCCCAGCTCCTTGAAACCGTCCACGACAAGCTCGCCAACATCACCAGCGTCGTCCGCACCTATGCAGAGGCGAAACTCGCCGTCATCGTCGCCGTCCAGCGCCTTGCCGAGCTCAGCGCCGAGGGCTTCGCCATCACCCGGATCCCGCGCCGCCCGCCCACGGCCGCCACACCCGGATCTCCCATGCCATCAATGACGGCGCCGCAACCCGCGCAGAATCAACGACCGCCTCTCAACTCCACCCAGCTCAATGATTCGCCGTATCTCCCGTGAAATCAATGACTCTCCCGCAGCGTCAGCCATGAAAACTCAACTGCATCAATGATTTACACAAGGTCGCCCTTGTACCAGGGGGAGGGGGTACCATCACCGCGATGTCCCCCCACCTTAACCCTCTTCAACGCAGGTTCTGCACCGCCGTCACGAAGTCCTCCGCGGTGATCACCTCGCTACGCTGGGGAAACAACCGTCCGACCAGCGCAGAATGAAGTTCCAGGTCGAGATCCGTGCAACAATCTTCAACGACCACCACGCGATAATCCGCGTCGCTCGCCTGCAGCAAAGTCGAGAGCACCACCCCACTCGTCGAAATGCCCAGCAGCACCACCGTATCAATGTCCTTCGCGCGAAGAATCATCTCGAGATCGGTTCCGGTAAACGCGCTTATCCGGCTTTTGATAACGACGATGTCATCGGGCTTCGGTCCGAGTGCGGAATGAATCGCGCCGGACGAGCCCTGAAAGAACTCCTGATGTGGCTTGGATGTTTTGATGGCGCCGAAGAACTTGTTCCGATCGCTCACCTCCGGCAGACCCGGCCGGAATCCCACCTGAACATGAATCACCGTCATCCCCGCATCTCGGACCGCGTTCAGTACCTTTGAAGCGCGCTCAATGAAACCGCCTTCTGGCTTGGTATAGACGGAAACGATACCGTTTTGGCAATCCATCGCTAGAACAGCCGTGTGACGACGATCGAAAGTGATTCCCATGGCAGCAAATCTAACAGGGGAACTGGTTCACTATCTATCGACACCGCTTCAAACGCGGGGCCAGGCAGAAACACCGGCCATCCACGCACATTGACAGACGTTTCTCCTCATTCCTGAAATATTTCATCTATTGAATAAATTTCCTTGACGATGATTCCGAGTGGCCTTCAGTATGGAATGTGCCTGGAAAACCGATTCTCTCGACTTGTCCCGCTTAAAACAAAACAAATAACAAACCAGATTTTGGAGCACTTCGTTGGTACAGTTCCGCCGATACGCCGCCCTCATCGTGTTTTTGTCCTGCCTCGCACAGTTGTCGCAGGCGCAGGAGCCCTCCCTCACCCAGCGCGGCTCAGATGGCTTCGTTTTCAACGCGCCCGGCCTGAAGCAGGGAAGAAACAGCCCCGGCAGTCCGCTTCTGCTCCTGCACGATTTCTCCTTCGAGGGCGCCCCCGTCCCCCTCAGCCAGTTGCACACGCGCCAGTTGAATGACGGAGCCTATGAGCTGACCGGCGACGCGCCCCAGGTCGGCATCTGGAAGTTCGCCATCGACGATGCGGCAGACGGATACTACGCCCTCGGCGAGCGCTTCCACTCCATCAATCACGCCCACCAGATCATCAAGAACAGCTCGCTCGACAACCCCTCCGCCAAGGGCCTGGCGACCTACAAACCGATCCCCTTCTACATGAGCACAACCGGATACGGACTCTGGCTCGACACCACCGCCGAGGCTGTCTTTGATCTCAACGTCTCTTCGCGCGAGAACGTCCGGATTTCCGTCCCGGCAAAAAGGTTTCGTGTCGTCCTTATCGCCGGCCCCGAATTCCCGAAGATCCTCGACCGCTTCACCGCGCTCGCCGGCCGCTCAATCCTGCCGCCGTATTGGACCTTCGCCCCCTGGGTCGGCCGCGATTACCATCGCAATGACGCGGACGTCGCCGAAGACATCGAGAAGACGCGCAGCCTCGGCCTCCCCGCCGACGTTATCCTCATCGATTCGCCGTGGGCCACCGGATACAACAGCTACATCTTCAATCCCAAACAGTTCAGCGATGCCCCTGGCATGATCAAAAACCTGCACCAGCAGGGCTTCAAGCTCGTCCTCTGGCACACCTCGTGGATCAACAACAAAACGCAGACTCCCGGCGAAGTCGGCTTCGCCGGCAAGATCGACATCGAATCCTCGAACTATAAGGAAGCCGCCGCCAACGGCTATTTCGTGAAGGACGCCTCCGGCGCGCCTTACGAGGGAAGATGGTGGAAAGGCGAGGGATCGCTGATCGACTTCACCAACCCCGCAGCGAAAAAGTGGTGGCAGGGCCAGGTGGGGAAGGCAGTCGAGGCAGGCGCCGACGGTTTCAAGGACGATGACGCCGAGGGCAATTTCCAGGGCGACGCCCGGTTCGCCGACGGCACCGATCCGCGCCTCATGCGCAATCGCTACGCGGTGCTCTACAACAATGCGGTCGAAGAGGTCCTGCAGGACAAGCTCAAGGGCAACGGCGTTCTATTCATGCGCTCCGCCACAGTTGGAAACCAAAACCTCGCCTTCCTCTGGGGCGGAGACAACGAGGCCAGCTTCTCGCCGGAGAACGGCCTTCCTACGGTCGTTACCGCGGGGCTCAATGCCGGGCTCAGCGGCATGTCTCTCTGGACCGCCGACCTCGGCGGCTATCTCAAAACGCCGTCTACGCCTGACCCGCGCCTCTTCATGCGCTGGACCGAGTACAGCGCCTTCTCTCCCATCATGGAGACGCTCAGCACCTCGAACCTCAACGCCTGGGGCTATGGGCAGGAGGCTCTCAACAACTACCGGAAGTACGCCGTCCTCCACATGAGTCTCTTCCCTTATCGTTATGCCGCGGCGCAGGAGGCCTCGCGCACCGGCATGCCAATCATGCGCGCCCTCGTCCTTCAGTACCAGGATGACGTGCGCGCCCGCACCACAGAAGACGAGTATCTATTCGGGCCTGATTTCCTCGTCGCTCCCGTCATCGACGAGAACACCTCCCGCGTCGTCTATCTTCCAACGGGCAACTGGATCAATTACTGGACCGGCGAAGCTCTTCAGGGCGGCAAAGTCGTCATCGCATCCGCGCCTCTCGATGTGCTGCCCCTCTACGCCCGCGCCAACAGCATCATTCCTAAAATCCCTGAAGACGTGATGACGCTTGTGCCGGAAAAAGAGAGCGGCAACACCTCGGTGAAAACTTTGGACGACCGTCGCGTCTACGAGCTGCTGCTTTCCGCAGGCGACTCCGCGCCGGCCACTCTGACTGACTTCGAAGGCCGCCAGCTTGTCCGCAACGCGGGTTCGCTGACCATTCAGGGCAAGCCCGCCCGCGTCACCATCCGCTGGCGCTTCGGAGACGTCCATTTCGTAACCGTCAATGGATCAAATCAAACCGTGCACACCGGCGCCGACGGCCCCTACATCGAATTTGCGCACACCGGCAGCACGAAGATTGCCTGGAAATAAGCGAGATAACAGCCGACGTTCTCGCCTTATGGATCAGGCGCCTCGCTCACGCCGCCGGAGCCTGCTTTGAGTAGATCCGGCTGGCGATAATCGTTGCCTGCGGTGCATTCGACCCAAAGCTTCTCGTCTCGATCAGCAATTCGAAGGGCAGCAGCATCCCATTTTGCGACCGGGCTTTGTCCAGCACGGGCAGCAGCGCCTCGCGGTTAAACAGAATATCCGTTCCCGCCTGTGTCCCCGCCATCGTCAATCCCTCGATAAGCAGGACCCAGCCCGTATCGTTCAGATTCGGCACCAGCGCAATCACCGCATACGTGCGATGCGAGGGCGCCGTAGCGTCATTTTGATAAACGGGCAGCTCCCCCTGCAGCGGATGCCGATTCACAATCACAGACTCATTGGGCCTCGGCTGGTACTCAAACTCGAAGTTGAGATTCTTCTGGAACAGCTCGACCCATGGATTCGAAAACGACGACCCGATCAGGATCGCGTTCGCATCCTTCAAATCCTCCATGTGCAGCTCGCGCGCATATCGCACCGTGAAGCGTTCCGGCGTCGCTTCCGGCAGCCGCGAGAACTTGAGGACCGTATTCAGATCCGCCATGCTCGTGTACCGCTGCTGATCCAGATCCGCCATATTCTGCGCATCGATGTTGTAAGGATTCTTGATCGATACGTAATCGCGGCTGATGTATTCCGACAGGTTCACCGAATGGTGCGTCAAATTCTGGATCATCACTATCCCATCGTCAGCCGGAACCAGAAGCGTCTCGCGCGACTTGTTGAAGAGCTGTGCCCATAGCGGATGCGACGTATCCGGAGATGCCGATACGCGGCGCTCTGCGATCGTCCACGCAAGCACGCCGCATGCCAGTAAAACCAGCGCAACGGCAACAAGTCCGATTCTCCAAAGCCGCGAACGCCCCGCGGTCGCAACCGGCCTTGTCTTCGAAGGCTCTTTCGGCGGCACGAGGATCGGCCGCGCCTCCGCTCCATCCTCCTCATCTGGAACCGCCGCCTGGGCCGGCCTGTTTGGTTCGAAGTGAGGAACGTACTTGCCGCGCGGAATGCTCAGCCTCAGTTCTTCTTCTTTGCCTTCCGTTTCGAAATAGTGATCCAGGCGTTGCCGCAAATGCCGCGCGTAGCTTCTGACAATATTGTCTTCGGACGGGTTATACCCCGGCCGCCGTCCAAAGACCTGCACGCCGATCTGGTGTTCGCTGATCTCCTCTGTCTTCCCGCTCAGAGCGCGATCGCAAACGTAGAGTAAAAAATTCGACAGCAGCGTCGACCGGCTGAAGCTTGAGCTCCCCGCAATGCGCCGCGCCAGAAGCCAGCGTCGGTCATTCGCCGGATACAGGCTCTCCCACTGCAACTCCTGCTGCAGTTCTGGAGCGAGGACCGCCGTCTTCTGCGACGTGTCGAGTTCTACTGGCCAGGAGGGGATACGCTGATCCATTACCTTCTCATTTGCACGCAGGTTAGCAAACTTTCTTTAACAATCAGTCAACTCAGACGGAGATCCGGCCTGCCCCTGCGGCGTTAACGTCTCCACAATAATCCTTTTTGCAACCAATTGAAAACACGCCGTAATTCACCGTGTATGGCAGGTGTAAACACCGGGTAAACCCCTTCCGCGTCATCGCGCAAGATGACAACAATGCCGCGTTGCACCTTTTTCGGAGGCAAGAGAAACCCCCAATGTTACAGATCAATAAATACTTCATGCGGTCCTCAGCTGCAGCGTCTGCGATACGAAAATATGTATCTGTCTGGATTCTGTTCCTCGCATCTGTCACCCTCCTTTTGAGCAGCTCCGCCCACGCCCAGCTCGATACCGGCGGAATCACCGGAACCGTCACCGACCCATCCGGCGCAGTCGTTCCCGGCGCGAAAATCACCTTGACAAACGAAGGCACCGGAGTGCCCATCCTGGCCAATTCCACTTCCACCGGCACCTACTCCCTGAACGCTATCCGGCCCGGCACCTACACCCTGCAGGCCGAGGCGCCCGGATTCCAGCGCTTCCTCGCCAAGGGCGTCGAAGTGCACGTCCAGCAGACCATCACCCTCGATGTTCGGTTTGTGACCGGCACCGTCAGCCAGGAGGTCACCGTCACCGCTGCCGCTCCCTTGCTCCAGGCGGAAAATGCCGCCGTCGGGCAAACCATCACAACCGAGACTGTCAACGACCTGCCCCTTCAGACCCGCGACTGGGCTTCGCTCGCCCAGCTCTCCGCCGGTGTTGCCACCGCGCCTGTCGGCAACCCCAGCAGCGACTCCGGAGCCACCAGCAGCGCCTACTTCTCCGTCGACGGCGTCAATCTCTGGCAGAACGACTTCCGCCTCAACGGCATCAATGACAACATCGAGATCTACGGAGGCTCGTCCGTAGGCAGCAACGCCGCCATCACCCCTCCCCCCGACGCCATTCAGGAATTCAAGCTGCAGAGCGGCGACTTCAATGCCGAATTCGGCCACTCCACCGGTGCCGTCATTAATGCGGCCATCAAGTCCGGAACAAATCGCATCCACGGAGACGTCTGGGAATACCTGCGCAATGACGTCTTCAACGCAAACCAGTTCTTCAACAGTGCGTCGCATGCGCCCACGCCCGAATATCGCCAGAACCTCTTCGGCTTCACCATCGGTGGCCCGGTCTATATCCCCAAGCTCTACGATGGCCGCGACAAGACCTTCTTCTTTGTCGACTATCAGGGCGGCCGCTACATCACGCCGTCCACCTACACCAGCACCGTTCCTACCACCGGGATGGTGTCGAGCGGTTTCACGAATCTTCAGGATCTGATCAGCTTCAACAGCGGAACTTCGACCGACGCCCTGGGCAGGAAATTCAGACACGGCACAATTCTTGATCCAGCCACCACGCGCCAGGTTGCCGCGGGCGCAGTCGATCCCTTTACCGGACTGCGCAACAACGGCAGCAGCGCCGCTTACGTGCGCGATCCCTTCTATACAGGCAGCATCGTTGGCGTTACCGATTATACCGGCGCGACCTCGCAGCTCAACATCATCCCGCAGCAGCGCCTCGATACGAATGCTGTAAGCCTGCTCGGTGTCTATCCCGCTCAGAATCAATCCGGATTTGCAAACAATTACGTCACGCTGGTGAAACAGCCGCAGAATACTGACTCGTACGACATCCGCATCGATGAAAATTTCAATGCAAATAACACCTTGTTTGGGGTATTCGATCGCAGCCTGATTTCTCGAGATGTTCCTTCGCAATTGCCCGGCGTCGCCATCGGCGAAACCGGAGGCCGCAACGACAGCTTTCCAGCCTATGCCTGGGCCGTCGGCTACTCCCATGTCTTCAATCCAAGCCTGACGAATGACATGCACGCTGGCATGGTGCACGCCGACAAGCTCCAGAAATCCATCTTCGGAAACGTCTTCGGCATTCCCGCGCAGTACGGCATCCAGGGAATCCCGCAGGTCGCCAACAATGGAGGCCTGCCTCCCATAAGCTTCTCTCCAAGTAACAGCACCGGTTTGACCCACATCGGCGTCGGCAACTACACTCCTACCCTCCAATACGTCTGGAGTGTCGAAGGATCGGAAAACATCACCAAGATCTTCCGCAGCCACACCTTCAAGGCCGGCCTGCAGATCGATGACCTCGACGGCAACATTTCCCAGCCGCCGCAGGGAAGAGGAGACCTCAACTACAACGGCCAGTACTCCGACATTCCCAACGTCAACAACAATCTCAACGGCATCGCCGATCTCCTCCTCACGCCCATCCCCTCCACTGTCGGAGGCGTCAACAATGTCGGCGGCATGAGCAGCTTTTCCGGATCGAACATCGCCGCCACCGACGACCATCGCTGGTATTGGGGCGCCTATTTCCAGGATGACTGGAAGATCACTCCCGACCTCACCCTCAATCTCGGCCTCCGCTGGGATTACTTCACTCCGTATGCCGAGGTCAACGGACGGCAGGCCAACTTCATTCCCGTCGGCGGCAACGGAAACACCGGCACCTACTACATCCCGAACAAGGGATGCCAGGTCGCGCGATCCGCTTCCTTCGACGCGCTGCTGGCCAGCAGCAACATCTCGCTCGACTGCGTCGACAACCTCACCCTCGGCAACGCTCAGAAGACCAACTTTTCTCCACGGGTTGGATTTGCAGAACGCATCACTCCAAAGCTCGTCGCCCGCGGCGGATACGGAATCGCTTTCGGCGCACTGGGAAATCTCGGCTATGGCGGAACGCTGGGCACAAATTATCCCTTCGTTTACACCTCAACCTTCAACAGCCCAGACTCCCAGCACCCGCTGCAGCTCTCCAACGGCCAAACGGCCACCCTGGAAAATGCCTTCACGACGATCAATCTGGAGGACCCGACCATCAACAGCGGCAACGGCCTGAATCTCTATGGCCGCCAGTACGATTTCCAGACGCCTTATGTCCAGACCTTCAATCTGACCGTGCAGGATCAATTCACCAATCACGATTCCGTGCAGATTGGATACGTCGGCACCGTCGGACGGCACCTCGACAACCTCGGGTACAACAATTCCCCGACCGTCATCGTTCCCCCCGGACTCAACCCCCAGAACTATGTGCCTTTCCCCAGCTTCGCCAGAAACTCGACCTATGAAACTACCAATGGAAAGAGCAGCTACAACTCTCTCCAGGCAACGTATGAACATCAGTTAAGCGCCGGCCTCTCCATTCTCGCCAACTACACCTACAGCCGCTGTCTGAACAACCAGCACACTCAGGCATCGCAGAACCAGCAGTACCGCGCCGAGTGGCTTCCCGGATTCGGCATCAACGCGGATTACGGCCTCTGCGATACCGACGCCTCCAACCTCGTTCACTTTTCCGGCAGCTACAATCTGCCCTTCGGCCGGGGCCACGCATTCCTCTCCGATTCAAACCGCGCGGTCGACGCCGTCATCGGTGGCTGGGTCGTCAACTTCATCTACACCTACCAGAGCGGCCAGCCCATCACCATTGGCTGCCCGGTTGCAACCACCGCGAACGGCGTCTTCGGCTGCTTCGCGGACAGGGTTCCGGGAGTCAGCCTGTACGCCGGCCCGCACAACTATAAGCAATGGCTCAATCCCGCTGCTTTTGCTCAACCACCTGTGGCCACGCAGGTCAGTCAGACCGACTTCGCCGCCCTTGGTGGAGCGCCGCAGCAGGCGCGCGGTCCCGGATTCAATAACCTTGACTCGTCCGTCTTCAAAAACTTCGGCTTCACCGATACGGTCAGACTCCAGTTCCGTGCCGAGGCCTTCAACACAACCAACACGCCGCAATTCGGACAGCCGACAAATCTGAATTCCTTCAACAATCCCACCGGAGGCTTCAGCTCGATCACCTCCACGCGAGGCAATCCTCGCACTCTGCAACTCGCGCTGAAGCTCTTCTATTAGCCCGGCGTTTTTCCCTGAAGTCCCCTGCTCCGATGGGCGGCCCCTATCCGGCCCTTCCATCGGAGCGCTTTTTTTCATGCCGAGGCGCTCTCAATTCAACTCCGCAGCCGCGATGTGGACGCCGGCAAAACACGCGCGATCCATCGCCAGATACAATGATCATTTTGCGAACGTCAACAGCTCAGAGGTGACATGCAGCGGCGAGATTTTGTCAGATTATCGATGCTCACAGCGGGGAGCAGCCTCCTCGGCAATCCCTTCAACGCAATGGCTCTTCAGGATCTCGCTCCGCCGGCGTCGCCGAACCCTGCCGTCGACCGCGTCCTGGTGATGTTCAAGTGCCATTTCGACGCCGGCTTCATCGATACCCAGGCCCATGTCGTGCACCGCTACTTCGCTGAATATTTCCCGCAGGCCATTCGCACCGCCCAGCAGATGCGCCAGTCAGGCCCCAATCATTACGTCTGGACTACCGGATCGTGGCTCGTCTACGAGTACCTTGAGCAGGCCTCGCCGGATGAGAAGCGGCGCATGGAGCAGGCCATCAACGACGGAGACATTGCCTGGCACGCCCTCCCCTTCAGCTGGCAGACGGAGATGATGGATCCCTCGTTGATCTCCGGTAGCGTCGCCATCTCGCATTCCCTCGACCAGCGCTTCGGCAAGACCACCACCGGAGCCAAGATGACCGACGTCCCCGGCCACACCCGCGGCCTCATCGCGCCTCTTGCCGGGCACGGCGTCAATTTCCTCGACATCGGCGTCAACGGAGGCAGCACGCCCGCCGAAGTGCCCCCTCTCTTCGTCTGGAAAGATCCCATCGGCGCATCCATGGTTGTCATGTACCACCACGAATACGGCAGCATTGCCACCGTCCCCGGATCGGGCCTCGCCATCGCCGTCGTCGTGCGCGGCGACAACAGCGGCCCGCACACCCCGCAGGAGATCAACGAGATCTACGCCGATCTCGGCCGCCGTTTCCCTCGTGCAAAGATCGTCGCCACCAACCTCACCGAAATCGGCAACGCCGTTCAGCCCTTCCGCAGCCACCTTCCCGTCGTCACCCAGGAGATCGGCGACACCTGGATCTACGGCGTCGCCAGCGACCCCGTCAAGGTCGCGCGCTACCGCGAGCTCTGCCGCCTGCGCCAGTCCTGGATCGCCGCCAACAAATTTCAGATCGGCGACGCCACTGATCTCGCCCTGCTGCGCCATCTCCTACTCGAGCCCGAGCACACCTGGGGAACCGACACCAAGACCTGGCTCGACTTCGAGCACTACACCCCGCAAAGCCTCGAGCCCATGCTCGACACCAAGAACTACAAAGTGGTCGAGTTCTCCTGGCAGGAGAAGCGACAAGACCTCTTCGACGGCATCGCCACTCTACCCACCCCGCTGCGTGATGAAGCGCACTCCGCCATCGACAAGCTCACCCCCGCCCGCCCCGAAATCTCCGGCACCCCGCACCCCGCCGGCAAGGACATCGAGACCGCGCACTTCATCCTCCGCATCGACCCCGCCACCGGAGCCATCCACCGCCTGCGCAACAAGCAGACCTCGCGGGAGTGGGCTTCTCCCGAACACCCCCTGGCGCTCTTCTCCTACCAGACGCTCTCGCAGGAGGACTACCAGAAGTTTCTCGCCGACTACCTGATCACCAAGGCCGACTGGGCGCAGAAAGACTTCGGCAAGCCCAACATCGAGCGCTATGGAGCCCGCAACCAGAGCTGGTCGGCACGCCTCGTCGAGCTTCGGACTCAGCGCACTGGTGACGGCCATCGCATCATCGGCCAGCTCCAGGTCGACGACGCCGAGCCGCTCGCGACCGGACGCGCCGCCTTCCCGAAGACGATGTACCTCGAGCTCCTCCTTCCGGACGCCGAACCTGTCATCCACCTCGACTTCTACTACTTCGACAAGAGCCCCACCCGCATGCCCGAGGCCCTGTGGCTCACCTTCAATCCCGTCGTCGCCGATCAGACCGGCTGGACCATGGACAAATCCGGCCAGACCGTCTCTCCTTTTGACGTGGTCTCCGCCGGTGGCCGCCATCAACACGCCGTCACCACCGGCTTCGGCTACAAGGACGCCCACGGTGCCTTCGAAGTGGAAACGGTCGACGCTCCCATGATCGCGCTCGGCGAAAAATCGCCTCTGAACTTTTCCCGCTCGCAGCCCGACCTCACCAGCGGCATCCACTCCTGCCTCTTCAACAACGCCTGGGGAACCAACTACATCATGTGGTTCAGCGAAAACATGCGCTACCGTTTCCTCCTGCGCGCATGAAGTGTGGAAAACCCAATCGGCATTCGCATATTCCATTCCAGAATCAGGATCGGTACCTCTTTATCCACTGAAATTTCATACTCCTCCCCTTGTGTCCATTGCCGAACGCACCGATAATCCCGGTAAGGTGTGTGACGGTCGACTTACGAGCACTACAACTGTGACCCGATACAGCCGTCAGGACGTTCTCCGCATATTGCGCATCCGCGCCAAGCATTTGCGAGCGTGGGAGCGCGCCGGTCTAGTTTCCTTTTCCGACACTTACTCCTTTCAGGACCTCGTCCAGCTCCGCAAGCTGCGCGATCTCCGCGCCACGCGTCTCTCCGCCGCCAGCATCCGTGCCAGCGTTCACGCCATGCAGGCCGTCTCCGGCATGACCAATCCGCTGCTCGAAGCCGGAACCGTCCGCAAAGGCTCGCGTCTCCTCTTCCGTCATTCCGGAGCCATGATGGAGCCCATCGCGCGGCAATTTGTCTTCGACTTCGAAGGCCACCACGACCTCGTCAAAGAGGAAAGCCACACGCTCTCTCCCGCACAGATCACCAGCCAGACCGGCGTCCTTTTCATTGAGGCCGTGCGCCGCGAAGAGATTGGCAAGAAGGTCGAGGCCGCCGAGCTCTACGAGGCCATCCTCAGGCTTGATCCCGAGCACGCCCCGGCAGCCATCAACCTCGGGACAATCTTCTACAACCAGCGCCAGTTTGCCGCCTCCGAACGCCTCTACCGTCAGGCCACCCTCGCTGACCCCTATTACGCGCTGGCTTTCTTCGATCTCGGCAATGTGCTCGACGAGCTGCAGCGCCTTTCAGAAGCCGTCGACGCCTACCGCACCGCCATCCACCTGGCCCCCGCATACGCCGACGCCCACTATAATCTGGCCCTCGCCTACGAGCGCCAGAACGAGCGCCGCAAGGCCCTCCGCCACTGGGTCGCCTATCTCAAGCTCGATCCCATCGGACCCTGGGCCAACCACGCTCGCGGTCAAATCCGCAAGATCCTCGACCGCGAGAAGCTGGCCATCGTCTGGCGCGGCCGCCGCCCCGGAACCCTCAAGGCCGGCTGAGCCCGCCTTCGCCGCCCCCAGATAATCTACTTCAGCTCAGCTTTCTGCGCTCCCGCCTCTGTCCGCAGCGTCACTTCGCCGCCACTCAATCCCGAAGCACTTGCCTTGACCTCGATCTCCCCCGGCGTCCGCGAGCTCCGCACCACCACCAGCGCCCGCCCGTGGAAGAGCGCGCGATGATCGCCTTGATATGCCTCGGCGCTCTCCTGATCGCCATTGCCGACCGCCATGATCCTGCCCCGGCCGCTGATCGAGAACTGCACCTCCTGCGTCGCGTCAAGCCGCGGTCTCCCCTGCGCATCCACTGCTTCGACGGTGATGAAAGAAAGGTCCTCGCCGTCTGCGCTCAGCGCACTGCGGTCCGCCGTCAGCCGCAGCTTCACCGGAGTCCCCGCCGTCTCTAACACACTCGTCGCCACCTCGCGATCCCCATTCACTCCCACCGCCTTCAGCATCCCCGGCGCGTAGGGAACAGTGAATAGCGCTCTACGCTGCTGCTCTACTCCGGTCGGCATCTCGCCGATCAGCTTGTCGTTCAGATACAGCCGGACCTTTTCCGTCCCGGCATACACTTCCACCTGCATCTCTTTGCCTTCGTCTCCCGGCCACGTCCAGCTCGGCAGCGTAGGATAGGTCGTCCACCCAACCGCGATAATCTTCTTGCCTTCCGGCTCCGGCAGCCGAACCGTCGCATACACCCGGTCGCGGCCATTCCACACAATATCCCGATAGTAGGACTGAGGCTTCCGGTAGCCGGTCAGGTCGAGGTCGCCGCACGCCGCCGCATGCCAGGGGAAGCTGTGAAAGAAGAGTGCCATCATCGCCTTCGTCGCCGGATCGGTATTGCCCTTGGCCATATCCCCCATCACATCCACCCCATTAGCCATTCCCAGAAACAGCTTGTCGATCATCGTCGTGTCTCCCAGCTTGGCCGACATCTGGTCCGCCATCTTCGCCTCTTCCGGACCCGCATATGTCCACGCGCCGATCCCCGACTCGCCCAGGTAATCCATAGCTGTCCACGTCAGATCGCCGAGAACATACGCATTCTCCTGCGTCACCTTCCATAGCGGGAACGCCTTCGGAGGATTCGACTCCGTCGTCAGCATGATGCGCGACGGCAGCTTCTCATGGTCCTCTGCATAACTGGGAAGAATGTTGTAGTTGTACCCGGTGATGTCGAGCAGCGAAAACACCGCCGCAGCATTCGGCGCGGTGGTCGAACCGGGGAATGCCAGCGTCAACGGCCGCGTGTTGTCGAGCGCGCGCACTTCCTCCGCCAGTTGCTTGCCGATCACGCTCCCTTTCTCAGTCTCCAGCTCGGGAATCTCATTGCCGATCCCCCAGATCACAATCGCGGGATGATTGCGGTCGCGCAGCACCATCGAATCGATGTCGCGTTTCCACCAGTCATCGAAGTACGTGGCATAGTCGTACTTCACCTTGTGTGCCGTCCACACATCGAACGGCTCATCCAGCACCAGGAGACCGATGCGATCGCATGCGTCGAGAAATTCCGGAGACGGTGGATTATGCGCGGTGCGCACCGCGTTCATGCCCGCAGCCTTCAACACTTCAACGCGCCGCTCTTCCGCGCGGTCAAACGCTGCCGCTCCCAGCGCTCCGTTGTCATGGTGAACGCTGCCGCCCGTGAGCTTGATCGCCTTTCCATTCAGCAGCAGTCCCTTGTCTGCCGACCATGCGAGAGTCCGCACGCCGAAATTTGTCTCTGCCCGGTCGACGACCTTGCGGCCCTGCACAATCTCGGTCACCGCACGGTAAAGCGCCGGGCTCTCCGGCCACCATAGCTGAGGCTGCGCGACAGTGATCTCCTCGCTCGTCTCCCCGTGAGCTCCCGCTCCAATTTGTACCTGTGACTGTCGCTTGGCGACGGCCTTGCCCTGCGCTGAGTAAATCGTCGTCCTCACCGTCACGTTTGCCGCCATTGCCGAGTCGTTCTGCACCTTGGTCTTCACGCGCAGCCTGGCGCTTTCGCCATTTGCATCTGCCGTGCTCACAAAAACGCCCCACGGAGCCACATGCACCGGATCCGTCACAATCACCCGCACATGCCGGTAAATCCCCGCGCCCATATACCAGCGGCTGCTCGGCTGCTCTGCATTATCCACGCGAACCGCCAGCACATTCTCTTTCGAGAAGTCGAGATCGCGCGTCAGGTCCAGAAAGAAGCTCGTATACGCATAAGGATGAATCCCCAGCTTCTTCCCGTTCAGATACACCGTCGCATTTGCAGCCACTCCCTCGAACTCCACGCTCACTTCCTTGCCCTTCCAGTTCGCAGGAGCCGTGAATCTCTTCCGATACCACCCCACGCCGGCAGGGAAGTATCCTCCACCCGACCCGGTCAGATTCTTCTCGTTGGGCGCCGATTCAATGCTCCAGTCATGCGGCAGATCCACCGTCCTCCAGCCCGCATCGCTGAATGTCGCGGCTTCCGCGCCCGCCGCATCGCCCAGGAAGAACTTCCAGTTCGCATCCGCGCTGATCTGCTCTCGCGAAGATTGCGCCCGCGCCGCGCAGATGCACGCCGCGGAAAACGTTATCGCGCCCAGAAACACAACCGCAATCCTGCTGAACATTCTCTGCATGCTGAATCCCTTCTTCGGTCGTTGATCTGACTTTGTCGTTGATGTGACTCTGTCGTGGATGTAATCGCTGCGACTCCGCGCTCTTTGTGTTCTCTGTGGTGCAAGCCCTAATCCCTAATCGCTAATCCCTGTTCCTCGATCCCTGCATTCATGGCTGAAGCCCGAGCAGGATAATGCGCACCGATTCGCGAAAAAGCAGTTCAATCGGTTGCCCATACTCCTCTTCCACGCGGCTTCCAAACGAGGCCAGCCGGCGTTGCGCCCCGATCACTGCATTCAGTACCGCCTGCATCGTCAGCTCCGGATCGAGATCCGGGCGCAGCGACCCATCGGCAATCCCCTCCCGGATCAGGTCGCCGATTGTTCCAAAACGGCCGGGCATGATCTTGTCTTCAATCGCCAGCAGGCGCTCGACTGACCCGTCCCGTGCATACATCGCATCGAACTGCGCCAGGAAACGCACCCGTTCCGGATGACGGACCAGCTCATCTTCCATGACACGGAGCAGTGCCGTGATTTTGGCGAGAGCCGTCTCTTCGGCCGCATCCATTGCGCGCCGGAAGCTCTCCGATCCCTGCACCATCAACTCCTCGACAAGGGCCCAGACGATGTCTTCTTTGTTCGAGAAGTATTCATAGAGCGTCGACGCCCGGATTCCCGCCGCCGCCACAATCTCGGCAACCGTCACCCGGTCGATCCCCTGCGTGTCGAAGAGATCCTGCGCCGCAGCCAGAATCCGGCGGCGCTGCCTTGCACGATGCGCGCGATAGGGGGCGCTGGATGGAGCTGAAGAAGTCATCGACATAAATTCGAACAATAAATTCGAATTGATAATTATCCTACGAATTCATCCTGTCAACGAAATTCCCGGCTTCTATCAAACTTGGCGGGGAATTTCCTCCAAACCGCTAAAATAGAAATAGATATCTTGAAAGCTGTGACTCTTTGGGTGCGACGATCTCGGCGCGCTAAGTGCCTGCGCAGCAATGGATTACAAATTCATTCAATCAAATGAATGGGTTACAAAATTTTCCCTGGAAAATGTCCCTAACCCCAGCCGGAAGAATCGGTTACAAAATTGTCCAATGGAATGAATTGGTTACAAAATACGTCGCATAACAGCAACAGAATGAATGGATTACAAAATCGGCCACCCAAAGGGAGGGAGGGGGGGTTACTAACCTTCGAGCAGCTCCGACTCTTCCTTGAGGGCCACACCCGTAAGCTGGAGCCTCCGCGCCTGCGCCAGATACCCGGCGATCTTCCCCGCCGCCGCCGCATACCCCAGCCCCTCCGGCCGGATATTCGAGATGCAGTTCCGCTCCGCATCCGTCCGCCCCACCCGGGGTGCCCAGGTGATATACGCTCCCAGCGAGTCCGGAGAGCTCAGCCCCGGCCGCTCCCCGATCAGCAAAAGCGTCGCCGCCGCCCCCAGCACCTCGCCGATCTCGTCGCCGATTGCCACCCGCGCCTGCTCGGCGATCACCGCCGGCCCAAACGCCCAGCCGCCCAGCATCGGCAGCAGTGCCGCGAGCACCGGCACGGCATGCCGCTCCACCGCCACCGCCGACAGCCCATCGGCCACGACGACCACCAGGTCCGGTGCCCCACTCACGGCCCGGGTCGGGCCTGGTGTGGGCTCGCGCTCCAGTGCGGCGCGGGAGTCGGCCGACAGCCGCCGCCCGAGGTCGGGACGCCGCAGATACTCCCCCCGGCCCCCCGCCGCGCTTCTGACCGAAAAAATCCGCGGCCCAAGCTCTTCCAGTTGTCGCCGCAGCGAGACAACACTCAGCTCCGCGTGCACCGCATCTCTCGCCTCGGCGAGGCACAACGCCATGTCCAGCAACTCCGATGTCGCCAGACTCGTTCCCGTTCTGCGCAGACCTACTCGCGCATTGGTATAAGCGCGCAGCGTGCCACGATCGAGAGCATCGCTCATGCGTTCAGCAACCCCTGCATCGACAGCTCCTTGCGGAACCCGCGCTTCAGCCACGCCTCAAACTCCGGCGCAGGTCGCAACCCCAGCGCCGACCGCAGATACGCGATGTCGTGAAACGACGTGCTCTGGTAGTTGAGCATCACATCATCCGCTCCGGGAACGCCCATGATGTAGTTCACGCCCGCCGCACCGAGCATGGTCATCAGCGCGTCCATATCGTCGTCGTTGGCCTCCGCATGCGTCGTGTAGCAGGCGTCGCATCCCATCGGCAGCCCGAGCAGCTTGCCACAGAAGTGGTCCTCGAGCCCCGCGCGCAGGATCTGCTTACCGTCATAGAGATACTCCGGCCCGATGAACCCCACAACCGTATTCACCAGCATTGGCTTGTACCGTCTTGCGACCGCATAAGCCCTTGCCTCGCATGTCTGCTGATCGACCCCATGATGCGCACCAGCCGAGAGCGAGCTCCCTTGCCCCGTCTCGAAGTACATGACGTTGTCCCCGATCGTCCCCCGCCTCAGAGCCAACCCGGCCTGATAGGCCTCGTCCAGCAGCGCCAGGTTCACCCCGAACGATGCGTTGGTCTTCTCGGTCCCACCGATCGACTGGAAGATCAGGTCGACCGGTGCACCGCGCTCCAGCGCCCTGAGCTGCGTGGTGATGTGCGCCAGCACGCAGCTCTGCGTGGGAATCTCATACCGCTCCCGCACCCGGTCGATCATCCTCAGCAGCGTCGCCACCGTCGCCACGTTGTCCGACACAGGATTGATCCCGATCACCGCGTCACCGGCCCCGAGCAGCAGTCCGTCCAGCATCGAGGCCGCAATCCCCGCCGGATCGTCGGTCGGGTGGTTCGGTTGCAGCCGCGAGCACAGCGTCCCCGCCAATCCCACTGTGGTCCGGAACCGCGTCACGACCCGCACCTTCCGCGCGACCAGTACCAGGTCCTGTAGCCGCATCAGCTTGGACGCCGCCGCAACCATCTCCGGAGTAAACGCCGATGCCATGCTGCTAAGCACCTCGCCCGTAGCCTCGTCGCTCAGCAGCCAGTCCCGGAACTCCCCGACGGTCAGGCTCGCCAACGGCGCGAAGGCGACTCCGTCATGGGAGTCGCCGTGCGTATCGATGATCAGGCGCGTGACCTCGTCCTGCTCATACGGAATCACCGCCTGTGACCGGAACTCAGCCAGCGGCAGGTCCGCAAGCGCCATCTGTGCCGCAACCCGCTCTGCGGCGTTCGATGCCGCTATGCCTGCCAGCTCATCCCCGCTCCGCGCTGGAGATGCCTTCGCCAGCAACGTGCGCAGGTCCTCGAAGGCGTAGGAGACGCCGCGAATGGTGTGCTGGTATCGCATGACTGACCGCTACCAGCTTTGTAGCACAGGCTTGGTCAGCCAAGATCGGGCCATCCTCAGGGCTGCGACGTTGTGGACGAGGCCTGCGGGGAATTGGTGGATGCGGCTGAGGCCGCGCCCGTCTGAGGAGCCGGGGAGGGCTTGGCCGGACGGCTCGGTGCCGGCGCCTGCTGTGCCGCACTCGCCGGAGCCGGTGACGGGGGGCTGCCCGTGCCCGGCGTGATGCTCGGACCGGCCTGAGGAGCCGTGGAAACAGATTGCGGTTTAGGCGTAGTCATCGGCTCCGCAGAGAGCGTAACCAGATTCACCTGGGCTGGGTCATCGCGCAGCTTCACATACAGTTCGTTCCCCTCCGGATGCGGGACCGAAAGCACATTGCCCGGAAATCCATCCGGCACCTGCACTGGATGGGAGAATAGAGCGTCGCTGGAAACGGAATCGATGAGGAATAGCCCGGAACCCGCCAGCGAACAAGGCTGGTCCGCCGCTGCCGGGCACTCTAGATCATGTAGCCCTGGCAAGCGAACAAGTGAAACGAGGGGCTGCCAATCGCCTTTGACTCCATCGGCGTCGATCATGCGGAACCGTATTGGGCCGAATGCCGAGCTGCCAAATGCCTTGGAGGGATCGAAGGTTGCAAGGGCGGTTTTCGCGTCCTGGAGAACGAGTGTCCCATTCCCCATGTCGAGAAACGTCGAGTAAGCTCCATCCACTGTTGCGACTTCGATCTTGTCCTGCCGGGAAAAGGTTGCTGGAGATTGCGCCTTCAGTGAGAAGGTAAGCTTGCTGCTTTGCGGTAATTCGTCCTGGCCAGATATCTGTATATTGCTTGCAGTGCTTGCTTCATCGGGCTCGATATTCTTGCTCAGCAGAGTCGCCTTAGGGCGCGGGGGCTCGACCGTGACAGGTAGATCAACCGTTCGTCCGTCCCGGAGCGTTGCCACTGCCTTGAGTTGCGCGCCTGCCGTGAAATTCGCCGCTTTCTGGTCCTTTGTCTCCAGGGCAAGTTCATCAGTCCCTTCAGAGGTGGAGAGATGTCCAGGCGTAAATGGAATTCCGTCAATTGCAACTCCAGCAACCTCGTCGAGACGGCTGCCCTTCAGGATGCCTTGTTGATCGCCGGCGTGAAGGGTAAAGCCTTCCAGCCGACCGGCCTCGGCAAAAGTGTGTAGCGGAATCTCCTGAGTTTTCTCGACGCCCGCCTGTTTTATTACCAACACAAACAGTCCAGGTTTTGCATTCTTCAGAGGCAGTTTCACTTCGAGTTGGTCGTTTTTGACAACCTTCCAGTCCGCTTTCTGCTCAGTGCCCTGCGAATCCTTCACCCCAACCGATTCCACACAGCT
>Ga0335075_10003157_pt1 | contig 26257 bp, 26 predicted proteins | sample Lox_Sample_24_FD_206723 | JGI IMG/M metagenome (GOLD analysis project Ga0335075, IMG submission 206723) | Soil microbial communities from Loxahatchee National Wildlife Refuge, Florida, United States - Lox_Sample_2.4 | ecosystem: Environmental > Terrestrial > Soil > Wetlands | place: USA...
ACGAGGCGTTGGTCTCGCCCTCGGGGAACCAGTCCGGGTTGGTACCGGGTTCGGCTGCCGGAAGGACTGCGCCGACCACGGGAATCTTTGCAGACTCCAGCGTTGATCCGAATGACTGGTCGACGGAGGAAAGGTCAATGACCGCTGCGACGTGATCCGACACCAGAGTCTGGGCGTCCGTGAGCGCCGTAGCCGCGCTGCCGGCGTCGTCTTCCACCGTGAGATCGACCTTGTGACCGTCGATCCCGCCTGATGCATCCACCGACTGGACCCAGGCCTTCACCGCGTCTTCACCTCCGACCTCGTCGGAGCCGGCTACCGCCGTGGGAGAGGAGAATGTGCCTAGAAGGCCGACTTTGATCGGCGAACCCACCCCTGTGGTGGATGTGGTGCTCAAAGCGTTGTTGCTCGACGAGCACCCGATGGCCACGAAAGCAAGGCTGCAGAGCCCGCACAGGCCCAACGAAAAACGACGTTTGGACGACATTTAAACCATTCCTCCTTGGTTACAGGCCGATCTTTCGTCGCTGAATCGAACTACAAACGAACCTGTCAGCCGTCAGGAGCCGACGCCGTAACGGTGGTCATATGTGAACGGGGACAATGTACGCTCACCGCCCGGTGTTGTCAATCAGACGTATGGTAGATTCGTTTGCCTGGCTCCGCGGATCTCCGGGAACGAGCCTGGTGGCGAACCCACGGGATTCCCACGCTGGTCGTCGGGTCGGTGACCCAGCGAGTTCGTCGCCCGTAGCCCGTGACGCTTGATCTGACGGAACGCCCCGGTCATGTTCTTGGCCGACCACCCGAATTCCTTGAGGTGGGGCTGGTCGATCGAGGAGTAACGCTGCACGCCGTTGTTCACGAAGCTCTTCGGTTCTATCGTGTAGATCAAGACGTTTCTGACGGGGGTGTACATCGCGTAATGGTTACGCGGCCACTCCGGGGTCAGCGTCAGGTTGGCGAGGACCGCTTCTATCGGAATGCTCGGTTGCCCGAAGACCCGCTCGAACCAGCGCTCTGTCTCGTCGAGATCGGTCACGTGGTACGTCGGGGTGTGCATCATCGTGATGCGGCACTTAGGTCATGTAACGTCCAGTCCGCGCCGAGCGAGGCATTGACCCGCTCGAACATCCGGTGCGTGCCGTGACAGGTCAGCGGCCCGAATGGCCTGCGCAGCGTCCACTAGGCCGGCTGCCGCCCGCCGCGGGGAACCCCCGCCCGCCGCAGCTCCTGCTGATACAGCCGGTGCCACACGAACGCGTCCGCCGACGCCGGCAGCTGCTGCCTGGCCCGGGTGCCCTTGCGGACCACGCTGATCAGCTGCTCGCCGGGACGGAAGTCGCACTGGCGCATGCCCAGCAGCTCCGAGGCCGCGCGCCGGTGGAGATCCAGAACGCGACCAGCGCCCGGTCCCGGTCCGACCGCAGGGCAGCACAGCATTCGACGCCTATGACGCCATACGGCTCACGAGCGTCGCCGATGGCAACAAGCCGGCCTGCCCGCGACACCACCGCGGGTGAACCTGGATGACGTCGACGCGGCGGCCGGCCCCAGCGTCGATGAGCACGGTTGCGTAGAGGCTGCCGCGGCGCAGCGCGAAGTCGTCGATTTACCCTGATGTCGGGGTAAGTCGATTTATCCCGACCGTGGGATTATCCCGACTGGTGGGGTGGCCGCTGTTCGATGCCCGTGGTGGCGGGGGTGGACGAGAGCGCCAGGTGGCGGGCCAGGTCTGGATAATCACAGGCTTTCCAGGAAGGCGAGCAGGCTGTCGGGTGGGCGGTAGCGGCCGGGCCGGACCGAGGGTGCTGTTGTCCGGGCGAGGGCTCGTTCCTTGATGGTCATGTCGGCGTGCAGGTAGATCTGGGTCGATCGGGTGTCGGCGTGGCCGAGCCACAAGGCGATCACCGCGGTGTCGACCCCTGCGTGCAGCAAGGCCATGGCGGCGGTGTGTCTGAAGGTGTGCGGTGTCACGTTCTTGCTGGCCAAGGACGGGCAGCGCTGTTCGGCGCGCCGCGTGTGGCTGGTGACGCGGCGTTCAACGGCGTCGTCGCTGAGGCGCCTTCCGGTGCGGGTGGGAAATAGCGGCTCGTGGGGATGGTTCCCGCGTTCGCGCAGCCACGCGCGCAAGACCGCCGCGGTGGCCGGTGTGAGTGGCACGCATCGCTGCTTGCGGCCCTTGCCGGTGCAGCGGACGTGGGCTGGTGCGGTGAGCTGGACATCGTTGCAGGTAAGCCCGGTTAGCTCCGATAGCCGCAGGCCTGTTTGCGCGGCCAGGGTGAGCAGGGCGCGGTCGCGGCGTCCTTCCCAGCGTCCGGGGTCAGGGGCGGCCAGTAGCGCGTCGGTTTCGGCCGGGGTGAGGAATGAGACCGGTGCGCGGTCGAAGCGTTTTTGCGGGATGGCCAGCACCTGCTGGATGAGCTGGGCGTGCTCGGGATGACGCAGCGCCGCGTAGCGGAACAGTGAGCGCACCGCGGCCAGCCGGGCGTTGCGGCTGCGGGCACTGTTCCCGCGCCCGGCTTCCAGGTGATCGAGGAACGCAGAGATCGCCTCGGCGCTGAGGTCGTCCCAGTCCAGGCTCGACGGGGCTTTGCCGGTGCGCTGCTGGAGGAAGCGCAGGAGCAGGCGGAAGGTGTTCCGGTAAGAGGTCACGGTCTGCGGGCTGGCCTGGCGCTGCCGGGCCAGCCGCTCGGTGAAGAACAGCTGCAGTGTGGGGGCCAGCGCGGTCACGGGCGGGCCTCCTGGGCTGCCTGCAGACGGGCGGCGGCCAGTGCCAGCAGCTCCGGCGCGGCCGACAGGTACCAGTAGGTTGAGGCCGGGTCGCGGTGGCCCAGGTAGGTAGAAAGCCGGGGCAGCAAGGCGCTGACGTCTTCGCCTGCCCGGTACCAGCCGGCCAGGGTGCAGACCGCGAACGAGTGGCGCAGGTCATGGATGCGCGGGCGGACCGGGGAGCCAGCGCCGACGCCGCTGGCCTGGATGACACGGCGGAACGCCTCCCCGAAATGCGGGTAGGCCACCGGTGTCCCGGCTGCGGACACGAAGAAGGCCGGGGTCTTGGGCCGCGGCAGAATCTGGTCCCGTACCTGGGCGTAGCCGGCGAGGGCGGCCACCGTGCTCGGGGCCAGGGGCACCTCCCGGGACTTGCCGAACTTCGAGACGCGCACGGTCAGCACGCCGTCGGCCCAGTCGATGTGGCCGCATTCCAGGTGCAGCGCCTCCCCGACCCGCATCCCGGTGGCGGCGAGCAGTCCGATCAGCGCCTGATAGGTGGCCGCCCGCAGCGGAGAGCACACGACGCCAGGCACCACGGCCATCAGCGCCTGGATGTCAGCATCGGAGTAGATGAATGGTGGCCGCCAGCGCTGATGGTAGGGAGCAGTCCCAGCGGCGGCACCTGCGTGTGCGGGTCCAGGCCGGCCATGTGGCGCGCGAACCCGCGGGCCACTGTCATCCTCCGGGCCTGCACCTTGCTGCCCGGCCGGGCCGGTGGCTGCTGCGCCCAGGCCAGCGCGGCCTCCACAGTGATGACCTCAGCGCCGATGTCATCGAGGTAGGCCACAAAGCGGGGAAGCAGCCGTGCCGCTTCGGCCAGCTCATGCCCGAGCATCCGGCGAATACGCAGGTACTCCTCCGCCCGCCGGGCCCAGGCGCTCATCGTCCGGCTCCTGGCCACGGGCGGGCCACGGCCCGTAGTGCGACCCGGTCAACCTTGGCATAAACCGAGGTGGTGGCCAGGTCCCGGTGCCGGAACACCTGACTGATCTCGACCAGATCGCTGCCCTGACGCAGCATCTCACTGGCCAGCGCGTGCCGCAGCCGGTGTCCGCCCACCGCAGGCAGCCCTGCTCGCTGACAGGCCCGGTAGACCACCCGCGTGATCGAGCTGGGATGGATCCCGCGGTAGGGCGTATACAAGGTCAAGATCACGCTCGGGCACCGCGAGCAAGGGCGGCCGTCTGTCAGGTAGCCGGCGATCGCCTCGCCCGCCTCGACGGTCAGCGGCAACCGGTCCCGGTAGCGGGCCTTGCCGCGCACCACGATCTCGCCCGTGCGCCAGTCGATGTCGCTCAGCTGCAAGGCAGCGACCTCGCCTGACCGCAGCCCCAGGCGGGCCAGCAAAGTGAGGATGGCCAGGTCTCGCAGCCCAGAAGGCTGCGAGCGGTCACAGCTGCCAAGCACGGCGGTCACGTCCGCGGCGCTCATCGTCTCGGGCAGCCGCGTGTCGCGCCAGCCCGCGACCGGCGGCATCGCGGTCCCCAGATCGGCGGCCGTGATGCCCTTGAGATAGAAAAACCGCAGCAGCGACCGCAGGTCCGCCGCCTCCTGCTTGGCTGATCCCGCCGTCCTCAGCCGCGCGCAGCATTCGACGAGGTAAGCGACGACCTCGGTGCCGCTCAGATCCTCTGCCCCGGTCGGCGTTCCGGACTGCAGCACGCGGCCCAGCAAGAACCGCCGCGCCATCCGCTCATAACGCAAGACGGTCAGCGGTGCCACGCCCCGCTCGCGGACCAGGCAACAGCGGTAACTGGCCAGCAGATCCTCCACCGCCGTGGCCGCCGTTGGCGCCTCCGGCGGCAAGACCTCCTGGCCGCGCAGATAGGCGAACAACGGCGCCAGCGTCTGGATCGTCGGCACTCTCCGCTGACCTATAGCCCGCCGGGTCGCGAAGAACTCCCCGGCCCGGGCCGCCGCAGACTCCAGCGGAATGCCGCTCGCCAGCAGCCAGCGGTCCAGCTGAGCCATCACTAGCAGCTGGCCCCGCACCGTCCGGGGCGAGAAACCCCGCCGCTCCAGTTCCCGCCGATAGCCAGCCGCATACCCGGCCAGCGGGCCCGCGCCCAAGACCCACGAATCCGTGCCCATCTTGCCTCCCTCCCGGAACGCCGTGCTCCGGCAAGGCAAGATTCACCACTACCGCCACCAAGCAGGCGGGATTATCTAGACCTGACCCGCCACCTGGCGCTCTCGTCCACCCCCGCCACCACGGGCATCAAGCAGCGGCCACCCCACCAGTCGGGATAATCCCACGGTCGGGATAAGTCGATCCCCAGCACTCGCGACCCCGTCAGCGCGGGCAGCGGGATCTTCAGCAGGACACGCAGCATGGCGTGCCGGGAGACGCCGATGCCCAGCGCCGGCAGCAGCCGCGCTGAGGCCTGGCCCGCTAATTCCCGGGCGACCGTGCTGACCTGCGCGGTCAGCCGCGTGGTACGCCGCTGGTAACGGTCCAGCACACCCGGGACCTGCTCGCGGAACGTCTGCCGCGGGCACCCCGTGACCGGGCAGCGCATCCGGCGGACCCGCACCGTCACCACGACCCGGCGCCCGCCGGCCGGCACGTCCGCCACCGTGCGCTCCCGGTACTCGTGCACCCGGGCCGTCTGCGTGCCGCACGCCGGGCAGGCCACCGCCTCGTCCCGGGTTCTGGCCGGCCAGGATCTCCCCGACGCTGGTGCGGTTCAGCAGCGTGCCCTCGGCGGCCAGCCGCCTGGAGATCTCATACGCCGAAAGCGCCTCACGGCGCGGCTCGATGAAATCAATCTGACAACCGGTTGACAAACGGTCGTCTGGAAGCCTATTTTCATTTCGTCCGAGGGTGCTGCCAGCCGCTCGAACTTGCAGCCGCTGCAGGTTCTGTCCAAGCCCCTAAGCGGGCATCTCCTGACCTGTCGATTTTGCATGCGTGGGGAAATGGGAGGTGGCTAGATGTCGCTGAGCCGAAAAGCGGTCGTGGGATTGCTCGTGGGACTCCTGGTCATAGCCGGGTGCTCCTCGAGTTCCACGTCCTCGACGGGAACCACGACGCCGAGTAGCCCAGGATCCGCGGCGGGCGCTCCGATCAAGATCGGGCTTCTCGGCTCCTTCAGTTCGGCCACCGCGGTGTCGGGATCCAACCTCGTCCCTGGTGAGGACGAGGTCAAGGCTTGGGTCCAATCGGTGAACGCATCGGGCGGCATCAAGGGCCACCCGGTAGATCTCACCATCGAGGACGACGCCACGAACCCGGCGACAGCGCTAACGGACGCCCAGACATTGGTGTCTGATCACGTGGTCGCCGTCATCGATCTGTCCCAAGTCGACTCCGCCTTCGGTCCCACCTTGCAGTCGGCGGGGATCCCGGTCGTAGGGGCCATCCTCCCGGCGCCAGAGCCCGGGACGAACCCGGACTTCTTCCCTGAGGGGCAGACCAACGCCTCGTCGTACTACGCCATCGCAAGGCTGGCGAAGGAGGCGGGAGCCAAGAATCTCGGTCTCATTTACTGCGCGGAGGCCATCCAGTGCGCCGAGCTGGTCAGCCCGATGAGGGCGATCGCCAAGACGGTGGGTGTGCCAGTGACCTACACGGCGGAGATCTCGGCGACAGCGCCAAACTACACCGCCCAGTGCCTGGCCGCTCAGCAGGCACACGTACAGGCCCTCTACATCGGCGAGCCCTCGGTGGTTGCGGCCAACTTCATCACCGACTGCAGCCAGCAGGGCTACGACCCCATGTACGCCATGAATGCCGCAGCCTACAGCCCAGTTTTGAACACAACCCCTGGTGTGAACAACCATCTGTGGATCGCCTTCGAGGACGTTCCCTCTTACGACACGTCGCTGCTGGCCGTAAAGGCGGCCAACGCGACCATGGATAAGCAGTTCCCGGGCGTCCGACATAACAAGGACAACTTCATCGAGATGGACTTCCAGGCCTGGGTGGCGACACAGCTCTTGGAGACGGCCGTCAAGGCGGGCGGACTCACCGCCAGTGCGACTCCTAGCACCACCGAAGTGCTGAACGGCCTTTACTCACTGCACGGCGACACGCTGGACGGCCTCGCTCCGCCGCTGACCTTTACCAAGGGCAAAGCCAACAACATCAACTGCTGGTTCACGGCCCGGGTGCAGAATAATGTGCCAACGCTCCAGAACAACGGTAACAACACGTGTGAGAGCAATTGATGCTCGTCGCACCGCTGACGAAGACGTCGGACAATGCCGTGGGTCGGCTCTTTGGAGTCCGACCCACGGCGATGCGTGTATAGGGGGCCTCTGTTGCACCAGTTCCTGCCCTTCATCGCGATCGGTTTGGCCACCGGGGCGGTCTACGGGCTCGCCGGCCTGGGCCTCGTCCTTACCTATAAGACGTCAGGTGTGTTCAACTTCGGCTACGGCGCATTGGCGGCGCTGGTGGCTTTTCTCTTCTACGTCCTGTACGTGGACCTCCGGATGCCGTGGGGGCTGGCTGCCGCCATCAGCCTCTTCGTGTTCGCCCCCCTGGTGGGGCTTCTCATGGAGCTCCTGGCGCGGTCGTTGGGCGCCGCAAGCGAGCCGATCAAGGTCGTCGCCACCATCGGCATCATCTTGGTCGTCGAGGCGATCAGCACTCTCTGGCACCCGTCCAACTCGCCGACCTTTCCCAACTTCCTCCCGCAGTCGACTGTCCGGCTGCTCGGGGCCAACGTGACGTGGGCGCAGATCATCCTTTTCTTGCTGTCGCTTGGCGCGTCGAGCCTCCTGTGGTGGTTCTTCCGCTCGGCCCGGCTGGGGATCCTCATGCGCGGAGTGGTCGACAACGGCGACCTCGTAGCCATGAGCGGGGACGACCCGATCCGGGTACGCCGGTGGTCTTGGGTGATCGGAACGGTCTTCGCAGGGGTGGCCGGGCTGCTGCTCGCCCCCACCCAGCCCTTGGACGGTGTGACCATAGCGACGATCGTGTTCGCTGCTTTCGGAGCCGCTGCGATCGGCTACTTCACCAATCTGCCGCTCACTTTTGCTGGCGGGCTGCTGATCGGCCTAGGAGGAGCGTTCGCGGACAAGTACTCGGCGACCATTTCCTGGATTGGGGGAATCCCAGCCAGCCTGCCCTTTATCGTCCTCTTCGTCGTCCTGATCTTCATGCCGCGTGGACGTCTGGTCCAGCGGCGTATCGTCGCCCAGCTCCGAGTGCGCAAGCCCTACTACTCCCCGACCCCGATACGCCTCTCGGCGGGAGTCGTGGCGGTCGCGCTGCTGGCGGTCGTGCCGGTGATCCAGGCGACGCAGGTAGATGTCTGGTCCGCCGGACTGATCGACGTCGGCCTTTTTCTGTCCCTGGGTCTCCTCGTCCGCCGCTCCGGACAGATCTCGCTATGCCAGCTGAGCTTCGCGGCGGTCGGGGCCGCCGCATTCGGGCACTTCGCTGGCCAGGATCACATCCCCTGGCTGCTGGCGCTAGTGCTGGCATCTCTGGTCGCGGTGCCAGTCGGGGCCTTCATCGCGATCTCTGCAGTGCGGGTGTCGGGCGTCTTCCTCGCCCTAGCCACACTGGGGTTCTCGATCCTGACGGTGGAGGTCTTCTACACCCGGAGCTTCATGTTCGGGAGTTCGCAGCTCGGCCTTCCCGAACCCCGCCCGGATGTGTCGATAGGAGGGTGGAACCTGTCGACTGACACCGGCTTCTACTACTTGCTGCTGATCATAACCGTGGTCCTCGTCGCTGCTGTCGTGTCGATCAACAACGGGAGGCTGGGCCGACTGCTCGAAGCTCTCTCGGACTCGCCGTTGGCGCTCGAGACGCAAGGCGCCAGCTCCAGCGTGATGAAAGTGCTCATCTTCTGCATCACCGCAGCTATGGCTTCGATGTCGGGAGCCCTGACCGCGATGCTTTACCACTTCGGAGTCGGGACCTACTTCCCATGGTTCAGCTCGATCTACTTCGTCGCCATCGTTATTGTCCTAACCCTCGGTGACCCGTGGTATGGGATCATCGGCGCGCTCGCGTACGCGGTGATCCCCGGTTACGTGCACGGCCAGACAATTAGCACGGTGTTGCAGCTTCTGTTCGGGCTGGGCGCAGTGACGGCTGCTTTCAGTACCCGTTCGGGCGGCACCCCAGAGGCAGTGCAGAAGTTCCTAGAACGGTTCCGTCGGACCCTTCCCGCCTCTACGACTGCACCTGTGGCGGTCAGCGGACCGAGGCTGGCTGTCGATGCCGGCAAGAGAGCTAATGGTGCCAGCGTGACGAAGAAGGGGCTGGAGGTGCGCGAACTGTCGGTCCGCTTCGGAGGTGTCAAAGCCGTCAGTGGGGTGAGCCTGTGCGCCCCGATGGGCCGGATCACTGGGTTGGTGGGACCGAACGGCGCCGGGAAGACGACGATCTTCAACGCGTGCAGTGGGCTGAACCAGCCCAGCGCCGGGCGGGTGCTCCTGCACGGCGTCGACGTCAGCGGCGAAGGCGCGGGCAGGCGGGCCAGGCGTGGTCTGGGGCGAACCTTCCAGCGGACCGAGCTTTTCAACAGCCTGACCGTCCGCCAGAACGTCGCGATGGGCAGGGAGGCGGCGATCGCAGGAGCGAACCCGCTCGCCCAGATCTCGGGGTCGCGGCGATCCAGCCGGCTCCTGGCCGAGGTCACCGGCCAGGCGCTGGCGGTGACTGGAACCTCACGGATCGCCGATGCGCAGGTGGGGCTGCTGCCTATCGGGCAGAGGCGCCTGGTGGAGTTGGCGAGAACGCTCGCCGGGCCCTTCGACATGCTCTTGCTCGACGAGCCGTCGTCGGGCCTGGACGGTCACGAAACCGACGAGTTCGGACGGGTCCTTCAGACGGTCGTAGCCGAGAGGGGGTGCGGCATCCTCCTCGTGGAGCACGACATGACCCTCGTGCGGGGGATATGCGACCGGGTCTACGTGCTCGACTTCGGGACGCTGATATTCGAGGGGACACCGGACGAGATGCACGAGTCGGATACCGTGCGCGCTGCTTACCTCGGCGACACTGCGCCTCGCTCGGTTACCGTCCCCGAAGACCTACCGGCATCGGAGGCGGAGAGGTGAGCAGCTCGACGGGAGGGCGGAGAGCCCCTGTGCTGAGCCTGGAGTCGGTCACCGCCGGCTACGGCGATACGACCGTGCTGCAAGACGTGTCTTTCACCATCGGAGACGGCGAGGTGGTCGCCCTGCTAGGCCCCAACGGAGCCGGCAAGACGACATTGCTGAAGACCGCTACGGGGTTCGTCAAACCACGCTCTGGCAAGGTGGTTATCGTCGGCCATGACCTGACCGGAGCAGCGCCGCACCGCTTTGCCCGGATGGGGGTGTGCCATCTGCCGGAGAGCAGGGGGATATTCCCCTCCCTCTCCGTGAGGGAGAACCTCGTCATCCAGGCGCGCAACCGGAACCTCGACGAGGCGGTCGATGAGGCGTCGACGCTCTTTCCGATCATCGGGAAGCGGCTCCGTCAGACCGCAGGCAGCCTCTCAGGGGGTGAGCAGCAGATGCTTGCCCTCTCGAGGGCCTACCTGACCGATCCGAAACTGGTGATCGTCGATGAAGCCTCCCTGGGCCTGGCGCCGCTGGTCGTCGACCACATCTACGAGGGGCTGAAGCACCTGGTGGACAGGGGCCTGTCCGTGGTCGTGGTAGAGCAGTACGTCCAGCGGGCGCTCGATCTCGCCGCGACCGTGTACATCCTCAGCCGCGGCGTAATCGTCCACTCCGGCAGGGCTGACGCCATCGACCCGACCGAGATTTACGAGAGGTACCTCGGCATCGACTCCGGACGGGCTCCGGGTGGCGAGGCGCTCGCAGCGAGGACTCCAGTCATTGACAGCGATATTCACTTGCATGGAGGTAGAGCAGCCGATGAGCACAGCTACAACGGCGACCGGCATTCGTGATCGCTACGTGTTGATCTCGGCGGACACCCACGCCGGCGCCGCCATCAATGACTACAAGCCATACCTGCCGTCGGCATGGCACGACCGCTTCGACGCGTGGGCTGCCTCGTTCGACGATGCCTGGAAGGACTTCGGCGACGATGACGACGACGACCTCCGTCTCGGGACTTCCTCGTTCATGTCGGTGGTCAACTGGCAGAGCGACCGCAGGTTGCGCGACCTCGAGAGGGACGGCATCGTCGCGGAGGTCATTTTCCCTAACACGGTGCCGCCTTTCTATCCGTCAGGGTGCCTGACCGCCCCTGCGCCGCGCACGCGGGAAGAGTACGAGGCGAGGTGGGTCGGGATCCAGGCCCACAACCGGTGGCTCGCTGACTTCTGCGCCGATGCGCCGGGGCGGCGTGCTGGCGTCGCGCAGATTTTCCTGGAGGACGTCGACGACACAGTCGCGGAGATCCGGCGGGCCAAGCAGGACGGGCTTAAGGGGGTCCTGCTCCCCGGCGACCATCATGTCAAGACGCTCAGTACGTACTTCCCGCGCTTCGACCCCATCTGGGCCACCTGCGAGGAACTGGGGATGCCCGTCCACCGACATGGGGCGGTGGTCGCGGACGCAGCTGGGCCGGAGACGGGGGTCGCCTCGCCGGCCATCGGCCTGTTCGAAGCCAACTCCTACAACCAGCACCTCTTCGACCAGCTCGTACTCGCAAGCATCTTCGATCGCTTCCCAGGGTTGAAGCTCGTCTACGCCGAGACGCTCGCCTCCTGGGTGCCTGACATGCTCCGCCGTCTGGACGACTTCGCCTGGATGGCCTCCAAGGAAGGGAGCATCCCCAACCTATTCGCCGGTGAGGCAGTCGGCCGGCTCAAGCAGCGCCCCAGCGAGTACTTCAGCAGCAACTGCTACATCGGGTCCTTCCTCGGCGACGGCGACGTGGCTGTCCGGCACGACGTCGGCGTCGACCGGATCATGTGGGGCGCCGACTACCCCCACCATGAGGGCACCTGGCCCAACACTGAGCTGGCGCTCCGGCGGAACTTCGCCGGGCTGCCGCAGGAGGAGGTGCGCCAGATGACCTCGATCACCGCTGCGTCGGTCTACGACTTGGACCTCGGCTACTTGCAGACCCTGGCCGATGAGGTGGGTCCGAGGCCCGAGGACATCGGCAAGCCGCTGGACGTAGCCGACTTCCCCGACAGCCCCTGCCCGACCTTCAACGCGCGGTTCCTAGGGTGATCACACTCGGCAGAGAACAGAGAGGTGTCCAAGTGAGCAATCGTGTAGCGATCGTGACGGGCGGGGCCTCGGGCATCGGCAACGCCATAGCCCGGCGGCTGGCGGCCGACGGGGCAGCCGTGGCGATCTTGGACCGCAACGGTGAGGCGGCGAAAACAGCGGCGTCCAAGATCGAGGCCGATGGAGGCGACGCGCTGGGGGTGACCGCGGATGTTACAGTCCGCTCGGAGCTGGACGTCGCGCTGGAGGCGGTGAAGACCGGTCTCGGTCTGCCGTCGATACTTGTCAACGCAGCGGGCATCGTGCACCACGGGCCGTTCCTGGAGCTCACGCTCGATACGTGGAACCGGATCCTCAACATCAACCTGACCGGGCAGTTCAACGTCTCCCAGGCGGTGATCCCCCTTTTGGTGCAAGGGGGCTGGGGGCGGGTCGTCAACATCTCCTCCTCGGTGGTGCACAGCGGCGCGCCTTATCTCACCTCGTACGCGGCGGCCAAGTCTGGCGTGGTCGGCCTCACTAAGGCGCTTGCGCTCGAATTCGCCCGCGATGGCATCACCGTCAACTCGGTGGCTCCAGGAGCGACCGACACGCCGATGTTCCGCGGCTCCGCTTCGTCGGGCAGCATCGACGTCGAGCGGATCGAGGCCAACGTCCCGGTCGGGCGCATCGGCCAGCCCGATGACATCGCGGCGACGGTCGCGTTCTTGGTCTCCGACGAGGCGGGCTACATCACCGGCCAGCTCGTCGGCGTCAACGGCGGCATCAACACCTGATTCCGAGGCCGCGACTACGTGCACTAGGAGGTGCGGCGCTCCCCGACCTCCGTGAACCACATGAGTCCGGGCTGACCGCGGTCGAGAGCCTCGCTGATCCTGTCCTTAGTGCGCTTGCCGATTTCCGCGAGGACTTCCGCGGGATCCTCAGTATCCACGTCGTAGACGGTCAAGTACTCGTAGTCGGCTTTCGCTGACGCGGGTTGGGTGGCACGGCGGAATCTCTGGGCTGCCTTGACCGCGTCTATCGACAGGATGTCGCCCAGGTGCTGGGTGTCGTACCACTGGTTGAACTCCTCTTCTCGGCCCGCCACCGGGTTGGTATAGACGAGGAACTTGTAATTGGCCATCGCTAGTCGGATCCCCTTCGAGTTCTAACGGCTGTATGATTGATGTTACGCTGCTGGTCAGCAGAGAGTCGGTGATTTACAGGCATATATCGGTGGGCCGATGGGCGCCAAGATCGGCTCGACGACGCGGCGTGCATGACGGTGGAGGAGAGCGCGCCCCTTGTCCCGTTGCCTCTACGGCCAGGCTCAGCGTCTCGAGATAAGGACGCGGTGGCGTTTGGCGCCTGACCTGCTTCTGATCTGGGACAACCTCACTTACTTGTTGCTCGGGGTTCAGGACTGCGCCGGGGTGTGCCGCGAGATGTACCGCTTCGAGACAAGGGGAGCAGGCCGGTGGCAGGTTGACACTGCACCCCCGGCGGACGTAGCTTGAGTTTAGACCGGATGTTTGATTGATGTCTTAGGTCGGCGCACGACTTGGGTGGAAAAACGGGAGGCCGGGATGACTTCTGACTCGTTCGGAATCGTCGATTGTGATTCACACTTCACCGAGCCACCGGACCTATGGTCGTCCCGGGTCCCCAAGTCGCTGGCCGACCGGGTGCCGGTCCAGACGACGGTTGACGGCCGCACGTACTGGTTCTTGAACGGCGAGTCGTGGGCGTCGGTGGGGGGCAACACGATCGAGAAGGGCCGCAAGAAGATCCGCGGGACGATGACTCTACATCCGTTCGACCTGATCGATGAGGCAGCGTGGTCGGTCCCCGCTCGCCTGGCTCTCTTGGACGAAATCGGTGTCGAGGCCCAGGTGCTGTATCCCAACGGTGTCGGATTCGCGTCCAATCACATCTTCGCCATAGAGGATCCGGACCAGCGGACACTGATCCTGCAGACCTACAACGACTTCGGCGTCGATATCCAGCACGAGTCGGGGGGGAGGCTGCTCCCGCAGTCGCTGCTGCCGACCTGGGATATGGATCTGACGATCAAGGAGATCGAGCGGCTACTGGACAAGGGGATCACCGGCTTCACACTCTCGGACAAGCCAGAGTTGCTGGGCCTGCCTGAGCTACCTGAGCCGTACTGGGCTCCGATGTGGAGCATCCTTAACGATTCCGGTGCGGTCGCCAACTTCCACATCGGCTCTGGTCAGCGCAAGCAGGACATCGAGAAGCTGCGCGCTGCGGCAGAGGGTCGGCAGGACGCAGAAGGCGGCAAGCGCGCCGTCCCCGACGTGGCGCCGCTCGCATGGAATTACCTCCCCTATCAACGCCGGTTCGCGGTTACCTCGTCACAGTTCCCGACGAGCAACATGCGTATCATCGTCAACCTGTGCATGAGCGATCTCTTCGATCGCTTCCCCGACCTCAAGATCGTGTCAGCGGAGAGCGGTATCGGCTGGGTGCCCTTCATCCTCGAGTCCATGGAGTGGCAGCTCGACGAGATGGTTACCCACCAAGCTGAGCTCGCTCTCCAGACCCGCCGCCCGACCGAGTACTTCCGTGGCCACATCTACGTCATGTTCTGGTTTGAGAGACTGGTGCCCAAGTACATCGACGATATCGGCGTGGACAACATTCTCGTCGAGACCGACGTGCCTCATCCGACCTGCCTGTACCCAGGGCCCAGGGAGCACTTCGACAAGGTTCTCGCAGGCGTCTCGCCCGAAGCCAAGCGCAAGATCATCCACGACAACGCGGCCAAGCTCTATGGCTTGGACCGTGCTCTGGCGGCGGACTGAGCAGGCCGGCAGCGCTATGGACATCCTGCGCGTAGATGTCGAGAGTGTCGATTGGCCGAGGGATTGGACTAGGTACGACGGAGGATGATTAGGTGGCTCAGAATCAAGCGCTCGAATTTCGAAAGCTGACCTCAATTGTCGGAGCGGAAGTCATAGGCGCTGACGTCGGGCGCTTCCGCGACGACCCAGACCTGCCACGGACGGTGGCGGATGCCGTGGAGGAGCATGGCGTCTTGCTGTTCCGCGGTCTGAACATTGACGATGAGACGCAGATCGCCTTCAGCCGCAAGCTGGGCCCGCTGCGGACCTTCGCCGACAATCCGGTTCCGGAAATCTTTGACGTCGGGTGGAACGACTCGAACCGCTACAGTGAGTACTTGCGGGGAAACGTCTCGTGGCACTTCGACGGCGTGCTCGATCAGGACATTCAGACCAAGATCGGTATGCTCAGCGCCAAGGTTGTCACAACCGAAGGCGGGGAGACCTATTTCGCCAGCAGCTACGCGGCCTACGAAATGCTGAGCGATGAGGAGAAAGAGAAGTTCAAGGAGCTGCAGGTTCTTTTCAGCTACGAGGCGAGCCAGCGACGGGTATTCGTCAACCCGAGCGAAGAGCAGGTAGCTGCGTGGCGTAAGTGGCCGACGCCGCCGAGGGTGCACCCGCTGGTGTGGACGCATGCGTCAGGGCGCAAGTCGCTGACTATCAGCTCGACGATGGACCACATAGTCGACTGGGAGATCGAGGAAGGGCGGGCTCTGCTCAACAACTTGGTGCGACGTGCCACCGCACCTGATCGGGTCTACCGCCACGTGTGGGGGGTCGGCGACAGCGTGATCTGGGACAATTCTGGCCTCTACCACCGCGTCAACCCCTACGACCCGCACGCCGGACGCAGCCTTCACCGCACGACGGTACTCGGCAAGGAAAGGATTCAGTGACGGGGTGAGTGAGGCAACCTCTGTCAACCTCAGGCGGCAAGTTTGATGGAACGTGTTCGGGCGCGGTTGGCGGCGTGGGTGGTTTCGTCGTAAAGCACGCGTTTGCGCGGGTCGGCCGGGATCTGGGCGCTGTGGAACTCGCGAGCCCACGCGGACTGGCTCAGGCTGCAGAAGGCCCACCGCTTGACTGCCCCGCCCAGGTGGCGGTTGTAGGCCAGGCGGCGCGCCAACCGGCCGAAGCGTGAACCCCGGTCCTCACATGTCGGCACTCTCGATGGGCTTCCGGCCTCCGCCGGTCACTCGCGCAGACTGCGTCTCACCTCAGTCCTCGCAGGAGAAGTGCGGAAAGCGTTCCCGGAAAGCTCCCGATGACGAAAGAAGGTCGTGCCATCAGCTCTCCTCTCTTCGAACCCGCTGCCTTCGCCGGCCTGAGCGTACCCAACCGTTTGGTGATGCTACCGATGGGTTCAGGCCTGCCGGGGAACAAGGCTTCGCCAATGAAGCGACGATCGCCTACTACGCTCGCCGTGCCCAAGGAGGCGTCGGCATGGTCACCGTGGAGGCAAGCCTCGTAGCGCCAGGTAAGTCGGCGATTGGTCCTGAGTTGCGCCTGCACGACTCCAAGTTCGTCCCCGACCTCGCCCGGCTGGTCGCGGCGGTGAAGGCAGAGGGCGCAGCGGTGGGAATCCAACTGTGGCATCCGGGTCGCCAGACCAACCTCAGTGAGCCGGTTGCCCCCTCCCCGGTGCCGCTGTCGCCGCGGACGCGGATTCCCAGGGAGTTGACCAAGGCCAACATCGAAGAGCTCGTCGAGCATTACGGGTCCGCGGCGGCGCGCTGTCGCGAAGCTGGCTTCGATTATGTGGAGGTGCACGCGGCTCGCTGCTACCTCCCGTGCGAGTTCCTCTCTCCGCTTGTTAACCTCCGCCGCGACGAGTATGGCGGTGAGCTTGCTAACCGGGCGCGTTTCTTGCTCGATATCGTTCGCTCGGTGCGCGCCTCGTGCGGCGACGACTACCCGGTGTTCTGCAGGATCACCGGGACCGACGGTCTCGACGGCGGCTCCGGGATCGAAGACGCTGTGCAGGTCGCTCGCTGGCTGGTCGAGGCCGGTGTCAGCTGCCTCAGCGTCTCCGCAGGGACCTGGCACACCCTGCACCTGTCCATCCCGCCCATGTTCATGGACAGGGGGTGCCTGGTGCCGCTCGCGGAGCGAATCAAGGCAGCGGTGGACGTTCCGGTGATCGCGGCTGGCAGGCTTGACGAACCATCGCTCGCAGAACAGGTGCTCAGCGCTGGCCAGGCCGACCTGATCAGCCTGGGGAGAGCGCTCGTGGCCTATCCCGATTGGGCGACCAAGGTGCGCAACGGTCGCTATGACGAGGTGACCCCCTGTATTGCCTGCAATGCCTGCCTCGAGCTCATATCCAGTGGTGCCGAGATGCGCTGCGCGGTGAACCCCGAGGCGGCACGGGAGTTGCAGTGGCGCGCTGACACCGTGCCGGTGGCGAAGCGGCGAGTGATGGTGGTCGGAAGCGGCCCGTCCGGCCTCGAGGCGGCGCGCGTCGCCCGACTGCGTGGGCATGCGGTATCGATCTGGGAACGAGAGGACTTGCTGGGCGGGAAGCTGGACGTGGCGTCCCGGGCGCCAAGCAAGCATGAGGTGCTGAAGTTCCGCGAGCGCCAGGAGAAGCTGCTGAAGTCCCTCGGCGTCGATGTCCATCTGGGTGTCGAGGTGGATGCCAGAATCGTCGATGCCGAAGAGCCGGACGTGGTGATCGTTGCGATCGGCGCCCGCCCGCTGATCCCCTCTATCGCCGGGGCCGACAGCCCGCACGTCATCGACGCGCAACGTGTTCTGCTCGGACAGGAGGACATCCACGAGGGGGTCCGGGTCGCGGTCATCGGAGGGAGCGCGACAGGCTGCGAGACCGCGGAAACCCTGGCGCACGCCGGATGTGAGGTGACCATCGTAGAGATGCCGCGCTCCGCCGGGCGGGGAATCGAGTTCGTCACCCGACGGCGCCTTTTGGAGAGACTGCGTGAAGTCGGCGTCGCCATCTTGACCGGTTCCAAGGTCGTCTCGATCCAGCCCGATCGACTCGTCTACGAGGCCGGTGACGGCACGACCGGAGAGGTCGAGTGCGATCTCGTGGCGCTGGCTATCGGCTGGGTGCCCCGCGGCGACGAGTTCGTCGCGGCACTCAATGGCCGGCGGCACCTGGTCGTGGGTGACGCCTCTCGCCCCGCCGACTTCCTCGCTGCGGTCAACGCAGGTGCAGATGCAGCGCGGTCAGTATGATCCAACGGCTAGCGGCGACAAGGGCTAGAATAATCAAACAAACAAGAGTTTAGCAACTCGAGGCTCCAGCTTCGAGGGCAAGGGTTCAAAATGGCAACCGAAACCGAACGCCGGGTTGGGGCACCGATCAAATCCAGTCCGCGCAGCACGGGCAAAGCTTCGGAGCGTCGCGAGCGTCCTCGTAAGCGACGCGCTGAAGTGATCGATGCAGCGGTGCAGATCTTCCACGAGAAGGGCTATGAGGCCAGCACCATCCAGGATATCGCCGATGCCGTTGGCGTCCTCAAGGGAAGTCTCTATTACTACTTCACCAGCAAGGAGGACGTCCTCTTCGAGATTCTCCAGGAAGTGCACGAGGAGGCGCTTGCCGCGGCGGTTGAGGCGATCGAGATCGACGGAGACCCGGTCGAGAAGATCTACGCCTTTGTGCAGACGCTCGCCCGATTCAACGCCGACAATAAGGTGAGAATGGGAATTTTGCTGCACGATTTCAGGTCGCTGAGCCAGCCCCGGATCAAGCAGATCGTGGCCGAGCGAGATCGTTACGAGGCGATCCTCCGTCAGCTGATCCTCGATGGACAGGAGCAGCAACTGATTTGTCCGGATATCGATCCCAAGCTGGCCACGAGAGCCTTGATGGGGATGATCAACACGATCTACGAGTGGTTCTCACCGCGCGGCGGGCGCTCCTCTCGCTACGTCGGCTCGTTTTTCGCGAGCCTGGCGGTAAACGCCCTGTCCTGCAGTCCCGATACGCATATCCCTGGCCACATAGCCATCCCTGGGCGGTCCTCTCAGCGGCGCTGAGCCGCTGAAAGGACCGCCAGTGCGCTCTCGTGGCTACTTGCTAATCTAGCAAACGTATGTTAGAATCTTGACGTGCCCAGGGATAACGGCGTAGCGGGTGATGTGGCACTTGTGACGGGTGCCGCAGGAGGCCTGGGACGCGCTTGTTGCATGTCGCTGGCGTCGGCTGGCGCCCACGTCGTCGTCGCCGATCTCGACGGGGATGCCGTCGGAGGGCTCGTCGAGGATCTCCGAGCTGGTGACGGTAGCGCCTCTGGGATCAGGGTCGACGTACGTGACCGGGAGTCGGTCGAAGGTGCCATCGGCGACTTGGTTGCCGAGCACGGCCATATCGATATCGTCGTCAACCTTGCAGGTGCTCTGCGCAATCAGGTTCTGGTCAAGATAGACGACGAGGATTTCGAGTTGGTTCTCGCCACTCATCTCAAGGGCACCCTCAACACGATGAGAGCTGCAGTGCCCATCATGCGCACGAATGGGTACGGCCGGATCGTCAACATGAGTTCTGTTGCCGCACGCGGCTCGATCGCAGGTTCTGCCTATGGGTCTGCCAAGGGTGCCATCGAAGGCCTGACAAGGTCTGCTGCCATGGAGGTGGCGCCCTACGGAATCACGGCCAACTGCGTGGCTCCTGGCTTGGTCAACGCAGGGATGTTCCTCGCCGTCGATCAGGACTACCAAGAGGCATCCGCAGCCAGGATCCCGATGAGACGTCTGGGCGGGGCAGACGAGATTGCCGCGTGCGTCACGTTCCTCGCCTCGTCGGCTGCCTCCTATGTCACCGGACAGACGCTGACGATCTGCGGAGGGCTCTCCCTTGGCTTTTGAGATACGCCTCGACCGTTCAGAGGCCGCCGCAGTCATAACTATCGACAATCCTCCTGTTAACACTTTGCATCCAGCGGTAGCCGAGGTGATCGCGGAGAAGGTGGCTGTTGTCGGCGCCGACGAGGACATACGCGCGCTCGTCATTACCGGGTCCGGTCGGCACTTCGTGGCCGGAGGCGACATCGAATATTTCAAGAGCCTCGACCGGAGGCTGGCCGAACGGTACGTCCTCGGGATCCAGAAGATGCAAGACGACCTCACGACCCTGCCGGTGCCGGTCATCGCCGCGCTCAACGGGACGACCTTGGGCGGCGGTTGCGAGCTCGCGATGGCCTGTGACATCCGGGTGGCTGAGAGGCAGGTGGTGCTCGGCCAGCCGGAAGTAGGTCTCGGGCTGATTCCCGGAGCTGGCGGGACCCAGGCATTGCCCCGCCTGGTGCCGCTGGGAAGGGCCAAGCGGCTGCTGTTCACCGGGGAACGGATCAGCGCCGACGAGGCGCTGGAAATCGGGCTCGTCGATGAGGTGGTGGGCAAAGGCGAGGCGTTGAATCGCTCCCTGGATCTGGCGGCGGCCATCGCCAAGAACGCCCCGCTTGCGGTCACTGCAGCCAAGCGGGCCGTGACCCTGGGAATGCAGATGAGTTTCCATGACGCCAACCGGCTCGAGGCCGCGTTGTTCGCGTCCCTGGTCGAGACCAGCGACTTCAGGGAAGGCATCAGTGCTTTCTTGGAGAAGCGCAAGCCGACGTTCGAGAGCAGATGAGGAGCGCCTAGTGCGAGTCGGCGTAGTTCATGTCAACACGGAGATCGCCTCCGGCCCTTACACAGAGCTGATCACCAGCAACCTGGAGAAGGCCAAAGCGGACGGGACCGAGATCGTCCACCGTTACGTCCAGCATCTCCGGCGCGCGACTGACACGGCGATCGCCTACCCGACCCTTCTCAACAAGGTCGATGTCGTCACGCAGATCGTGGCCCTTGAGCGTGACGGGGTGGACGCAGTGCTGGTGGCATGCTCGGGAGATCCCGGGGTCGCCGAGGCCCGTAGCGTCGTCGACATCCCGGTGGTTGGCCCGATGGAGGCCGCGATGGGTCTCGTGGTCGGCTATGGGTGGCGCTTCGGGATACTGACCGTCGCCGACCGGACCTGGTCCTCGTGGTTGGAGCAGATGGTCGTCAGCTACGGGTTCTCGACCCGGTACGGCGGGCAACGACAACTTGTCACACCCACGGCAAAGATTTTCACTGAGGGCTTCGAGAACCCTGACTTGGTGCGGGCCGACATCGAGGCCCGTGCGAAGGAGTTGGCATCAATGGGAGGAGTCGACGCCGCGCTGATCGGCAGCGCAGGGCTGAGCACCTTCGCCACCTACACCGGAATCTCGCAGACCACCGACCCGGTGATGCCGATATTCGACGTGATCTCTGTCGGCCTCAAAGTGGCGGAGCTCCGTGCCGAGCTAGCCCGCAAGCTCTCGGTGCCAGCGGTCAGCCGGACCGGCTGGTACTCGGAGTTCGACCGGTCCAATCGTGAGAGGGTGGACGCCCTCTTCGGCTGGGCAGAGCCGCACTTCTCACTGACCAACCGGCGTTCGTGAGATCGACCATGGTGGCCTCCGATACCGGCGACGGCGGGGGCGAACGCCGGAGAGGAATGGACATGGCTGCGAACAGCATCCCCGACATCGTCTCGCTCGAGCCGGCGGAGCACGCCATGCTGCGGTCGACCGTCCGTGCGATCGCGTTGAAGTATGGCCACCGCTATTACCTTGAGATGTCGCGCTCCGGCGGCTCGACCACCGAGCTCTGGAAGGATCTGGCCCAAGCGGGATTCGTCGGGATCCATGTTCCCGAGCAGTACGGCGGGGGAGGAGCCGGCATATCCGAGCTGGCGATCGTCTGCGAGGAGGTGGCCGCGGCGGGATGTCCCTCGTTTCTGCTCATAGTCTCCAGCGCAATCGGCGGCCAACTGATCATCGAGTTCGGCAGCGAAGAACAAAAGGAGACCTGGCTGCCTGGTATAGCCAGCGGGGACAAGAAGCTGGCGTTTTCGATCACCGAGCCCGACGCCGGCCTCAACACCCACCGGATCTCGACCACCGCGACCCACGAGGGCGACGTGTACCGCCTCAACGGGTCGAAATACTACGCGTCGGCGGTCGATGAAGCCGACGCCGTCATCGTCGTGGCCAGGTCCGGCGTCGACGCGGCCACCGGGCGTGAACGCCTGTCGTTGTTTCTGGTCGACAGTGATGCTTACGGCTTCGAGAAGCAGCTCATCCGAGTGGAGATGACGGCACCGGAGCGCCAGTTCTCGCTCTTCTTTGACAACGTCGAGGTACCCGAATCCGCGTTGATCGGTACCGAGGGCAACGGCCTGCGCCAGCTATTCGCCGGCCTCAACCCGGAGCGGATCATGGCCGCGGCCCTCGAGAACGGCATCGGCCTGTATGCCCTCGACAAGGCCGCCAGGTATGCGTGCGAGCGCGAAGTGTGGGGTGTCCCCATCGGTGCCCACCAGGGCATCTCCCATCCGCTCGCAAAGGCGAAGATCGAGGTGGAGCTCGCGAGGCTGATGACCTGGAAGGCCGCATGGCTCCACGACCGCGGCTTGGAGGCTGGCGAATCGGCGAACATGGCCAAGTATGCAGCAGCCGAGGCCTGCTTGGGCGCGCTCGACCAGGCGATACAGACTCATGGCGGCAACGGGCTGGCGACAGAGTACGGGCTGGCGACCCTGTGGGGGGCGGCCCGGCTGCAGCGCACTGCGCCTGTGAGTCGAGAGATGATCTTCAACTACATCGCTCAGCACTCGCTTGGCCTTCCCCGTTCGTATTGACTGTTGTTCGAGTCAAGGAGGGAAACTGCGAGATGACCATCACATACCGGGGGATGAACGTCTCCGACCCGGAGGAGACCACACCTGAGGAGCTCGAAGCGTTCTTCGCCTTCGGCGACCAGCCGACCGGCCGTCCGCTCGAGTCGTACCAGTTCTGGGCCGAGATGCGCCCCGACGTGCTCAAACGGCTCCTCGCTTTCGTCCACCAGATCCACGACTCCGAGTCGTTTTCCTGCCCGCTTCCGTACCTCAACATCTACGCGGTGGGAGGCTGGGCGGACGGGGCCAAGTACATCCTGGACATCTGCCAGCCGGCGACATTTCTCTCCGGCCCCGGCTATACCCGCGACGCTGTGCTCGAGACCCTGGCAGTGTCCTTCTACCTGGCTCCGACCTGGGGGACGGTCCAGGTAGCCAAAACCCTTCGGGAAGCTCTGATCAACTACCGGGAGCCTGATCCCGAGGCACCGTCTCCCTACCCGGAGGGGTGGAAGATCGAGCCCGAAGCTCTCAAGGCGGGCCTCGACTACTCGACGCCGGACCTGACCAAGTCCGACGTGGACGCGGTCACGGCATGGTACTTGCGGGTGTACGGGGAGGTTCCCGCAGGAATCAAGATGTATATGAAATACCGGCCTACTCTGTATAAGACCGAGCGGGCCCGGTGGGAGAACATCGTTCGCAAGGGACTGCCCAATCAGATGTTCGCCTACCTGCTCATCCACCACGAAGTGTGGCAACGCAACACTGCCGGTGTGCGCGAGGCGCTGCTGCTGGCACGAGGGCTCGGCATGTCCAAGGAGCACGCCGTGGACGCGGTGTACTACGGCGGCTCCTTCCTCGGTGGCACTGCGACGACAGCGGCCGTCGCTGGCACCGTGGAGGAGGTCCTCGATGCGTGGTAGGGAGACCGGCTCAACCAGCCCGCTCGTCTCACCCCCCGCTGTTACTGCTTACTTCGAGGCACTCAACTCCGAGGACTGGGAGAGCATGAGCTCAGTGTGGGCCGAAGACGCCGAGTTGCGCGCCGTCGGCTCGCGCCCGAGACGCGGACGCGAGAACATCCTCTCGTACTTCCGTACCCTCTTCGCGCCGTGGAGTGAGCACCGAGAGGGCCCGACGCGCCTGATCGTCTCGGGCGACGTGGTTGTCGCCGAGATCGAGTTCGCCGGGGTGACCCGCGGCGGCAAGCAGCTGGCCTTCGATGCCGTCGACGTATTCGATCTCCAGCGTGACACGATCACTCGGCTCAGCACCTGGTACGACCTCACCTGGGTCCGCGCCCAGCTATGAGCCGCGACTACTCCTACCTGCTGCATGTTGCGGCAGCAAAGTACCCGGACCGGACCGTGCTGGCCTATAAGGATCAGCGATGGACGTTCCGCGACTTCGACATCGCGACCGACCGCCTCTCGGCTGCCTTCGAGAGGCTCGGGCTGACCGGCCGTAACGTGGTGACCCTTCTGGAGAACGAGCCTGCCACGGTGATGACCTACCTGGCCCTGGCTCGTGCCGGCGCCATCAACGTGCCGGTCAACCCCCGGCTCCTCAGTGAAGAGGTCGGTTTCGTGCTGCAGGATTGCGGTGCCAGTGCGATCATCGCCGACGACGCGTTCTCGGCTACGGTGGCGGAGCTCCTTGCCAAGCACGACGGGGTTGATCGGCTCGTCACCGTCAATGCGCCCCGTTGCGAGCCGCCTGGGGAGCGGCTGGAGGATCTCCTCGAGGGACCCGACCATCGACCAGGGACCGTCGTGGACCCGGCGTCGGTCGCGTCGATCATCTACACCTCGGGCACGAGCGGCTTCCCCAAGGGTGTCGAGCGCAGCCACGAGGCCAACATCTGGGCCGCTGTTAACGCCGCCCTGGCGCAACACCGTTCGCCTTCGGACACCGAAGTCTTCGTTCTGCCCCTGTTCGGCATCGCTTTCATGTTCCAGGTGATGCCGATGATCCTCTCTGGCGGAACCACCGTGCTCGACGGCGCGTTCGACGCCGAACGGATCTGGGAGCTGATCGAATCTCATCGAGCGACGAGGATCTTCCTGGCGCCGACCATGCTCGACTCGATGCTATCTGTCGCCGGACAAGAGCAACGGGACGTGTCCTCATTGCGGATCCTCAACACGGCATACGAGTTCCCCGAACGGGTCCGCAAGGGGGCGTTGGAGAGGTTTGGTGCCATTGTCGCCTACATGTACGGCCTGACCGAGGCTCAGCTCTGCGTGTCGACTCCGGAGGAGTTTGCCGAGGACCCCTCGAATGCCGGACATCCGATGGGAGTCATGAGGGTGGGTGTCTTCGGCGCGGACCGTAATCCCGTCCCGGTCGGCACAGTCGGAGAGATTGCATTCGAGGGACCGTCCATCATGGCTGGCTACCATGGATTGCCCGAGGTCACGTCCGAGGCCCTGATCGACGGCTGGCTCTATACCGGGGACCTGGGACACATCGATGCGTGTGGGCGGATCCACGTTGTGGGGCGCAAGAAGGCGATGATCAAGACCGGGGGGCTAAGCGTCGACCCGATCGAGGTCGAGAACGTCATCGCGGAGATCGCCGCCATCCGGGAGGCGGCTGTGGTGGGCATTCTCGATGAGCACTGGGGCGAGCAGGTGGTGGCATTCGCGGTTCTCGCCGAAGGCGCGGAAGGATCCGAGGCGGAGATCCTTGCGTACACGAAATCGCGGCTGGCGGGATACAAGTGCCCGAAACGCGTGTGGTTCCTCCCTGCACTGCCGAGGAACCCGACGGGCAAGGTGGAACGTGGCCGGCTGGAGGCCGAGGCCGCCGGACGGGCCGGGATCTGAGCGAGGGTCGTTAGGCAGGGTCAGTGTTGCTCGATCGCTTCAGTGTGAAAGACAAGGTGGTCATCGTGACCGGAGCGTCCTCCGGTCTCGGCGTGGCGTTCGCGGTCGGCTTCGCCGAGGCGGGAGCGGATGTCGTGATCGGCGCGAGACGTGTCGATAAGCTGGCCGCCACCGCAAAGGAAGTCATGTCGAGAGGCCGGCGCTGCGCGGTCGTAGAGGCAGACGTGTCCGAGGTAGAGGACTGCGACCGGCTGGTGGCGGAGGCGCTCGGTGCGTTCGGCAAGGTCGACGTGCTCATCAACAACGCCGGAGTTGCGACCGCATCTCCTGCTACCCGCGAGAAGCCGGACGACTTCCGGCGCGTGATCGAGGTCAACCTGATGGGCGCCTACTGGATGGCCCAGGCTTGCGGGCGCGTGATGTCGCCTGGGAGCAGCATCCTCAACATCGGATCTGTGCTCGGCGCGACTACAGCGGGGCTCCCGCAGGCGGCCTACTGCTCGAGCAAGGCGGCCGTCATCGGGCTGACGCGCGACCTGGCACAGCAGTGGACCGGGCGCAAGGGCATACGAGTCAACGCTCTCGCTCCGGGCTTTTTCCCGAGCGAGATGGTCGACCAGTACCAGGAGGGCTATCTGGACACGCAGCTGGCCCGGGTTCCTGCCGGGAGACTGGGGGACCCCGAGGAGCTGGCTGCGGCGGCGGTCTTCCTCGCCAGCGACGCAGCGTCATTCGTCAGCGGGGTGGTTCTCCCTGTCGATGGCGGCTACCTGACCTCCTGATCAATCGACCATCAGCTCCCGAAAAATAATCAGACGTTTGCTTGATATTAGGTCGTACTTGCTCTACGTTCGGAGCAGGTCGGTCGAGGAGGCAAGGACGTGAGTGGGAAGAGCGCGCGGGTCGCGGTGGTGACCGGCGGGGCTTCGGGCATCGGAGCGGCGATTAGCAGGACTCTCGCTGGCGAGGGGCACGCGGTGGCCATCTTCGACCTCAACGGGGAGCTGGCAGAGAAGACCGCCGCTGAGGTTCAGAACAGTGAGACC
>Ga0335075_10003158_pt1 | contig 26255 bp, 29 predicted proteins | sample Lox_Sample_24_FD_206723 | JGI IMG/M metagenome (GOLD analysis project Ga0335075, IMG submission 206723) | Soil microbial communities from Loxahatchee National Wildlife Refuge, Florida, United States - Lox_Sample_2.4 | ecosystem: Environmental > Terrestrial > Soil > Wetlands | place: USA...
CGTACGCGACGGCGTTCGGTCTGGTCGTCAACGGCGCGGCGCGGGTGGGCTTGGTCTGCGAACTCACGTCCGGCCGGCGTTGGTGGGCAATCAGCGGTCGCGGCGCCTTCGCCGACAGCCGGCCAATCCACGCGCGGCGTGGGACGCTCGTCGGCTATCCGAGCCCAACGCCGGGCCAGGAGATTCCCCGGTCGCCGGGCGATGCACAGCGCATTCGTATCTCGGGAAGCACGACGGTCGATCTCTGTCGTGTAGCCGACGGCACACTGGGCGGCTTCGTTGCGCTCGATCGCCCGGTCGTGCACGTGCATGATCTCGCCGGGCCGCTCGCGGTTCTCCAGGAGAGCGGCGCTCACGTCGTGGGCGAAGACGGCGCATTGCCTCTCCTCGTTCCCGATCCGCGCATAACACTTCCGTTGGTCGCGTGTGCAAGTGCCGCTATGGTCGAAGAACTCTTCGTGCGCACGTTCGCCACGCGAAAGTAACGTAACGATACCGCAATGCTAACGTCCCCTTAATCTTTCGTTGGCACAATGGGCGCATGCTCGCCGGGTTGAGCGCCGCTCGCGCCGCATCGCGAGAGACCCTGCTTCATCGGCCTCTGATGCACGCACACGTGCGATGGAGCGACCGGGGACGCCGCAAGCGGGGCCCCTCGCCGGCACCGCTGATGCGGTCTATTTCACCGCCGGACTGCTGGTCGCGTCGTTGCTGCAGGTACGCGAAGATGCCAAAAGAGTCGCCGTCGTAAAGGGCGATCTCACACCGGAGCAGGTCGCGGCCCTGCCGATCGGGACGCACGCCGCGCCGGACGACGGTGCAACGGTGATCGCGCTCGGTACGATCTCTTCCACACGTGCGCGCCTCAGTGGGCCAGGTATCGGCGAGCCGTTCATCGCCGCAGTGCCGCTGGGGCGCCCCGCGATCCACGCGCGCAATCGCGCCTGCGCGAATCATCCGCTGGGTGTCGACCTGCTCTTCGTCAACGCAGACGGCCACCTGACGGGCCTCCCGCGGAGCACGCGGGTCGAAGTGGTGGAGTGACCTACCGCGTGACGGCGGTATAGTAGGGTCCGCTGCGCGTGGTCTGCACGGCGATGCCGAAGAGATCGGAGAGCCGTTCGTCGGTCAACAGCGCTTCCTTGGCGCCGTCAGCGATAATCGTCCCTTCGCGCATGAAGACGACGCGCTCGATCTCCGGGATGAGATCGCGCAGGTCATGCGTCACCATCACGATCCCGATCCCGCTACGCGCAAGCTTTCGCAGAGTCTCCCGCAGTTCGTGATGCGCTCGCAGGTCCAGGCTATTGGCCGCCTCGTCGAGGATGAGGGTTTTGGGTTCGTGCACCAGCGCTCGTGCGATGAGAATGCGTCGCGATTCACCCGACGACATCTGGGTGATCGGCCGTTCCGCGAGGTGTCCCGCCTCCATGACGGCGAGCGCCTCGTCGGCGCGCTCCTGCACCTGTGCCGTTACGATGTCTTGCGCGCTGAGCCCGATTCCGCTGAAAAATCCCGAGAGAACGGCTTCACGTCCGGTGATCTGCCAGTCGAGGCGGCTGACGAAGTCTTGCGCCTCGACTTCGAAGCGAGCCGCGAGATCGGCCGTGACGATGCCGAGCAAGGTGCGTAACTGGAAGACGTTCCAGCTCTCGCGCCCGAAGAGCGCGAGCGACGAGCCCTCGCGCAGCACGGGATAGCACTCGCGCGTGATCGTTTTGATCAACGTCGATTTGCCGCACCCGTTGGCGCCGAGGATAGCGACATGTTCGCCCTCGGCAATACGCAAGGTGATGGCGCCCAGCACGGTTCGGCCGGCGCGCATCACCTCGACGTTGCGAAAGTCGATCGTTGTGTTGCTTACGCGGCCGGAGTCGGTGTCTTCGCCTCGCGCATCCACGGCATCAGCGCGCGCAGCTTCTTGCCGACCGCCTCGATCTGCTTGGCGGCCCACTCTTTGCGGAATTCTACGAACTTGGGCTTTCCGGCGGCGTGTTCGGCGACCCACTCCTGCGCGAACTCGCCGCGCTGGATCTCACCGAGGATCTCGCGCATCGCGGCGCGCGTCTGTTCGGTGACGATACGGCTGCCGCGGGTGTAGTCGCCGTACTTCGCCGTGTTGCTGATCGAGTTGCGCATCCCCTCGATGCCGCGCTCGTAGACGAGGTCGACGATCAACTTCACTTCGTGCAAGCATTCGAAGTAGGCCATCTCGGGAGCGTAGCCTGCCTCGACGAGCGTCTCGAATCCGGCGTTGATCAACTGCGTGAGGCCGCCGCAGAGGACCGCCTGTTCGCCGAAGAGATCGGTCTCGGTCTCTTCCTTGAAGGTCGTCTCGAGGATGCCGGCGCGGCCGCCGCCGATGGCACTGGCGTAGGCGAGTGCGACCTCGCGTGAATCACCCGACGGATCGGCGGCAATCGCGATCAGACACGGAACGCCGCGTCCCGCTTCGTATTCCGTACGCACCAGGCGTCCCGGGCCTTTGGGCGCGACCATGAAGACGTTGATGTTCGCCGCCGGGACGATCGTGCCGAAGTGGATGGCGAAGCCGTGGGCAAAGACGAGATAGGCACCACCTTTGAGGTTCGGTGCGATCGAACGGAAGAATATCTGCGGCTGCTCTTCGTCGGGGGCGAGCAGCATCACGACGTCGGCGCGCTTGACCGCGTTCTCGACGGTATCGACGGCGATGCCGTCTTCCTTTGCGACCGCGCGCGAGGGAGAGTCTTCCCGCAGACCGGCGATCACGGTGCAGCCGCTGTCGTGCAGGTTGCGCGCGTGCGAGCGGCCTTGCGAGCCGTATCCGATGATGGCGATCGTCTTACCGGCGAGTTTCTCGGGGTTGGCATCCCGGTCGTACAGCGCGTTCATAGCGTGAGCTCCTTGTCGTCGTTGAGTAGGCGATTGAGTTGTGTGGAGAGACGGCGCAACGCGTCCGGGGGACCCGTAAAATCGATGTTTGCCGTGTAGTGTTCACCGCTGGCCTTCACGTCCACACGCGTGTACGCGCAGCCTAAACGGTTGGTCAGACCGACGATGCGTTCCAACAGCCGCCAGTCGTGCATGATGAAGGTCGAGCTCACGCGGTCACGGGCTCCATTCCCTCGGAGATGGCGCCACCGGGCGGAATCAATGGCCAGACGTTCTCCGCCGGGTAGCAGGCGCAGTGCAACAAGGTCGCCTCGTTGGCCTGCAGCAGCCGCTCGAAGGCGGCTTCCAAATCATCGCCTGGTCCGACGAATTCGGCGCGAATGCCGTACGCCTGCGCGATGGCAACGAAGTCGGGGTTGTCGGAGAGATCGGTGTGTGCATACCGGCGGTCGTAGAAGAGCTCTTGCCACTGGCGCACCATGCCCAGGCGCTGGTTGTCGATCAGCAAGATCTTCACCGGCAGGTCGTAGCGCCGGATCGTCGCCAGCTCCGCCATCGTCATTTGAAAGCCGCCGTCCCCGCAGATCGCAACGACGGTGCGCTCGGGATGACCGATCTGTGCGCCGAGGGCCGCCGGAAGACCGAAGCCCATCGAGCCCAGGCCCGCGGAGGTCACGAAGTTGCGCGGATGTGCGGCGTGCTGGCGTTGTGCCGCCCACATCTGATGTTGCCCGACGTCGGTTGCAACGATGGCATCGGGCGAGAGCTGTGCGAAGAAGGCATCGAGCACGTCGGTTGCGGAGAGTTCGGCGCCGGGCGTACGATCGCGCGGCGGCGGTCCACCAAGCGCCTGCGCTTCCTGCGCCCACGCTTCGAACGTTGGGCTGGGCGACGACGAGAGACGCTCGGTCAGGCGTGTGAGCGTGTCGCGCAGGTCGCCGCGCAATGCGACCGCGGCCGGGATGATCTTGCTGAGTTCGCTGGGATCGATGTCGGCGTGAATGATCGTCGCATCGGGTGCGAATTTGTCGGGGCGCCCGGTGACGCGATCGTCGAAGCGCATCCCCAGCGCGATGATGAGATCGGCTTTGGTGATGGCGAGATTCGCGGCTTTCCAGCCGTGCATCCCGCACATCCCCAAGTAGCGCTGATCTCCAGGCTGTGCGGTGCCGAGGGCGTTGATCGTGGAGGTGTGCGGAAGTTTGAGCAGCGCGCAGAATGCGCGGTAGAGATGCGTCGCGTTCGCGCTGCGTGCACCGCCGCCGACGATGGCGACGGGCCGCTGCGCTTGGCGAATCAGCGCCGCCGCTTCGTCGAGTGCTGCGTCGTCGGCGCGCTGCTCGATCACACGCAAGGTAGGAGCGTTGAGCATCCGCGGCCGCAGTGGTTCGCAGCGCGCGGTCAAGATGTCTTTGGGGATGTCGACTAGGACGGCGCCGGGACGCGGCCCGCGCGCGAGGCGCAGGGCAGCGCGCAACGTGCGTTCGAGCTGTCCGACCGAACGCACGCAGACGGCGCGTTTGGTCGCGCCTTGCGCAATCGAGGTGACGTCGGCTTCTTGAAAGCCGTCGGTTCCCATGAGGTGCGTCGGGACTTGTCCGGTGATCGCGAGGAGCGGAACCGAATCCATCTGCGCGTCGACGATGCCGGTGATCAAATTCGTGGCGCCCGGGCCCGAGGTCGCCATGCAGACGCCGACCTTCCCTGTCGACCGCGCGTAGCCGCCGGCGGCGAAGGCCGCCCCCGCCTCGTGGCGGGTCAAGATATGGCGTAGCGGGTGGTTGTACATCGCGTCGTAGAGCGGCATGATCGCCCCGCCTGGATAACCGAAGACGACCTCGACCCCTTCGTCGGCGAGGACGTCGAGGACGAGTTGCGATCCGTTGTAAGCCGGCTCGGACACGATTGCGCTCCTGAAAATGAGAAACCCCCGCCGGATCGGCTGGGGCTTTTGCGTTCGTTCTGGACTACTGGTCTCTCTTACGCGAAAGCTACCCTACGCCGATCCGGTTGGATCGAGAAGAAGTACGAGTACGCTAAGGAGAAGCTCGCGAGACATCGCTTCGCTTGTATCATGGGCGCACCGGTCGTGTCAACCCGCCAAAGGAGCTTGGCGGGGGGTCCACGACGACGGCCGCACCGTTCGCGAAGAGGAGCCGCCCGCAGCGAAGCGTCTCCCGGCGGTGCAGCAGAAACGCCGACCGCTCTCCCGGTTCGTACGGACCGCTGATCAGGAGAGCCCGTTCGGCGCGCGCCTGCGCGCACGCGTGACGATCCCACCCGTCGATCGTCTCGGTTGCGGGACAGATCGTATCGATGCTCCCAAGGCGCAGGTCGTACGTTACCACCCGAGCAGGGCAGGCGGCACGCAGCCACGCAAAGAGGTGCGGCTCGCGCGGCCGTTGGCCGAGCCAGTCGTCGTAATAAGCCGCCGGCGCCCAACCGGCCGTCGCGACGGCAGCGACGACTGCGCACGCGAAGGTGGCCGCCAGCAGCCGCGGTCGCAGCGTGCGCTTGCTAAAGATCAGGAGTGCTGCCGTCAACGCGAGGACGAAGAGGCTCGTCCGGGTGTGCGCGTCGTTCCAATAGACCGCCGTGATCCGGGCGATTCCAGAGGCGGCCAACGCCCACGCAAGGTAGGGCGCCGCGCGCGGAACGCGGACGGCGAGGGCTGCCAAGCCGATGCCGCAGACGCAGAAGAACGGGATGAGGAAGCGCAACGAGTGCCCGGTCGCCAGCTGCGGGGTGCTTCCGGTAAAGCCCATCGGCAAGACCCAGAAGAGGACGAGAGCGCCAATGGCGGCGACGAGCAAACGGCGGTCCCGGAGTACGAACAGTCCGGTCACTCCGCCGACGAAGAGGAGGAGGGTCATCGGACCGTCCAGGACGAGCGCTCGCGCAAGGAGCGAAACGCCGTCCAGACCGTGCGCTACGACGGTGGTCTCCCACAGGGGGTACCGCGTCGCCGATGGCGGCAAGAGGGCGTGGTCCCAAAGAATGGCGTCGCGGGCGACCCAGACTACGAACGGAAGCCACCCGGCGATTTCCAAGCGGCGGCTTGCAACCAATGCAAGCAGCGCGTAAACGAAGCCATCGGGTTTGAGCAGGCTGCAGACGGCGACGGCTTGCGTGGAGGCGCGACGTTCGTAGAGCCCGGCCCAGAGCAGTTCGAGGAAGAAGGCGCCGAGCCAGACATCGTTTTCCAGACTCCCGGCCTGCAGCGCGATGACGTACGCGCTGCAGACGGCGGCGCCGAGCGCCCCAGCGGTCAGGGGTGCCAGGCCAAGCGCTCGTCCCCAGGTGGCCAGCCGCATCCCAACCAGTGCAACCGGCGCTGCCCCCGCAAAGAGAAGGCTAAAGGGTCCGGCGACCGCGAGGAGTCCGGCGGCGAAGAGTTCCGAGCCGCCCGGATACCACCAGTAGCGGGTCGTCGTGGTCCAGAGCGAGCCACTCTGCACCCAGGCGGCCGCGTTGGGCAGATGATAGGCGAGCGTGTCGCCCTCCAGCGGCGGCCGCACGAGCGCCGGCCAGGCGACGGCGATCGTGACCAAAAGCGGCAGCGCCCAAATCGCGACGTCGTCGCCGCCGCGGCTCGGGGAATCCGCCTTTGGAAGGCGGCGTCTGCGCAGCGTGCAGAGGATGACGAGGCCGAGCCCACAGAGCGCGCCGGTAAGGGCGTGGAGCAGGCCCAAGCCGAACGGCAGCAGCACGCCGAGCGTCAGGGCGTCACGTAGCCGGTCGGCCGGGCGCCGTCCGCCGAGAAGCGGGGCGGCGTACCAGAGGCCTCCCATCCAGAGCGCGGCGACGAGCCCGCTCCCAAGGGACGTCAGAAAATGCAACCCACCTCGCCGTTCACCCGCTTGACGGGAACCCCGGCCGCATGGTACGGTCCGGCCATGACGGCTCGCGCTTCGATCGCGCTCCTCCTCCTTAGCGGTTTGTCTCCGACCTAATCGCTGAGCGCCGTTTGCCTGTTTTCAGGGGCCCGTCGCAAGCGCGACGGGCCCCTCTTTCGTGAAGGACACGCCAACCGAGATGACGCCGATGCCACGACACAAGTACCGACCGTTCCAATCGATCGCCCTCCCCGACCGCCGCTGGCCGTCGCAGACGATCACGCGCGCCCCGCAGTGGTGCAGCGTCGACCTTCGCGACGGAAATCAGGCGCTGGTGGAACCGATGGGCCCCGAGCGCAAGCGGCGCTTCTTCGATCTGCTCGTGCGCATGGGCTTCAAAGAGATCGAGGTCGGCTTCCCCTCCGCCTCGCAGCCGGATTTCGATTTCGTGCGTCTCCTCATCGAGGAGCGTCTCATCCCCGACGACGTAACGATTCAAGTGCTCACCCAAGCGCGCAACGATCTCATCGAACGTACCTTCGAAGCAATTGCGGGGGCGCCGCGGGCAATCGTGCACGTCTACAACGCGACCTCACCGCTCTTCCGCCGCGTCGTCTTCGGTTTGAGTGAAGCGGGCGTAGTCGATATCGCGGTGCGTGCCACCCAGCACATTCGGAACCTCGCGGGCGGACGGCGCGGCAGTGAGATTCGTTTGGAATATTCGCCCGAGACGTTCAGTGGAACCGAACCGGAGCTGACCGTGCGCGTCTGTGAGGCGGTCATGAACGCTTGGGAGCCAACGCCGCAAGCAAAGATCATCTTGAATCTTCCGGCGACCGTGGAGATGTCGACGCCGAACACGTACGCCGATCACATCGAGTGGTTTGGGCGCACGCTCGCCCACCGCGACTGCGCAACGATCAGCGTCCATCCCCACAACGACCGTGGGACCGGTGTTGCGGCCGCTGAACTCGCCCTCATGGCCGGAGCCGATCGCGTGGAGGGGACGCTGTTCGGAAACGGGGAGCGCACCGGCAACGTCGACATCGTGACCTTGGCGCTGAATCTGTACAGCCAAGGCGTCGATCCGGAGTTGGATCTCTCCGACGTCCCGGCGATGGTGCAGACCGTCGAATACTGCAATCAGCTGCCGGTTCACGAGCGGCATCCGTACGGTGGCGAGTTGGTCTTCACCGCCTTCTCGGGATCGCACCAAGACGCGATCAAGAAAGGCTTCGCCGCCTACGAAGCGACGGATCGTTCACACTGGGAGATTCCGTACCTCGCGATCGATCCGATGGATATCGGGCGCAGCTACGAAGCGGTGATTCGCGTGAACAGCCAGTCGGGTAAAGGCGGCATTGCCTATGTGCTGCGCGCCGATCATGGCCTCGATCTGCCGCGTCCGCTGCAGATCGAATTCAGCCGGACCGTGCAATCGATCGTCGAGACCTCAGGTGGCGAGATCGTCTCACAAGAGATTTGGGACGCCTTCGTGCGCGAATACCTCGCCGCGGATGCACCGCTGCGCCTGCTCGAACATCACGTTCATGAAGAGGCCGACGGCCGCGTTTCGATCGTCGCTACGATCGACGACGAAGGGCGTGTGCACACGGTTCGGGGTTCGGGCAATGGACCCATCGATGCGTTCGTCGCCGCCCTGCGCGCGGAAGCGCAGATCACCGACCTCGCCGTGCGCGACTATCACGAACACGCGACCAGTGCCGGAGCCGGCGCCGGTGCCGTCGCTTACGTGGAACTCGACGTCGCTGGGGGCACGTACTTCGGCGTCGGCATCGATCCGAACATCGTGACGGCTTCGCTGCGCGCGATCTGCAGCGGCGTCAGCCGCGCGATTCGCGCTGGGGCGCTCGACCGGGAGGAGATTCATGCAACAGTCGCTGTTTGACAAGATTTGGGAGCGCCACGTGGTGGAGACGCTCCCGGGGAACAACGCGCTGGTCTTCATCGACCGCATCGTTGCGCACGAGATCACGACGCCGCAAGGGGCCATCGACATCGAGCGTCGTTTCGGCGATCGCCTCTTCGATCCGAACCGCATCGTCGCGATCAACGACCACGTCTCTCCGGCCAAAGATACCGAGACGGCGATTCAGGCGCGCGTCCTGCGCGATTGGGCGCGGCGCCACCGCATCACCCTCTACGATATCGGGAACAACGGGATCTGCCACGTCGTCGCCCCCGAGCGCGGCTACGTCGAACCGGGGATGACGCTGGCCTGTGGCGACAGCCACACCTGTACGCTCGGAGCGTTCGGCGCCTTTGCGCTGGGCATCGGAACGACGGCGCAGGCCGGGGCAATGCTCGCCGGCTGCCTCATCCTGCAGCGGCCCAAAGTGATGCGCATCCACGTGACCGGTCGTCTGGGGCACGGCGCAACGGCGAAGGACCTCGTCTTATACGTCATCTCGAGATTGGGCTTCAAAGGCGCCACGGGGTACGTGCTCGAGTACACCGGGGACGGTATCGCGGCGCTCTCGATGGACGAGCGGATGACGCTGTGCAACATGGCGATCGAAGCGGGGGCGACCACTGGGCTCTGCCAACCCGACCAAACGACCTTCTCGTATCTGCGCGGACGCGAAGTTCAGCCGACCGGCGCCGCATTCGAGGCGCAGGTGAGCCGTTGGCAGAGCCTGCAAGCCGACCCCGATGCCCAATACGACCGCGTCGTCGAAATCGACGCGAGCGCGCTGCGCCCGATGGTCTCCTGGGGAACCAACCCCGGCGAAGCGGTTCCGATCGATCGCGGCGTCCCGCAAGACGCCGGCGAGCAGAGCTTGACCTACATGGGCCTCGAGCGGGGTCAGGCGATGCGCTCTATCGCTGTCGATCAGGCCTTCGTCGGCTCGTGCACCAATGCGCGCCTCTCCGACCTGCGCGCCGCCGCCGACGTGCTCCGCGGACGTACCGTGACGATTCCGACGATCATCACCCCGGGCTCGCAGGCCGTGCGCCGCGCCGCGGAACGCGAAGGGCTGCACGACGTCTTCCAAGACGCCGGCGCGTTGTGGACGCACTCGTCGTGCGGCCCGTGCCTGGGGATGTCGATGGGCGTCATCGCGCCGGGCACCCGCTGCGTCTCTTCGTCGAACCGGAATTTCCCCGGCCGTATGGGGTCCGGTGGGCGCGTCCACCTCGCCTCGCCGGCGGTTGTCGCCGCGAGTGCGGTCCTCGGTCGGCTCGCCTCGCCGGACGAGCTTCCGCCGATCGGTATGCAGGCACAACCAACGACCGCGGTGGCGTCATGAGCGCGTCACGCCACCTGATCACGGGCTCCGTGCTCGCGCTGGACCGCGCCAACGTGGACACCGATCAAATCATTCCGGCCCACCGGCTTACCGGCATCGACACCGCCGGTCTCGGGCAGTACCTCTTCGCCTCGATGCCGGGGGGCGCCGAGCTGTTGGCCGCACATCCGGAGGCGACGATTCTGGTCGCGCGCGAGAACTTCGGGTGTGGAAGCTCACGCGAGCATGCGGTCTGGGCACTGGAGGACCGCGGCTTTCGTGCCGTGATCGCTCCCAGCTTCGCCCGCATCTTCGAAGAGAACGCCTATAATCGCGGCGTCGCTCCCATTCCGGTTCCCGCGGAGAAGATCGAGGCGCTTCTGGGCGCCTGTCGGATCTCGATCGATCTCGAGCAGCAGACGCTTTGCGCCGACGGTGGTGAGACGATCCGCTTCGAGCTCGATCCGTTGCGTAAACGTTTCTTAACCGAAGGCGGCTACATGGAGTTTCTCAACTCGCGGGTTCCCAGCGTGCGCGAGTGGCTTGCCAAGCGGGAGGCGGCGACGACCTGAGCGCGGCCGCTTGCGCGTGAGTTCCGTAACCCGGGCCGAATTACGCAAACTTAGCACGCAGTTGATGTTGTTCATCGCCGCTCCGTCGATATAAAAATCAGGAAACCCCCGCTGTAAGGAGCACAAGCGATGGATCGCATCAGGGATGACGGATCATGAACCGGCCCGACAAAAATCGTAACGTAGAGCGAGGCCAGGTTCTCCCGCTCTTAGTCCTCTCATTCATTCCCATCTTCGCCTTCGTCTCGCTCGCGGTTGACGTCGGCATTTGGAGAAACGACCAACGGATCGCGCAAGCTGCGGCCGACAGCGCCGCAATTGCCGCCGCTCAGGAACTCAATTACGGAGACTACGCCGCCGCGGCGCAAGCCGACGCAGATTCGAACTTAACCGCCAACGGCATCGGCAGCCCAACGGTAACGGTCACGACTCCGGCGAGTTCGGATAGCACGTACAGCGGAATCGCCAATACGGTCGAAGTGTACGTGTACATCAAACCGCCCACGTTCTTCTCGCAGTTCTTCGGCGTGAAGCCGCAGATCAAGGCGAAAGCCGTCGCCGAGATGCAGACAGAGGACGGGGGCGACTGCATGTATATTTTGAAGTCGTTCCAGCTGGACGCAAGTCAGTCGCACTTCATCGACGCCCCCTCGTGCGACATCATCGACGACGGTACGTGGACGCAGACCACCGGAACCGTAAGTTCGCCCTCGATCGGCGTTGCGGGAACGATCAGTCTTACCGGCAACACCAATTTCCCGCAAGCGACGCCCGCGCCCGCGCTCGCGGTGGCTGACCCCTGTATGCAGATGTCGGGGTGTGCCTACTTGGTAAACAATCCGCCTTCGACGTCGGGTTGTCAGGCCGCCGTGACCGAGAATGACGGGCCGGCGACGCTGGTACCGGGTTGCTACGCCGGCTTCACCGACGACGGCCAGACGGTAACGTTCGAGCCCGGGGTCTATACGTTCACCGGTAATTTCACCATGAACGGCGGAACGGTCAACGGCGATGGCGTGACCTTCAATATGGAAGGCAGCGCAGCCACCGTCTACAACGGAGGCACCGAGAACCTGACGGCGCCGACCTCCGGAGACACAGCCGGCATCTTGATCTATCAGCCGTCGAGTAACACCAGCACGCTAGAGATGCACGGAGGCGACGTCAGCGGGGTCTGCCCGGTCACTGATACGCCGACAAACTCCGGCGCTGTCTATGCCCCAGGCGCGGAGGTCGAGGTGCTGGGTTCGGAATGGACTCCGTCGACCATCATCGCCGGAAGCCTCGTGCAAAACGGTGGTACCGTCTGCGTCACGCTGCAGCCCGGCACAACGACCTTCCCCGTCGAACACTCGGTCCTGGTGGAGTAATCATGACACACACTGAAAATCGCAAAGCACCGGCAAGAGCAGCGCGGCATGCACAGCGTGGCCAAGCACTGGTAGAACTCGCCGTCTTCGTCCCCTTCCTCATGCTCGTCGTCGTCGGCCTGATCGACGTCGGCCGGTACACCTACTACTCGATCCAGGTCAATAACGCCGCACGCGCCGGAGCGCAGTACGGCGCTCAAAACACCACTTCGGCGAACAGCTCGACTGGGATAACATCCGCAGCGGTGGCCGACGTAAGTACGACACCCACGCCGACGGTGAGCGCGAGTTTATTCTGCGTCTGTGCAAACGGTACCACGCACCAGTCTTGCAGCCCTACGCCCACCTGTACCGGTTCGCACTCCAATACCTACATCGAAGTCACCACCAGCGAGACGATCCCCGTCCTCTTCAAATTCCCGGGGATTCCGAACTCACTCACCATCGGCGGTGCCTCCGTCATGCGGGTGAACAATTGAGCCGCCGGAACCAGCGGGGCCAGGCGCTGGTCGAGTTCGCCTTCACGGTGCCCGTCGCGACACTGCTCCTCCTGGGTGTCTTTCAGTTCGGCGCAGCTCTCAATCAGTATGACATGGTCGATAACGCCGCGCGCATCGGAACACGCTACGCCATCGTACACGGTTCGACGTGCACGATGAGCGACTGCCCCGCGACTTCAAGTACCATATCGCAGTACGTCATCGCGCATTCGGCGGGTATGTTGAACGGAAGCAGCCCGATGACGGTAACCGTGAGCTGGCCCGGGGGTGGCGCCAGTAACTGCACGTCGGGATCACAGGCGTCCCAGTGTCCGGTCGAGGTTACCGTCAAGTCGACTTTCAAGTTCATCTCCTTCGGAAAGTTTGCTGTATCGATACCGATGTCGAGTACGTCGGAGATGGTCATCTCGCAATAAGAACTCTCCGGTCAACGGCTCTCATGGCTCCTTCGTGAGGACCGCCGGCTGGGAGACCGCGTCGCGTGCCATCGTCGCCAGACGGCTCCCCCCGCCGGCGGCGATGGCCTCGACGTTTTTTGAAGTCTAACCCGTACCCGCGCTACCTTGGCCGAACAGAAGGTTGCGACGCACGGGCGAAGGCGCGCCGCGCGCCATGTGGATGAGCGACCTCTGCGGTGTGAAATCTCGTTGCTCGAGAAGCGCGCAAGCGGCGGCGTTCTGACTGGGAACGTAGACGCGCGGCGAGGCGCTAGAGGTCGAAAGTGCGTGCTGCAGCAACCGCTCCGCGCTCGCTTCATTTTCGGCTTGCCAAGGTCCGACGATCCGCCCGCGCACCAGAACGTAACCGTCGACGCAGCCGGATCTGTCGAGGGAGACGGCTGCCCTTTCCTGCGCTTCCCGCAAAAACGTATCGAGAATCTCGCCGCGGTCGCAGTTCCAAACGAGCCGATCGGCATGCGCTATCTCCAGGCTGCTTACGCCGAGACGAAGCCGTGCGTCGGCCGGTAGTTTCTCGCTCGACACTCGATCGTCGCGGCCATAGATCGTGACGGTGTCGATCTCGGTGAATCCGAGCCGCGCGTAGAGTCGTGCGCCGCTTTCGGTTGCATCGAGAAGGGCGGTGCGCACGCCCCGCGCGTCGAGGAAGGCGAGCAAGTCATTCATCAATGCCTCGCCGATGCCTCGGCGCTGCGCGGCGGGATGCACCGCCATCAGTCCGACGTAGGCGACTTCGCCGTAGGTGATGGCGTAGACGCAGCCGGCGACGATTCGGTCCTCTTCAGCGACGATCCAGCGCATATTGGCGGTGACGCTTCGCAGGCGTACGAAGGGGGACGCCTCCCCTGCGTAGGCGGCGACCAGGACCCGTTCCATCGCGTCGCAGTCGCTCGCAGTTGCCGGTCGGACGGAGATGGGCACGAGAGTCAATTTCGCCGGGGGCGTCGTATCACCGGCGGATGGTTCTTCCGGTTGGTGAAATCGACGTCTGCCGCGCTGCCGAGCGCATCAAGCCTTGGATCGTGGCGACGCCGACGGTCGAGGCGCCGGCGCTTTCCGAGCACCTCGGCGCGTCGCTCTTCCTCAAGCTCGAAACGCGCCAACGCACCGGGTCGTTCAAAGACCGCGGCGCCGCCAATCGGCTCCTGGAGCTTACGGCAGTGCAGCGTGAGCGCGGCGTCGTCACGATGTCGGCGGGAAACCACGCGCAGTCGGTGGCGTACATGTGCCGCCGTTTCGGCATCCCCGCGACGATCGTGATGCCGGAGACGACGCCCTTCACCAAAGTTCGGCGTACCCAAGAGCACGGCGCGCGTGTGGTGATCTTCGGCAACACGTTCTCCGAGACGATTGCACGCGCGCAAGAGATCGCCGAGAGTGAAGGTTTGGTCCTCGTGCATCCGTACGACGATGCGCACGTGATCGCGGGCCAGGGAACGATCGCCCTCGAGATGCTCGCGGAGCGGCCGGACCTCGATACGATCGTCGTCTCCGTCGGTGGAGGCGGTCTCTTGGCCGGCATCTTGACGGCAGCGAAGGCGCGCAAACCCTCACTGGAAGTGATCGGCGTGCAGACCGAGTTCTATCCCTCACTCTATCGTCTGCTCCATGGATTGCCCGCAGTCGACAACGGCCAGACGATTGCGGAAGGCATCGCCGTCAAGACCGCGGGCGACCTCCCATTCGAGATCGCACGCGCGCTCGTCGACGACGTCGTCCTCGTCAACGAAGCGACGGTCGAAAAGGCGATCCACGTCCTTTTGGAAGAGGAGAAGCTCTTGGCCGAAGGCGCGGGTGCCGCGCCGCTCGCCGCGGTGCTCAAGGATCGTGCGCGATTTGCCGGCCGCCGCGTGGGTCTCGTGATCAGCGGCGCCAACATTGACACGGGGTTGCTCTCGAACGTGATCATGCGCGTGCGCCTGCGCGACGGCCGCGTCGTGCGCCTGCGCGTCGAGATCAGCGACAAACCGGGCGTCCTCGCCGACATCGCCCGCGTGATCGGCGAGAGCGGCGCCAACATCATGGACGTCGTCCACCACCGCCTCTACTCCGATATCTCCTCGAAAAACGCCGAACTCGACATTACCTTCGAGACACGTGTCGCCTCCGACGTCGACGACATCTTGCGCAAGCTCAGTGATGCCAGCTATCTAGCCAGCGTCCTCGAGTCGACGGCACGCGTCCACCGGGCCTGACCCCGTAGGTTACGGTTGAGCGTCTTGTACAAATCCTTGGTGAATCGGGGTTGATCGTGAAACGCGGGTGCCAGGCCGCCAACGATGAGGTATCTAGCGCTGGCGCCGTTGAGTTCGCGCAAGAGATCGGCGAAGTCGGAGTTGATCTTCATCGAGGTTGCAGGCTGCGGCCCATGCTCGTACCATCTCCCACGAGAGTGCGAGACGCTCGGAGGGCGTGTACTGCGCCTAGAACGCTGCATCGAAGCTGCCGTCGTCATCGTGAAGCCCGATCCCGGGTGACCGCCTTGGATCGACGCAGTTGCGCGCGCTCGTCCCGGTTCATGTTCGGCCGCCAGGGGCGTGGCAGGAGGCGGTTGCTCGTTTCGCGATGTGAGGCGGCATGAGACGATTGCTTCAGCTTGCCGCCATGGCAGTGGTTCTTACGTCATTTGTGCCTGTGCCGGCGCAGGCGGATACGACCGATGCGCTCCAACGGCTCGCGGTGAGCTTTGCAAAATTGCAATCGTTCCACGCGACGATGCAGAGCGGGCCGATGAACGCCGACATGGATTACGTGGCGCCGGATCGCTACCACCTCATCATGCACAGTGGGCATGACATCGAGGAGATGATCATCGGCGAGACCGTCTATGCGAAGTTGGGCTCACAATGGATGAAGTTTCCGATGCCGGGCGTGACGCAGATGATCGCTCACTTCCGACAACCGGAGGCGGTCGCCAAGACGATCGACACGTCGAAGATCACCGATATGGGGATGACGCAGCTGAACGGAACACCAGCGCATCAGTACGGCGTCGACTCCGGTGACGGCTCCACGCACACGGTCATGTGGATCGGCCCGCACGATCTCCCGCTTCGTATCGACGCGGAGGAGCTCTCCAATAAGCGCGTCACGACGATTCTCTACTCGGAGTTCAACGCACCGATCACGATCGAGGCGCCGATCTAAGCACCTCGCCGCGAAACGCGGCCCACGTCCCCCGTTCAATCGCTGCCCGCGCCTCTTCCATCAGTTGTATGAGGACGGCGAGATTGTGAAATGAGAGGAGGCGCGGCCCGAGCATCTCGCCCGCGCGAAAGAGGTGGGCCAGATACGCCCGCGTGTGGTTTTTGCAGACGAAACAACCGCAGGTGGGATCGAGCGGGGTGTAGTCGCGAACGAAGCCGGCGTTGCGGATACTCAAGTCGCCGGCGCGCGTGAGAGCCCGCCCCGTGCGCCCGCAGCGCGTCGGATAGACGCAGTCGAAGAGGTCGATGCCGCAGTCGATGGCGTTCACGATGTCCGGCACCGTCCCGACGCCCATGAGATAGCGCGGCTTCTCGACGGGCATCGCCGACGCCGTGAAACGCGCCGTCTCGTAAAGCTCGTCGCGCGTCTCGCCGACCGAGAGCCCACCGATGGCATACCCCGGAAGGTCGAGCTCGGCAAGCGCCTCGGCACTGCGCCGTCGGGCATCGTGATCGAGGCCGCCCTGCACGATCCCGAAGAGAAGCGTCTGCTCGCGCGTGCGCGCTTGCGCGCAGCGCTGCGCCCAAGCCGACGTGAGGCGCACCGACTCGGCGATCTCCTCCGGGCTCGCCGGAAGCTTCACGCAGACGTCGAGCGCCATCGCGACGTCGACGCCCAACGCCTCTTGAAACGCGACGACGTTCTCCGGCGTGAACTCGTGTTCGCTGCCGTCTAGGTGCGAGCGAAAGCGCACCCCGCCGTCGCTGAGCACCCGGCGCGATTCGAGGCTGAAGACTTGGAAGCCGCCGCTGTCGGTGAGGATATTGCGCTCCCAGCCCATGAACGCGTGCAAGCCGCCCGCCTCCACGATGACCTCGCGCCCAGGCCGTAACCAGAGATGATACGTGTTCGCCAAAATGATGTGTGCGCCGAGATCGACCAGATCGCCGGGCGTCAGCCCTTTGACCGTCGCGGCGGTGCCGACCGGCATGAATGCCGGCGTCTCGACGGTGCCGTGCGCAAGCCGTAGCGTCCCGCGCCGCGCGGGGCCGTTCGTCGTGTGCAGCGTGAAGGCTCCCGGACCGGCTGCGATCATCCCCGCAACAGCTCCCGCGTGCGCACGTACGCCTCCGGCGGATCGACCTCGAAAGCGAGCGGCTCGCGCGTCACGGGGTGCCGGAAGCGTAAGCGCCACGCGTGCAGTGCCTGTCCTTTGATTGCCAGGCGCGCATCTTTGCGTCCGTAGACGGGATCGCCAATCACCGGATGCCCAAAGGCCGCCATGTGCACGCGGATTTGGTGTGTCCGCCCCGTCTCGAGTGTGAAGAGCAACTCGCTCGCGTTGTGCAGGCGCTCGCGCAGCAGGTAGTGGGTCACCGCCGGCTTTCCGTCGGCGCGAATCGCAAATTTCAGCCGGTCGTGCGGATCACGGCCGAGCGCGCCTTCGATCGTGCCGCGCTCGTGTTCGGGGATACCGGTGACCAGGCCCAAATATTCGCGCTCGATGAAGCGCCGCATCATCGCACGCCCCAGCGCGCGCAGCGACGCCTCATTCTTTGCGACGACGAGCAGCCCCGATGTGTCGCGGTCGAGCCGGTGAACGAGCCCCGGCCGCAGCGCCTCACCGGGGAGTGAGGCGACGTGCGCCACCAGCGCGTTGACCAGTGTGCCGTCGGGAGAGCCGTGAGCCGGGTGCGTCACCATACCGGCCGCCTTGTTGACGACGATCAGATCGTCGTCTTCAAAGACGATGTCGAGGGCGATGTTTTGCGGCACGACTTCAATTGGTTCAGGTGGGATGATCTCGAAGTCGATGAGGTCGCCCAATTCGAGTGAGGTGCTCGGCTTGACGAGCATCCCATTGCGCAAGACCAGCCCGCGTTCGATCGCCTCGGCAACCGAGGAGCGCGACGCCGCCGCGAGCTTGGCGACGACGACGTCGATTCGTCTCCCCGCCTCCTGCGAGGTGACGGTATGACGGCTACTGCTGCTCAGAACGCGCGCGCACCAGCGCTCGGTCGCGCACGATCGTCGCCAGCATGAGCAGCACCACGCCAACCGTGATGAACGAATCGGCGACATTGAAGACCGGCCACCAGCGCAGATCGATGAAGTCGACCACATACGAATAGTGGAAACGGTCGACGATGTTCCCGATCGCCCCGCCGACGATGCCACCGAAGGCGAAGCGCACCATCGCCGATCGCTGCGCGAGATCGCGAAACGAGTACCAGAAGACGCCCAGCACCACGAAGGCCATGACGATCAGCAGCCACGTATTGCGCCCGAAGAGGCCGAACGCACCGGCGTGATTTTGCACGTAGGTCCAGTAGAGGACGTGCGGGATGAAGATGCGGCTCTCCCCCGGCAGAAACGACGTCGCGACGATGTGCTTGGTGTACTGGTCGAGGAGAAACGAACCCGCAAGCGCGAGCCAAAAGAGAATCACAGCCCCGGTGGCCTCACATACTGGTAGAAGATGCCGACGATACGGTCGAACGAGTTGGTTGCGATCACGATCCCCGTCCCGACCAAGACGGCGCCTGAGGTTACTTCGATCAAGCGCAGGAACCCCTTGAGCCGGTTGAGCAGCTGCAGTGACTGCGTCAGCGCGGCGGCCGTCACCAGGAACGGGACCGCAAGCCCCATCGAGTAGACGAAGAGCAGGAGTGTCGCCTGCGTGATGTCTTGTTGGGAAGCGATGAGGATGATCCCCGAGAGGATCGGCCCGATGCAGGGCGTCCAACCCGCCGCGAACGCCAAGCCGACGACGAACGAGAGCCAGAACGACTGCTTGCGCCCGCGCAGTTGTAGGTGGAAGCGCTTATCCATCGCCAGTACCGGGATGCGAAAGAGCCCGATCATGTTGAGCCCGAGGATGATGATGACGGCGCCCCCGATCCGCTCGATCGCGCTTTTGTGATCGACGAACAAGCCGCCCAGCGCGCTCGAGGAGAGCCCCAGGAGCATGAAGATCACGGTGAATCCGGAGATGAAGGCGAGCGCGTGACCCATCACGCGCGCCCGCTCCTGCGCCGGCTGCACCGCTTTGAGGTCTTCGATACTCGTGCCGGTCATGAACGAAAGATACGAGGGAACGAGCGGCAAGACGCACGGTGAGATAAAGGAGGCGAGCCCCGCGAGGAGCGCCGCGGCGAGCGTGACGTGTGGCTGCATGGGAACGTTCCGGTCTTCCGGCTGCCGATGCAGCGCGCCTGTAAGATCCGGCTTCTTCGGCCGGAGCAAGAGGGGCGCCCACGCTCGGGCAAGCATCGTGGGCCAGGAGTATGCAGCACTGGTTTACGTACCCGAATATCAGCCCGATCGCCTTTCACGTCGGGCCTCTCGCCGTGCACTGGTACGGCCTCTCCTACCTCGTCGGCTTCCTCGCGGTCGGTGCGTGGATGTCGCGTCCCCAGGGGCGGCGGCGTCTCGGCCTCACGACCGATCAGATCCAGGACTTTTTGGTCTATTCTTTGCTCGGGGTGATGATCGGCGGCCGCACCTTCTTCGTGATCGCCGACATCGTGAGCCGGCACAACGCCGCCGACTACTTCGCGCACCCGCTCAACTTCATCGCCGTCTGGAACGGCGGGATGGGGTTCTTCGGAGGCTTGATCGGCGTGATCGTGGCGATTGCGGTCTTCGTGAAGCGCCACCCGGGACTGCGCTTCCTGGTGATGGCCGACGAGGTGGTGATGATGATGCCGATCGGCATCGCACTCACCCGCGTCGTCAACTTCATCAACGACGAACTCTGGGGCGACCGCTGCATCCCCGATCATCCGTGGTGCATTCTCTTCCCGGCAAAGCCCGACGGCTACCGGTATCCCTCACAACTCTTCGAGGCGGCGATGGATATCGCGGTGTTGCCGATTCTGCTGCTCGTCTACCGCCGCCGGCCGCCCGACGGCGTCGTCGCGTGGACGTGGTTCACGTTGTACGGCGTGACGCGATCGGTGGCGGAGCTTTGGCGTCAGACCGATGTTGCGGTTGGTCCGTTCACCGGCGGCCAGTTGCTTGCGTTGCCGATGATCTTTATCGGTCTTGTCGGCCTCACGTACTCGCTGCGCGCAAACCGGCGCACCGACGAGCGGATCGTGACCGCATAGTTCCACGACCGCGTGCAAGGTGTGAGGTGCTCTCCGACGGAAGTTCTCACACCCATGAAGCTGGATATCGGAGCTCCGTCGAACGGCGCGCCGAGATCGCTCGGGGAGCGCATCGACCACGTGCGCGCGCAGATCGCGGAGTTCGCCGTCGCCGCAGGTCGCGACCCCGCCTCCATCCGGCTCGTCGGTGTCACCAAGAAGCAGCCGCGCGAAGCCGTCGCCGCCGCCGTGCAAGCTGGTCTCTCCGACATCGCTGAGAACTATGTTCAGGAGGCCGCTCCGAAATTCGCGGGTCTTGCGGCCGCCAAGCACTTCATTGGGCACGTGCAGACGAACAAGGCGAAAGCGATCGTCGAGACCTTCGACGTGGTGCAATCGGTGGACCGGCTCGAAGCGGGCCTCGCACTGCATAAGGCCAGCCAATCGCTGGGCAAGCCGATCGTTGCGCTCGTGCAAGTGAATATTTCGGCGACCGAACGTTTCGGCGTCGCTCCCCGTGATGCGCCCGCACTCGTCCAAGAGTTGCGCGCGCGCGGCCTCGTCGTCGATGGGATCATGGCGATCGGCCCCAATACCTCCGACACAGACGAGACGGCGCGTGCCTTCACCGAGGCGGCGCGCGTCTTCGAGCGCGTCGGCGGCACGACGCTCTCGATCGGGATGTCCGGCGATTTTGCGCAGGCGATCGCCTGCGGTTCTACGATGGTGCGCATCGGCACCGCCCTCTTTGGAGCGCGAGCATGAATTTTTTTGGAGCGCGAGCATGAACGACAACCAACCCAAAGCAAGCGTCTTGCACCGGATCGGGAATTTCTTCTCGCTGCACGACGACGAAGAGTTCGAAGAGGTCGAGGAGGTCGAGCAGCAGCCTCGTCCGCGCCGCAACGTGCTGGCCTTCTCGAGCTCGCCGCGCCGCGGACAGAACGAAGTCAGCATCTTCGGACCGCGGACGTTCGGCGATGTCACCGAGATCGCCGACGCGGTACGCAACCGGCAAGTGGTGATCGTGAACTTGCTCGGCGCCGATCGTTCGCTCTTGCAGCGCGTGGTCGACTTCGCTTCCGGGGTCGCCTACACGCTCGACGGGCGGATTCAAAAGCTCGCCGAGGGGATGTTCTTGATCGTGCCGCCGGGGGTCGCTGTGAATTCACAGGGGATTCGCGACTCGCTCGCGGCTGACGGCATGTTCGAATTCTTACAGAATCGAGGATAGCGCGGATGGATAAAGTGACCGTCGTCGACATCCAGCACAAGACGTTCAAAAAAGCTCTCAACGGCTACGACCGCACCGACGTCGACCGCTTTCTCGACGAGATCATCGAGACGCTCGAAGACGAAGCGCAGTTGCGGGCGAGCCTCGAGGCCGAGATCGCCGACCTCCGCGAGCGCGTGAGCCACTTCAAATCGATGGAGGAGTCGCTGCAGAACACGCTGCTGCTCGCGCAACGGACGGCCGACGAGGTGAAGGCCTCGGCGCATAAGGAGGCCGACCTCATTCGGGCCGAGGCGCGCATGGCCGTCGAAAAAGAGATCGCGAGCTTCGGCGACAAAGCCAACGAGGCGCGGCGCGAGTATCAGCGCGCCTACGAGACGACCGAGAAGGCAAAGAGCGAGTTGCGCAGCCTGCTGATGACGCACCTCGCGCTGCTCGAGAAGACGCCGACGTCCGCGAACACCGCCTCCGCGCCGCCGGTGCATGAGCCTCCGCCCGCACCGGCAGCGGAGGTTGCCACGCCGTCCAAGCCCGCGATCGCCGTCAACGGAAGCTCGACCGTCTTCAAAAATCTCTGAGCCGTGCCGACCAAAGCGCAAGCTCTGCCGGTCGTCGAACCCCGCGTCGCACCCACGGGCCGCGCGATTGTGCTCTATGCCGTGACCTCCCTCGAACTCGCCGGTCGCCGCCTCACCGTCGATGGGCGCCGGATGCAGGCGGTGCGCTTCGGCCAAGTGGCACTCGCGATCGCCTACGTGGACCCGGGAGAGTACGCGGGCGAGGCGCTCGAACGCAAGCGCAGCGATCCGCTCGCGCTGACGACCGAAGCCCGGATGCAAGCGCATCTCGTGGAGCGGCTGGCGCGGCACGTCACGGTGCTTCCGCAGCGCCTGTTCACCGTCTTCGCCGATATGGCGGCGCTCGAAGCCGCCGCGCGCACCTTACACCAGCGCTGGAATCGTGCGCTCACGCGGCTGGCGGAGAAAGATGAGTACAGCCTGCGCCTCTTCGTGGGACCGCATCTGCGCGGCAGTGGGGAGCCGTACGTGCTGCGCGTGAGCGAACGCGCGATGCGCAGCAGTCGTTTGGTGGAGCGGCGCGCCGGTGCGGACGCGCAAGCGGTCGCCGCGCACGTGCGCGAGCTGTGGCAAGCCTGCACGGCGCACGCCGCGGGGGTGCGCACGGTCAAGACGCCGGCCGGTCGCGGTCCGATTCTTTCGGCGGTCTTTCTCGTGCCGCGCAGCGCCCGCGAGGCCTTTGCCTTGGTTGTGAGCGAGCAGCGCGTGCGTGCCGGCCGGCTCGGGATCACCTACTATCTCGAAGGGCCGCTCGCGCCGTACACGTTCTCGCCGTAAGGCGCTTCGCCAGGGCGCGGCAACGGTACCGGCATAGATGCCGCGTTGATGTCTGAGAGAACAATTGCGGTACTTCCCGGTGACGGTATCGGGGTCGAGGTCACGTCCGCCGCCGAACGCATCCTGCGCCTGGTGCGCCCAGACTTGCGCTACGAGCACGCCGAGGTGGGGGCGGCAGCGATCGACCGTGTCGGATCGCCGTATCCGCGCGCGACGCACGAGCTGTGCGAGCGCAGCGAGGCGATTCTCTTTGGCGCCGTCGGCGATCCGCGGTACGACGGAGCGCCTTCGGGGCGGCGTCCCGAAGAGGCGATCCTGGGGCTGCGCAAAGCGTTCGATCTCTTTGCCAACCTGCGCCCGGCGAAGATGATTCCCGGACTCGAGGGTGCTTCGAGCCTGCGTCCGGAGTTCGTGACGGGTCTCGATCTCCTGGTCGTGCGCGAGACGACCTCGGGCCTCTACTTCGGGATGCCGAAGCACACGAGGATCGAGGACGGGGTTGAGGTCGCGACCGACACGATGGTCTACCGTGGCCCGGAGATCGAGCGGGTGGCCCGGGTCGCCTTCGAGCTGGCGCGCGAGCGGCGCGGCCGGGTGACCTCCGTCGACAAGCAAAATGTCCTCGAGACCGGGCGGCTGTGGCGGCGCGTCGTGAGCGCGATTCACGCGGGCTATCCCGACGTTGTCCTCGACCATCTGCTGGTGGACAACGCCGCGATGCAGCTGTTGCGCGATCCGCGTCGCTTCGACGTCTTGCTCACCGAGAACACCTTCGGGGATATCCTCAGCGACGAGGCGGGGATGCTCACCGGCTCCCTCGGTAATCTCCCGAGCGCGACGCTCGGCACGCGCACGAACGCCTTCGGCGGCCGCTTCGGCCTCTACGAGCCAATCAGCGGCAGTGCCCCCGATATCGCCGGCAAAGGCATCGCCAACCCCGTCGCCGCGATTCTCTCCGCAGCGCTCCTCTGCCGCTACAGTCTGCTCGACGAGGAGAGCGCAGACCGGATCGAGGCGGCGGTCATCCATGTCATCGCGCAGGGAGCTAGGACGCAGGATCTCGCGCGGCTTGGCGAGCCGGCCCAGACAACCGAAGCGTTCACCGACGATATCGCGCACGCTCTTGGCGTCGCCGTTACGGGGTGAAGCTGCACACGAGGGTGAGGGCGACGGCGCCGATCATGTAAGGACCGAAGGGAATTGGATCTCTGGTTCGCCTACGCAGCCACGCCACGCTCACCGCGACGACTCCCGCAGTGGCCAGCGCCAACAGCGCTCCCTCCATCCCTAAGATCGCTCCTCCGAGGGCGGCGAATTTTGCGTCGTCCCATCCCAAGCCTTTGCCCTTGGAAAGATACGCCATCGCCCCGAACGGGATGAAGGGCACGATCACGCCGCTCAACAAGGGCCAGTTTTGGGTGGCGATCGCGGAGAGCGAGACGGCTGCGATCGGCACCAGCGTAAAGGCATCAGGCATCTTGCCGTACGTGACGTCGCTATGCCAGCAGCCGACGAGCGAGACGGTGACGATTGCGGCCATGGTAAGCGTCATCCAGTCCATGCCGCGTAGTGCTAAGGCCGCGCCGAAGAAGGCCGAACCCACGAGAAACCACGGGAGGGGAGGCTCGGTTCGCGTTATGCCCTCTGGCGGCCGCTGAATGTACTTGGCTACGACGCGGCTCAGCTCAACTCCCAAGTACGCGACGCCGGCAAAGATGGCCGCAGCGACAAGTGCCTTCAACAATAGGGTACCGGCGACGATCATTAGGCTAGTTCCTCAGTGCGAGCTGGCGGCTCCACGGGCGGGGAAATCAAATAAACGCCGCTCCGTAGGGGAAAAGGATAGCGAAGAGATTCATGGCGCCCCACCCGCGACGAAAAATCTTTACAGAGGACGGACGGAGCGTTAACATCTCAACACGAAAATGCCGTATATTCAACAAGAGTGTCCTTTGCCGAGGCGGCCATCTCCCTTTTACGGTTTCGGAGTCTTACTTTGCGCCCATTACCGTCTGTCCTACAGAGGTCGCAATTCCGTCGCCGGCCAGCGCCGCGCAGAGCCTCGGCTTTCCCCATCGTGGTCGGCGATGAGAGCGGCCAGGCTTTGGCTGAATACGGACTGTTGACTGCCATGTTCGCCATCTTGATGATTGTGGCGATGCTGGCGGTGGGAACGGCCTCAGGCAGTAAACTGAGTGGCACTCAGTGCAATCTTTCGAGTGAGTATCTGAATGAGTAAAAGGCGTTTAGAGCGCGGCGATGCGCTCCCTGAGACTGCCCTAACGATTTCGGTCGTTTTGCTCGTCTTTTTGGGACTGATCAAGTTGGCATTTGTCGGCTACGAGCAGGCGCAGGCCGATGGCGCCGCATTTGTGGCCGCACACGCCGCCGCGCTCGTCTCGCCGCAAGCGTCGGCCGGGCCTTACGGTGCGACTCGTGCGCATAACGATTTTGGGATTCCCATAAGCAACGTCCAGGCTACGCCTATCCCGAATTCGGCGGGAGCCCTGAACGATAAGGGCGACATCGTCGCGATGACAAACCTCACGGCGGGCGGGCTGTTTCCGAGCCAGGGCTTCGGTGTTTTGTCGACGGGCTATAATCTGCATTCGTTCATCGTCGAGCCGGTCGCGGTCGCGCCATCGGTGGTTCCGCTTTGGCCGAATACCGGGCCCGTCACGAATGCGAACGGCACCAACTCGGTGATGCCCGCTAACTGTCTTCCAAACGCCCCCGCAACCGACGGTACGACGCTGGCGATGGGGAGCGGAGTGTGCACCGAGGGGATGTACCTCGCTACGCCAAGCGCGACGGCGCCGTATCTTGACGGTTTCGAATGTCGTCTCGCCTATATGGCGGTCTTGGACCCGAAGTCAGGTAGCGCTCCTACGTTAGCCGAGGTGGAGAATGATTACACCTCGACGGACGGTTTGTCGTTTCCGAACGGCTCCAGCCAGGAGCCGTGGCCGGATGACTATCGATACTCGAGCAAAGACTCGATATTGGATCCAACGGACGTCAACAGCGGACACTGGCTTACGTCGAATAACGAATCCGGCAACGCGGTAGCTCCGGTTCTCGCCCTCGGTCAGCCCAGTTCGGGGTATTGCAGTTGAAGCAGCACCAATTTGAGCGCGGCCAGACGGTCAGCTTTTATATCTTCGCGATCCTCCTGGCACTTGCCCTGAGCCTCTTCGTGTCGAACTACACGAACACCGTGCGGTGGCATATACGAGCGCAAAACGCCGCCGACGAGGTGGCGCTCGCCTCGCTTGCGGACGAAGCCTCACTCGCGAACGATCGCACGATGGCCCTCTACACCTCGGAGTTTGCCGAGTTGCGCGTGCGCAGCGTCGTCATATCGATGATGAACGCGGCCAATAGCAACCTTTTCGCCAATCAAAGCACCGACACGAGCGATACGAACATCTGCAATGACAATCTCGGTGCTGACGACAGCGGCTATGATTGCGACAATGCATACGACCAAGAGCCGCCCTTCTACGATGAGGCCGTCTCCCAATATGCGACCGCCGTCGGAGATCTGGAAAGCCTCACGTCGCCGCC
>Ga0335075_10003159_pt1 | contig 26251 bp, 25 predicted proteins | sample Lox_Sample_24_FD_206723 | JGI IMG/M metagenome (GOLD analysis project Ga0335075, IMG submission 206723) | Soil microbial communities from Loxahatchee National Wildlife Refuge, Florida, United States - Lox_Sample_2.4 | ecosystem: Environmental > Terrestrial > Soil > Wetlands | place: USA...
TCGAAGACTGGAGCGTCAGGGAGGGCGGCAAGATCCCTCCGGCGGCTCAGTTCGAAACGCACGTGGCGACCGAGGAGATTTTCGAAGCCGCCACCCTGCCATCCCGGCCTTATGGCGAACTGCTGCCCAGCGAGCAGCCGCACCTGAGCTTCGCCGAGCGGGTACCGGTCGGCGTCGTCGGCGTCATCTCGCCCTTCAACTTCCCGCAGATCCTGGCAATCAGGTCGGTCGCGCCAGCGCTCGCGCTCGGTAACGCGGTGGTACTGAAGCCCGATCCGCGCACCGCGGTCTGCGGCGGAGTCGTGCTGGCGCGCGTGTTCGAAGAGGCCGGCCTGCCCGAGGGCTTGCTGCACGTGCTCCCTGGCGGTCCTGACGTCGGGGAGGCACTCGTCACCGACCCCAGGATAGGCGTCATCTCGTTCACCGGATCTACCGCGGCAGGCCGCAGGGTCGGCGCGCTGGCCGGGCAGCACCTCAAGCGGGTGCACTTGGAGCTTGGCGGCAACTCTGCCCTGATCGTGCTAGCCGATGCCGACCTGGACAAGGCAGCGTCCGCGGGTGCCTGGGGCTCGTTCCTGCATCAAGGGCAGATCTGCATGACGACCGGCAGGCACTTGGTGCATGAGTCCGTTTACGACGACTACGTCTCCAGGCTTGCGGCAAAAGCCAGCCACCTTCCGGTCGGCGACCCGGCGTCCGGCCAGGTCGCCGTCGGCCCGATCATCGACGAACGGCAGCGGGACAAGGTACACAGCCTGGTGATCGACAGTGTCCAGGCCGGCGCGACGCTTGCCGCGGGCGGCAGTTACGACGGCTTGTTCTATCAGCCCACTGTGCTTTCCGATGTCGCTCCCGCGATGCCCGCCTACGCGAACGAGGTGTTCGGCCCGGTCGCTCCCGTGATCCGCTTCGAAACGGCGGACGAGGTGGCCAAGCTTGCTGCCGACTCTGAGTACGGCCTGTCGCTCGGCATCCTGACCAGGGATGTGATGCGCGGCCTTGAACTGGCCAGGCAGATTCCTACCGGGATCGTTCACATCAATGATCAGACCGTCGACGACGCACCGAATACCCCGTTCGGCGGCATTCGAGCGTCGGGCACCGGAGCGCGCTTCGGCGGAACCGCTAACCTCGATGCATTCACCGACACGCGCTGGGTGACCATCCGCGGTGACATCGCGCCTTACCCGTTCTGAGCGGCCGCGCGGGGCGATTTTCACACATGCGAACTCGTACGCAGGTAGGCATCGTCGGTGCCGGTCCTGCCGGACTTCTGCTCTCGCACCTGCTGGCGCTGCGCGGCATCGATTCGGTGCTCATCGAAATCCGCAGCCGGGCGTACTGCGAGGCGCGGCAGCGGGCTGGCGTCCTCGAGGATGGCAGCGTCGCGCTGCTGCGCGAGGCCGGCCTTGCTGCCCGGCTTGACCGTCAGGGTCTCCAGCACGGCGGCATATACCTGCAGTTCGACGGAGAACGCCACCACATCGACTTCCGTGAGCTAACCAACGGCAGGACAGTCACCGTCTACGCGCAGACCGAGGTGGTCAAGGACCTGATCGCGCGCAGAATAGCTGACGGCGGCGATGACGCAATTCAGTTCAGTGTCACCGACACCGCGGTCAGCCGCCTCGACACCGACCGCCCCATGCTCAGCTTTACCGACGCCAGCGGCGTCCGGCATGAAGTCGACTGCGACGTCATCGCCGGCTGCGACGGGTTCCACGGAATATGCCGTCCCGCGATCCCGGCCGGCCTGCAGACCACCTGGGAGCGTGATTACCCCTACTCCTGGCTCGGCATCCTGGCTGACGTGGCCCCATCCACCGACGAGCTGATCTACGCACGCCACCCCAGCGGATTCGCGCTGCACAGCCTTCGCAGCCCCTCAGTCAGCCGCCTGTACCTGCAGGTCGACCCGGAGGAAGATATCGCGGACTGGCCAGACGATCGCATCTGGGCCGAGCTCAGCTGCCGCTTCGAGCTGCCAGGCTGGACACTGCACCGCGGCCCCGTCCTGGACAAGAGCATCACGCCGATGCGCAGTTTTGTCAGCGCGCCGATGCGGTACGGCCGGCTTTTCCTGGCCGGCGACGCGGCGCACATCATGCCGCCGACCGGCGCGAAGGGACTTAACCTGGCCCTCGCCGACGTGGCCGTGCTCGCGCCCGCGCTGGACGCCCTGCTGCACGGCGACGACAAGCCGGCCGCCGCCTACTCGGCTACCTGCCTGAAGCGGGTCTGGCGGTCCACGCACTTCTCGTGGTGGATGACGACAATGCTGCACCGCACGCCGGGCGCCGATGAGATGGAGGCGCAGCTGCAGCTCTCGCAGCTGCGCTATGTTGTCGGCTCCGCCGCTGCGGCTACGTCGCTCGCCGAGAACTACACAGGCTTCGCGGTTCCGCCAGCCGCCCCCTGACCCCGTAACCCGACCCGCCCGTAACCCGATCAGATAGGGGATGCTGACCTCAATGCGTACCACGCCGCCGTTCCGTGCCGACCATGTCGGCAGCTTGCTCCGCCCTGCTGAGCTCCTGGCTGCCCGCGATGACTTCGCGGCGGGCCGGATCGGGGCCGCCCACTTGCGCGCCGTCGAGGACGCGGCGATCGCCGAGGCGGTCACCATGCAGTCCGACGTCGGACTGCAGTCAGCCACGGACGGCGAGTTCCGGCGCGCGTCCTGGCACATGGACTTCATCTACCAAATCGGCGGGGTCAGCAAAGCACCAGGCAACCTGGCGGTTCACTTCCGTAACTCCGGCGGCGAGATCGAGTTCACCCCGGCCGCCTTGCACATCGGCAGCAAGATCAACTTGAGCCGCACGATCTTCGAGGATGACTTCCGCTACCTGAAGTCAGTGGTCAGCGGCGTAACACCCAAGCTCACCATTCCGTCGCCGAACATGGTGCACTACCGCGGCGGTCCAGCCTCGATCGACCAGGACGTCTACCCGACCATGGACGAGTTTTGGGCAGACCTGTCAGCCGCTTACGCCGACGAGGTGCAGCGCCTGGCCCGGCTCGGCTGCACCTACCTGCAGCTGGACGACACTAGCCTTGCCTACCTCAACGATCCGGCGCAGCGCGCTGAGATCGCCGCACGCGGCGAGGACGCCGAGCACTTGCACCTGCGCTACATCCGGCAGGTCAACGACGCGGTGAGCGGCCGCCCCGCGGACATGAAAGTCACCACGCACATGTGCCGCGGCAACTTCCGCTCGTCGTGGGCAGCCGAGGGCGGCTACGACTTCGTGGCCGAGGCACTGTTCAGCGAGCTCAACGTCGACGGGTTCTTCCTCGAGTTCGACGACGAGCGCTCCGGCGGGTTCGAGCCGCTGCGGTTCGTGCCCAAAGGCAAGATGGTCGTACTCGGCCTGGTCACGACCAAGCGCGGAGACCTTGAGGAGCCGGACGCGATCAAGCGCCGGATCGACGAGGCCGCTAAGTACGTGCCGCTCGACCAGCTGTGCCTGTCACCGCAGTGCGGCTTCTCCTCCACCGTCGAGGGCAACGTGCTCACGCAGCAAGAGCAGCGCGCGAAGCTCCGCCTCGTCGTGCAGACCGCGCACGAGGTCTGGGGCGAGGGCTAGGCGACAACCCACAACCATCAGACCGGGAACGAGGTAGCAGGCGTCAGCGCCTGCGTCCTGAGCGGTCGTTATCGCCGGCCAAGCGCAGCCAGTACCCGACGGGGAACAGCCGCACACGCAGGTGTTCGTCGACCAGCCCCCATAGGCCGCGGCGGGCATACAACGCGACGAGGATTGCGACTAGGCCGAGGATGATCAGGTACCAGGCGTTGTAGGAAGCGAGCGTTTGCTGCAGCACCATGTACACCGCGGTGCCGATGATCGGTCCCTCGATCGTGCCCAGCCCGCCGATGATCGTCGCGAACGCCATCTCCGCGGTCCAGTTCACGCTGAACACCGCGCTCGGCTGCACCTGCAGCTGGCTGATGGCCAGCACCGCGCCCGCTGCGCCGCAGCCGGCTCCGGCCACCACGAAAACCAGCAGCCTGGCCAGCCCGACACGCGCACCCGAACTTCGCGCTGCAACCTCGTCGTCCCGGATGGCGGTCAGTACGAGGCCAAGCCTGCTGCGCAGCAGAAGGTAGACGGTGGCCATCGCGACGACGGTGACCGCCAGCGCAATCCAGTAGGTGTAGGCGGTGAGCAGGGTCGGGCTCATCCCGGTGAATCCGGGCAGCGGCAGGCCGGTGCCACTGCCGAGCGAGGAGAACTGCTCGACGAACAGCATGATGGTCGCGGCAAGCACCCAGGTGGCGATCGCGAAATAACCGCTGCGCAGGCGCGAGACGAGCCACCACAGCGGCAGCGCCGCGACGCCGCAGGCGATCGCCGCGACCGGCAGCGCGGCAAATGGCGAAGTGCCGTGCAGAGCGAGGATCAGCACGAAGTAGGCACCAAGCCCGACGAACGCCTGCTGGCCGACCGATACCAGGCCGGCGTATCCGGCCAGCAGGTTCCACATGCACGCCAGCGTGAGCACGATGAACCCCTGGACCAGGATGGCGGTGGTGCCGGAGTAGACGAGGTAGGGCATCAGGGCGAGCACGACCACCACGATCAGCGCGCCAACCCCGGTCCAGACCACGTTTAGCTGCGACCGCGTGACCCGGAAGCTCTCGGCCGGGCGGGGGCCGGCCTTTGTGACCACGCTCACGACTGTGCCCTCCGAGTGACCAGGCCCTGTGGTCGCAGTATGAGCACCAGCAGGAACACGAGGTAACCCGCAAGGAGCTCGTCTGAGATGTTGATCTGGGCGCCGATCTGCTGGGCAATGCCGAGGACCATGCCGCCCAGCAGGGTGCCCCACAGCGAGCCGAGCCCGCCAATGACCACGGCGACGAACGCGAACAGCAGGATGGTGTCGGTGCCAGCGGTCGGGTCGAGATTGGAGTACATACCGTACGCGACGCCGCCGAGCGCAGCGGTGCCAAGCGCTAGCGCAGCAGCGATGCCGAACACGTGGCGGTAGTCGGCGCCGGACAGCTGCGCGGCCTCCTGGTCGTCGGCGACGGCCCTGATTAGCCGGCCATAAGAAGAGCGCGACAGAAACCACTGCAGCCCGAGCAGAACAGCCACGGCGACGGCCGAGATCAGCAGGAGCAGGTAGGGGAGCTCGATCTGCGAGCCGAGGCTGAAGGATCCGGTCACCAGCGTCATGCCGGCCCCGATTCCGCGGCTGTTCGCGGTGAAGAACTGCAGCAGGCCGTTCTCGATCACTAGCGACAGGCCCAGCGTGACGATCAGCGTGGTCAGCACGCCGCGATTAAGCGCGCTCTGGATCACCGTTCGCTGCAGTGCATACCCGACCACTGCCATCACCGGCACCACGATCAGGAAGGACCACAGCACCGGGACGTGGGTGACAGTTATGACGAAGATCGCGACGTATCCGCCCACAACCGCCAGGTCACCGTGCGCCAGGTTCACGACCTTCATCACGCCGAACATCAGCGACAGCCCGCAGGCGAACAGCGCGTACAAACCGCCGGTCAGCACCCCCTGGATGATCGCGTTCACCCAGGCCATCAGGATTCACTCCCTTCGCCTGGCACGGCAGCCGCGCCAGCCAGCCCGAAGTAGGCCGCCTCGACCTGCTCAGCGGTCACGTCGGCCGGCCTGCCCTCCAGCGTGGTCCGGCCCTCCAGCAGGCACTGGAGATGCGAGGCGATCCGGAGCGCCTGGCTCACGTCCTGCTCGACCAGCAGCACGGTGAGCCCAGAGGCCAGGATCTGCGGCAGCATGCCGTAGATGCGCTGGACGACGACCGGCGCCAGGCCAAGCGACAGTTCGTCGAGCAGCAGCACGCGCGGGTTCGCGATCAGCGCCCGGCCAATCGCGACCGTCTGCTGCTCGCCACCGGACAACTGACCTGCCCGCTGGCTGCGCCGCGCCCGCATCCAGTCGAACGTCTCGTAAACCCGCTCGATCGTCCACGGGCCTGGCCGCGCGTACGTGGCCCCGACTTTGAGATTTTCCTCGACCGAGAGCGACCCGAACAGGCGCCTGCCTTCCGGCACCATGACGATGCCCCGCCTCGCCCGGCGCTCGGGCCGCAGCCCGGTGACGTCCGCGCCGTCGAATCGCACCGATCCGCTGGTCGGCTGGTGCAGCCCGGCGATCGTTCGCAGCAGGGTCGACTTGCCCGCCCCGTTCGCGCCGATGATCGCGTAAACCTCGCCTGAGTACACCCGCAGCGAGATCGCGTCAAGCGCCCGCAGTTGCCCGTGATGCACGGTGAGGTCAGCGACTTCGAGCAGCGGCGTGCCGTTGTCAGGCCGCCCGTCGTTCGCTGCCGTTGTCATGGCTCGCTCCGGTCGCCGCTCGCGGAGGCTGCGTCGAGCGACCCGCCGGCCAGCGCTGCGGTGACGTCGGTGCCGAGGAAGACCTCGCGGACGGCGGGGTCGGCCAGCACCGATGACGGCAGACCGTCGCCGACGAACTTGCCGCCGGCCAGGCAGATGAGCCGGCTGACGACGGCCGTCAGCGCACGCACGACGTGCTCAATCCAGATCACCGCGATCCCGTCGGCGTTGACAGCGCGGACGATCTCGGCAAGCTGGGCGACCTCCGGGTCGGTCAGGCCGCCAGCTACCTCGTCAAGCAGCAGCAGGGTGGGCCGGGTGGCCAGCGCGCGCGCCAGTTCCAGCCGCTTGCGCTGGAGCAGCCCCAGTCGTTCGGCGGGCACGTTTGCGTGCCCGGTCATGCCCGCCCGCTCCAGCGCTTCGACCGCAACCGCATAGCTAGGCCGCCGTCGCAGCCCGCCGCCCTGCTGGGCAGCGACGAGCAGGTTCTCGAACACGGTCATGTCACCGAACGGCCGCGGTACCTGATAGGTGCGGCCGATGCCAAGCCGGCACCGGGCGGCGGAGTCCAGCCTGGCGACGGGACGGCCGGCGAACCTGATGGCCCCCGCATCGGGGGCCAGGTCCCCGGAGATGAGGCCGAACAGGCTGGTCTTGCCAGCACCGTTCGGCCCCACGATTCCGACTACATCGCCCGCGCCGATTGAGAACGACAGGTCGTCGGCGATGACAACCTGCCCGAACCGCTTCGTTACGTGCTCAATCTCGAGCAGCGCTTCTGCCGTCATGCGGTCACTTGTTGGTCGGCAGCAGATCGGCGGTGATCTTCGCCTCGGGGAGCAGCGAGTTGTCCACGACCTGCAGTTCCAGCGGGTACTTGGTGCCCTTCTGCCATTGCACGCCGGCCGGCGGGGTAATGGCAACGCCCGGCGCGGGGCCGAAGGGCTTGAGCCAGCCACCGCCGTTGCCAGTGAAGTTCAGCGGCCCGGCGAGCGCGTGGATGTTGACGTTGTGGATCGCGTCCGCGACCTCCTCCTTGTCGTGCGGGTCGCTCACCGACGTGAAGGCAGCGTGCGCGGCCTCAAACAAGCTGTAGTTGCTGATGTTGGCGTTCCACTGGCCGTAGCCGTCCGCCTCGTACTCGTTCGCGAACTGCTGGCAGGTCTCGCCGGTGAACGACGACACCCACGGCAGCGTCGGCACCCACCAGGTGTCCGTCGCGACGTTGTAGACCTCCGAGCCCATCGAGTACGTGTCGCTCGGGAACAGCAGCACCTTGGCGACGGTCGCCAGCTTCGGCCGGAAGCCCTGCTGGATCGACTGCTTCCACATCGCGGCGAAGTCGGGCGGCAGCGGCACGTTGGTGAAGAAGTCGGCGTTGTCCGCCTTGAACTGCGAGATCATCGACGTGTAGTTCGTCGTACCGTCCGCGTACGCGGGGGACATATCGAACTTGTAACCAGCCGCCGCGACGATCGGCGGGAAGGTCTGGCGGAACGCGTTGCCGTCGGAGTCGTTGGGGAACGCCGCGGCGACGACCTTGTCGGTATGCAACTGCGAGTGGATCCGGTTCCACATCGGGATGAAGCAAGCGGCCAGGTGCTCAGCACCGAGGAAATACATGACCACGTATTTGGCCTTCTCGGTGGCCTTGAGCGGGTCGCCCTTCGGGAACAGGTTCAGGTACCAGGACTCCCACGGGATGTTCGCGCAGATCAGCGGGGTGCCGAGCGATTCAGCCTGGCTCGAGACCGCGTTGACGGTCTCCGGCGTGGACGATGCGAACAGCATGTCCACGTTGTCGCTCAAGATGGCGGTCCTGGCCAGATCACCGGCCCTGGAGACGCTGGACTGCGAGTCGTAGGACTTGATCGTGACGTTGTAGGTCTTGCCGCCGATCTTGAACCCGTTCTTGTACGGCTTGGTCTGCTTGACCTTCTTGATCACGAACCCGTCCGGAGCGCCGAACGCGGCGAGGTCGCCCGTCAGCGGGTGGATCCAGCCGATCGTGATGTTCTTCGTGCTGGTCGAGCTCGCGCCCTTGATGGCCGAGCCGCACGCCTGCAGCAGCCCGCCCGTCCCGATGGCGGCGGCGCCGACGCCGGCCGCGCGCAGCACGCCACGCCGGCTGATGCCGCCGGACAGGCTCATGCCGCCGGATTGCCCACTCTCATCAACCATCTGTCATCGATCTCCTTGTGAGGTCGTGTCGCAGAGTCGGGACCACGCTTCTGGCGAGCGCGCCGAGGTAGTCCCGTCAGCAGGAAGGGTCCGGTGGCCTCGAGGGCTGGCTATGCCGGTGGCTTCCTGAGGTTCCATATCCGTCTCCTCGACGTGAGCGCCGCCTGACGCCGACGTGCGAGGCCCGCCTCGGACCAGTGCTTACTTCAGGTCTTGCACTGCGGGATGGCGGCTTAGGCATCGTGTTCGCTTGGCGTACGGTTATTCGCAATGTAGAAACTTAACCAGCCTCGCAGATCACTGTCAACGGGTCATAATGGCGCGCCAGCGGCCGCAATGCGCATCGTGCGGCCCCAGCCGACCGCCAATATCCCTGCGCGCCGCGCCAGTGAGTGGTGTGGCTGCCGCGAACCTAGGCTCCGCGGTCAGCAATGTCAACAATCTTGCCGTCCGTTGCTCTTAATGCCAGCGGAATACTCGCCAACGCAGGGCGCACAACGGTCGAGATCGTTGACAATATCGCTGGCACCTGATTAGCCTCTCGGCCGAGGCGACTTCGCCGGGAAGGGGACATATGACCGCGACCAACGATGCAACCCCCGGTCCAGTCCTGGTAGTAAGCGCACACGCCGGCGACTTCGTCTGGCGTGCGGGAGGTGCTATCGCGCTCGCTTCCTCGCGCGGCGCCAACGTCACCGTGCTGTGCCTGAGCTACGGCGAGCGCGGCGAGTCGGCGAGTGCGTGGCGCGAAGGCAAGGATCTCGCCGAGATCAAGGCGATCAGGCGGGAGGAAGCAAGCCAGGCCGCCGAGGTGCTCGGTGCCACTGCCGAGTTCGCAGATGCAGGCGATTATCCGCTGCGCGAGTCGGACGAACTCACTGACACGATCGTGCGCTGCTACCGCCGGGTGAAGCCGGCGGTCGTGATCACGCACCCGCTCGCTGACCCGTATAACCCCGACCATCCGGCTGCCGCCAGGATGGCCTTGAACGCACGCGTTTTCGCCCAGGCCGCCGGCTATGACGCGCCAGGCGAGCCGCTGGGCGCGCCGCCGGTATTCCTGTTCGAGCCGCACCAGCCCGAGCAGTGTGACTTCAAGCCCCAGGTGCTGCTGGATATCACGACGGTGTTCAGCGTCAAGCGCAAGGCCATGGAGTGTCTCAAGGCGCAGCAGCATATGTGGGACTACTACACAGACCTCGCGCGACGGCGCGGTGTTCAGCTCCGGCGAAACGCTGGCCCCAACCTGGGCCTGCCGCACTCGACCATGGCTGAGGCCTACATGCGGTTGTATCCGCAGGTAACCGGGATGCTGACATGAGGAACGTCATCGTCACCGGCTGCCCGCGTGCAGATCAGGCCGAGGTCGCCCTTCTGGGAGAGTTTGGCGTCGCGACAGTACATGAGGCGGTCGGCCGGAGCGGTTACCTCGGGCCGGCCGTCCGCCCTGTCTACCCTGGTTCGCGGCTCGCAGGCACGGCCGTGACCGTCGTCTGCTGGCCGGGCGACAACCTTATGATTCATGCCGCGGTAGAACACTGCCAGCCTGGCGACGTCCTCGTGGTGACCACCACCTCTGCATCGACCGACGGAGCTTTCGGGGAACTGCTCGCTACCGCCTTGCAGCGACGCGGCGTGCGCGGGCTCGTCACGACGGGCGGCGTGCGCGACACCAGCGAGCTGCAGGCGATGGGATTCCCTGTGTTCAGCTCGGCCGTATCCGCTCAGGGAACGGTCAAGGCAACGGCAGGTGCCGTCAACGTGCCCATCAGCATCAACGGCCAGCAGATTGCCGCCGGCGACGCCGTCGTTGCGAACGACGACGGCGTTCAGGTCGTCGCCAGGTCCGAAGTAAGCCGAGCCGTCGCCGCAGCCCGCGCTCGCGCCGAGAAGGAGGAAGCGGCGCGAGCAGCGTTCCGCGAGGGCGAACTCGGCCTTGACCGCTACGGCCTCCGCGATACGCTCGCCGACCTCGGCGTCGAGTACCTCGACTACCGCTCGTATCAGGACACAGTATGACGCCCGCTGCCGGGGCAGCATCGCCGCCGGGCATCCGCTGCATGATGATGCGCGGCGGTACCTCGAGGGGCCTGTACTTCCTGGCCTCCGACCTGCCGCAGCAGCCTAAGCAGCGAGATGCACTACTGCTGCGGATCATGGGAAGCGGTCACCCGCTGCAGATCGACGGACTAGGCGGTGCCCATCCGCTGACGTCGAAAGTAGCGGTCGTCTCGGCGTCGCAGCACGAGGACGCCGACATCGACTATCTGTTCCTGCAGCTCGGGGTCGAGCAAGCAACGATCACTGACCAGCAGAACTGCGGCAACCTGCTGGCCGGTGTCGGCCCGTTCGCGGTGGAGCGGGGTCTCATCGCAGCCGATAGCGAATCGACGACTGCCCGCATTCGGATGGTGAACTCCGACAGCTTCGTCACCGCCTGCTTCGGCACGCCGGACGGCGTGCCGACGTACGACGGCGATACCACCATCGCCGGCGTGCCTGGCTCCGCGGCCCCGATCTCGCTGCGGTTCGCCGATACCGCGGGATCCGCCACCGGAAGCCTGCTCCCGACGGGCCACGTCCGCGATCTCATCGACGGGATCGAGGTGACCTGCATAGACAACGGCATGCCGGTCGTCGTGGCCCGTGCTGCTGACCTCGGGATCACCGGACACGAGACCGTCGCCGAACTCGAGAATGATGCCAGCCTCACTGCCCGAGTCCGCTCGCTGCGATTGACAGCCGGGAGGCTGATGGGGCTCGGCGATGTCAGCGGTTTGTCGGTCCCGAAGACCACGCTGGTAAGCGCGCCGCGCGGCGGCGGGGCGATCTGCACTCGCACGTTCATCCCGGAGAGGCTGCACACCTCGATCGGAGTGCTCGGAGCGGTGAGCGTCGTGACGGCACTCCGACTGCCTGGCGGCGCCGGCGCCGAGCTTGGCTCTTTCACCGTTGACGGCTCTACTGTCGATGTCGAGCACCCGACCGGCCACGTTGAGGTCGAAGTCGAGCTCGACCTGTCGGCTCAGCCCCCGCGGGTGCTCAGCGCTGGCGTCATCAGAACCGCGCGGAAGCTCTTCGACGGGACCGTTTTCCCGGCCAGCGCGCCCAGCGCGGCCGAACCCACCGGAGCGGAGCGCTGATGGCACACCTGCTGCACGAGATAGCTCACCTCGGCCATGCTGAGCTGCTGACTCCCGAACCGGACAAGAGCCTCTGGTTCTTCACCGAGGTGCTGGGGCTCACCGAGAACGGCAGCAGCGGCGACTCGGTGTACCTGCGCACCTGGGACGACTACGAGCACCACAGCCTCAAGCTGACTGCGGCAGCCACCTCCGGCATCCGCCGGACCGGACTCCGTGCGGCGAGCGCGGAGGCGCTGAAGCGCCGGGTCGGCGAGATCGAGGCATGCGGCCTCGGCGTGGGGTGGCGCGACGGCGACACCGGGATCGGGCCAACCTACCTATTCCGCGACCCGGACGGTCATGAGTTCGAGCTCTACTGGGAAACCGAACGGTATCAGCCTGCTGGTGAGCAGAAGCCGGCCCTGAAGAATCAGGCGCAGGCCTACCCCGCTCGGGGCGTCTGCGTTCGCCGGCTTGACCACGTGAACTTCCTGGCCGCGCAGAGCGAACCGAATGGCAGGTTCATCTGCTCTGCGCTCGGCGGGCGGGTGACCGAGCAGATCGTGCTCGATGACGGCACTATCTCGGCCCAGTGGACCCACTTCGCCCAGAAATCCTACGATCTCGTCTACACCAATGACTGGACTGGCGCGAACGGACGACTGCACCACATCGCTTTCGCCACCGACACCAGAGATGACGTGCTCCGGGCCGCTGACATCTGCCTCGACAAGCAGGTATTCATCGAGACTGGCCCGCACAAGCACGCCATCCAGCAGACCTTCTTCCTGTACGTCTACGAGCCCGGCGGCAACCGGATCGAGTTGTGCAACCCGTGCGCTCGGCTGATCTTCGCCCCGGACTGGGAACCCATCTCGTGGTCGCAGGCAGAGCGCGCGAAGGGGCAGGCATGGGGCCTGCAGACCATTCCGTCCTTCCATACGCACGGCACGCCGCCCGTAGCGTGAGGGACCTGCCGTGCCGGAGGACTCCAAGCAGCTGGTTACCGCGGCGTTGCGCGCCGCGCTTCTCGCCGGGGAATACGCGCCGAAGCAGCGTCTTGTGGAGATCGACCTGTGTGAGCGATTCGGTACATCAAGATTCATTCTGCGCTCAGCCCTGCAGGACCTTGGAGCGCAGGGCCTGGTTGAGTTCCAGCACAACCGAGGCGCGCGCGTCCGCGACATTTCCCTGGCCGAAGCCATCGAGATCACCGAGGTCAGGATTTTGCTCGAAGGCCTCCTCGCCGCGCGCGCCGCGGAGCGAGTGACCAAATCAGACGCTGTAGTCCTGCGACAGATCGTCAGGGACATGCGCTCGGCAGTGCAGAAGTCGGAGCTGCTGACCTACAGCGACCTCAACGGACGGCTGCACGAGACCATCAGGGAAATGGCGGCCCACGAGACGACAGCACGCCTGCTCCGCCAGCTACGTGATCAGACGGTCCGCCATCAGTTCTCGTTGTCGCTGGTCCCCGGGCGTCCGACGGTGTCGCTGCCCCAGCACGAGGCCATCGTGGCGGCTATTACCGCGCGCGACGCGGACGCGGCGGAGCGTGCCATGCACGAGCACCTGCAAAGCGTCGTCCGGGCGTTCCATGCGCTGTCCGCCGCGGCGGCGCAGCGGTCGTCAGAGCGTGCCAGCCAGTCAGGAGGTAAGCCCAGCCCATGAGCACCTCAGCTCCGCCGGTGATGTGCGTTCTCGGCCTCGGGGAGGCCGGTTCGCTGATCGCTCCGGGCCTGGCGGCGGCCGGCGCTATCGTGCGCGCGTTCGATCCGAAGGTACCGGCTCCGGCGGGAATCGACGGCTGCTCGAGCGATGCAGACGCCGCGCGCGGCGCGGCTATCGTCATGGCGCTGACCAGTGCACACGAGGCAGTTGAGACACTTCAGCTCGCGCTTTCTGGTGTCGGCGCAGGTGCCATCTACGCTGACCTGAATACGGGCTCTGCCGGGCTCAAGGCGACATTGGCGAAGATCGCGGCCGAGGCCGGCGTCGCATTCGTCGATGTCGCCCTCATGGCGCCGGTACCAGGTCTCGGCCTGAGCACGCCGATGCTCGCGAGCGGGCCGGGCGCCGACGGCTATGTCCGAATTCTCCGGTCGCTCGGGGCTACTGTCACGGCCCTGCCTGGACCGCCAGGAACGGCGGCCACGCGCAAACTCGTCCGAAGCGTTTTCTACAAGGGTCTGGCGGCCGCGGTTACTGAAGCACTTCGCGCCGGACGCGCGGCAGGCTGCGAAGACTGGCTTCGTGCCGATATCGGGCAGGTCCTTGAGGACGCCTCGGGAGCCACGGTGGACCGGCTTGAGCACGGCAGTATCCGGCATGCACGTCGGCGGATGGACGAGATGATGGCCGCTGGCGACCTACTCGACGAGCTGGGCGTGCCGCCGCGAATTGCCCGGGCAAGCCAGGCTTGGCTAGAGCAGTTGATGACTGAGGCTGACCCCGGCGAGCAAACCGGCAATCAGAGCTAGCTCGCGCCCTGCGACCTGAGGTCCGCCTCAATACGGGCGGCGGTCTCCAGCAACGCCGGCAGCAAGACAGCCCGCATGGCGGCCAGGCTCACCCGGCTGGCGTGCCCGGACAAGTTGATCGCGGCGATCACTGCGCCGCCAGAGCCATGAATCGGCGCCGCGATCGACCGGAGCCCCTCCTCCAGTTCCTGATCGACGATCGCGTAACCCTGCCGGCGAACCTCGCGGACGATTTCCCTGAGCCGGTCGGGATCGGTGACTGTACGCGCGGTAAATGTCCCCAAATCGCCCTCGCTCAGGTACTTGTCGAGGTCGTCCGGGCTCATTCCGGCCAGCAGTACCCTGCCCATGGAGGTCGCGTGCGCCGGGAAGCGGGTGCCGACCGAGATCGCCACGGTCATGATTCGCTTGGTTGGCACTCGCGCGATGTAGACGATGTCGTGGCCGTCAAGTACGGTGATCGACGACGACTCCCGCACGCGGGCGACGAGTTCCTCCAGGTGCGGTGAAGCTATCTCGGGCATCGCCAGGCCCGACAGGTAGGCATAGCCAAGTTCGAGTACGAGAGGGCGCAGGGAGAACTCGCGCCCGTCGCTGCGCACGTAGCCAAGCTTGACCAGCGTCAGCAGGAACCGGCGCGCTGCGGCCCTGGTCAGCCCCGTTTCCCTGGCGACGTCGCTGAGGCTCAGCCGCTCCCGGCCGGGGCCGAACGCCCTGATCACGGCAAGTCCCCGGTCCAGCGACTGAACGAAGTCGCTATCGCGGCCCTCGGCGCCAGTGGGCGCCGCGGTCCCGTGCTGGCTATCACTGTGCTGGCCCATACCGTGCTCGCTCGCCTCGTCTCCGGCCACATCACTCCCCGCGGCCGGCTCGCTCTTCGCCGCCCGCTGTCCGCCCGTGCCCGGTGTGTTCGCTGCGCGCCCGGAAGTTGTCATTAGTGCGCATGCTAGCGCTCGCGCCGCCAGGCGTCGTCAGACACGGCCACCGCGAGCAAGTGGCTGCTCAATGCGGTCGTGACCGGATCTGCTGCCGAGACAGCCGCCAGGTGGGCCGCGCCGGGAATCACTTCGAGCCGCGCGCCGTCGATCCCGCTGGCGATGGCCGCGCCGCAGGCGGGCGGCGTGGCCGGGTCATCGGCGCCCGCAATGACCAGGGTTGGCGCGATGATGGCAGGCAGGTCAGGGCGCATGTCCATCTCCGCAATAGCCTCGCAGCAGCCCGCATAGCCAGCAGGATTGGTCCGCTCGAGTGTGGCGCGGAAGCCCGCGATGACTGCCGGGGCCAGCGCCGCGTAGGCCGGGGTGAACCAGCGGCTGACGACCGCCGCCGATATCGAGGCCATCCCTGCCGCCCTGACCCGCGCAGCACGCTCCCGCCAGTCCCCGGCCGGCGGAAGGTATGCGGCGGTGCAGACTAGGCCGAGCGCCGCGACCCGCCCTGGCGCGTTCGCTGCTAGCCACATCCCGATCATGCCGCCGAGCGAGATCCCGCAGTAGCCAGCGCGTTCGATGCCCAGCGCGTCAAGCAGCGCGAGCACCCCGGCACCGAGTTCGGCGATGGTGTACGGGCCAGGCGGAGCGTCAGAGCCGCCATGACCGGGCAGTTCATATCGCACCAGCGTGAAATCCTCGCTCAGCGCCGGCACCTGGCGATCCCATACTTCCGCGCTGGTGCCAAGCGAGTTGCCGAGGACCAGCACCGGCGCGCCTGGCACGTAATCGACAGGCGCCGCGAGCGCAAGCGGTGCGGGATCAGACATCAAAGAGCGCGAGCCGCGCGGGATCAGGCGCGGCCGCTGGCGGAGGCGGCGCGGGTTCAGACATCAAAGAAAACTGTCTCGCCTTCGCCTTGCAGCCGGATGTCGAACCTGAACTGGGTGGCGGCCTCCGGTACGGCGATCAGGGTAGCTTTGCGCCCCTGGTCTGCGATGGAGGCCAGCACCGGATCGGCGGCGTTGGCGTCAGCCTCGTCGGGAAAGTAGATCCTGGTCACGACCCGGTCAAGCATGCCACGGGCGAAGACCGAAACGTCGATGTGGGGCGCCTCGGTCCCGCCGCCAGGGCAAGGCAGCGGCCCGGGCCGGAATGTGACGATGCGGTAGTTTCCGTCCGGATCGGTCGCCGACCTTCCGAACCCGCGGAAGTTACCGGCTGCAACGGCGGGCCCGCGCGGGTCGTCGGGATGGTTGAACCGGCCGTCCGGGTCGGCCTGCCAGGTTTCCACCAGCGCGTCAGGGAGGGGCTGGCCGGCGCCGTCCAGCACTGTGCCTTCGATCACGATCGAGCCAGGCGTGTCAGGCGGTACGACGAACGGTCCGTCGGCCCACGGCAGGCCGATGGACAGGAACGGCCCGACGGTCTGAGACGGCGTTAGGCCCTCGCTCATATCCCCTGCTCCCTTTCGAACAGAGTCGCTGTCCGGCCCCGGAGCACGATGTCCCAGTTGTAGCCGAGTGCCCAGTCCGGTTGCGTTAGATCGATGTCGAACCTCGCGATCAGCCGCGAACGCGCCTCAGGGTCGGGGACCGAATTGAATATCGGGTCCAGGGCGAACAGCGGGTCCTCCGGGAAGTACATCTGAGTGACAAGGCGCTGGGTGAACGCCCGGCCGAACAGCGAGAAGTGGATGTGGGCAGGCCGCCAGGCGTTGTAGTGGTTCCGCCACGGATAAGCGCCCGGCTTGATCGTGACGAACTGGTACCGGCCAAGCGAGTCAGTGACGCAACGGCCTGCGCCGGTGAAGTTCGGATCAAGCGGCGCCGGGTGATCATCGACGTGGTGCAGGTACCGGCCGGAGGCATTGGCCTGCCAGATCTCGATCAGCGTGTCAGGCACCGGACGTCCGTCGGAGTCCAGGACACGGCCGCTCACGATGATCCGCTCGCCAAGCGGCTCACCGACGTGGCCGGCTGTCAGGTCCGCGTCGGCTGGCGTGACCCGCTCTGGCCCGAGCAACGGCCCGGTGATCTCCGTCAGCCGCTGCGGCAGCGGTATCAGCGGCCGGCCCGGTGCTCGCAGCCGGGATGAGTGGTAGGCCTGCGTGTCAAGCGGCGGATGGACGCCAGCGGCCGACTCGTACTTCGGCAGCATTAGCTCACTGGCGTCTTGCTGATCATCAACGGTCATTGACCGGCTCCTCCGCTATCGCGATCACTCGCCGACTCCCACGGCGGCGGGCGAGGCTGGCACCGTGCTGGCTGCGGTTGGCGTGCTGGCTGGAATTGGCGTGCCTGCGGCGGGTGACGGGCTCTGGGCCCCCGCCGTGCTGGCGACCATCTCGCGGAGCGCGTCCAGTTCAGCCTCAGTGGGCGCCGCTATCTGGGTCAGCTCGGCTGACACCTTGAGGTCCCAGCCTGTGCTGTCCCGCACCTGCTCGACAGAAACTCCAGCGTAGATGCCCGTCAGCACAAGTTCGAATGTCTGCCGGTCGGGACGCATGACGCCGAGGTCGGTGATCACTAGCCGCGGGCCCCCGCCGGGCAGGCCGAGCCGCTCGCGTGCTCCTGCCCCGTCGCCGTACCCGACGGAGGTGACGAAGTCGAGCCGCTCAGCGAACGTCCGCCTGGACTGCCGCAGCACCAAAGCCACTTCCTTACACGCGGCCGCGATCTCAGGCGCACCGCCCGCGCCCGGTAGCCGGACAGCGGGCTTGTCGTAGCTCGGCCCGATGACTGTCGTGTTGATGTTGCCGTACCGGTCGAGCTGCGCGGCACCGAGGAAGCCGATGTCGATGCGTCCTGGCTGCAGCCAGTAGTTGAAGATCTCCGGCACGCTGACGACCGAGTCGGCGGTCTCGGCGAGGATGCCGTCACCGATCGAGAGCGGTGCCTGACCGGGCTTCGAGCCGATCGTTCCTGACTCGTAGATCAGCACGAGGCCTGGCGCATGAGTCGCGCGGGCCAGGTTCGCTGCCCGGCTTGGCAGGCCAATGCCGACGAAACAGGTCATCCTGTCCCGCAGTGACCGCGCGGCGGTCACCGTCATCATCTCGTCAGCTGTGTAGTTCAGCATGCGGCCGCGATCTCGCTGGCCTGGCGGTCTGGCGCGCGGCTGTAGACATGCTCGTCCAGCCAGTCGGCGAACCGCTGCCGGTCCCTGGAAATCGAATCCCAGGCCAGGTAGAAGTCGTTGTCGCGGACGGAGTAGCCGAGCGCATAGGACGGATGCGCGCCACCGGGGACGGCCGCGACGTAACTAACGGCCCACGATGGCAGGACTACGGCGCCGGGACGCGGTTCAAGCGAGTCCACTATCTCCTCAACAGTGACGACCGACCGGCTCGAGGCCAGCACCGCCTCCTTCTGCACGCCGCCGATGCCCCAGTACTGCACGTTCCCCTGCTTGTCGGCCTGCTGGGCATGAATCACCGCCACGTCGGGACGAAGGGCACTCACCGCGGTGAGAGTTTCGCCGGTGAACGGGCAAACGATGTCGGCGACGCCAGCGGTATGCGCCGGCAGGCTTGTGCCGCGATACCCGCGCAGGACGCCGAACGGCAACCCCGCCGCGCCTGCCGCAAACCGGTTGGCCATCCCGGCGTGGCTGTGTTCCTCCAGTTCAAGCGGGCGCGGCCAGGAGTTCTGCACGGCGTCCCTGAACCGGTGCAGCGACCCGACGCCGGGATTGCCGGCCCAGGAAAAGATCAGCTTGCGCGCGCAGCCAGCACCGATCAGCTGGTCGTAAATGATGTCCGGCGTCATCCTGATCAATGTCAGGTCGCGCCGCCGCTGCCTGATCACCTCGTGCCCGGCTGCGTGCGGAATCAGGTGAGTGAAGCCCTCCATCGCCACGGTGTCGCCGTCGCCGATGGCGGCCGAGATCGCTTCGGCTAGCGTCACGATCTCCGCCACGTGCAACCCGTCCTTAAGTCAGCTTCAACGGAAACCTTACCAAAGTGACGCTATCTGAACAGGTGTGCGTACTACGGATAACTGTCGATAGTGGCCTCTGCGACCGCGAATGCCCGGTTAGCGGCCGGGACGCCGGCGTAGACGGCCACCTGAAGCAAGACTTCGGAGATGTCGTCCGGGCCGAGGCCGTTACGCAGCCCGGCCCTGATGTGCAGTGCCAGCTCCTCGTCGCGGCCTAGCGCGGCCAGCATCGCGATAGTGATCATGCTGCGCTCGGGCCTGGACAGGCCGGGCCTCGTCCACAGCTCGCCCCAGGCGTACCGGGTAATGAAGTCCTGGAACGGTGCGGTGAAGTCAGTGGTCTTCGCCGCGACCCGGTCCACGTGGTCGTCACCGAGCACCTCGCGGCGCGTGCGCATACCCGCGGCTGCACGCTCGTCATCGTTCACCTGGCGACGCTCCTTCCGTGTGCTGACCGTCGTTGAAGTCTGCCTCGTGTGCCGCAAGCGCGCGGCTGATGAACTCCGCTGATCCCCCGAGATATGCCGCCGGATCGAGCGCGGCGGCAAGCTCGCTCTCGCCGATGCCGGCGGCCTCCAGAGCGGCGGCGGAATCCGCGTCCTCGCGCAGCGCCTCGGCGAGTCCCGTTCCTTGCCCTGCCGCGCGGGCGGCGGCAGCGGCTACCAGATCGTGCGCGGCAAGCCGGCCTAGCGCAGGCGCCAGCTCCGCCGCCACGTGCTCGGCCATCAGCAGGCCGCCGGACGCATCGAGGTTGGCGCGCATCCTGCTCGCGTCCACGCGCAGCCCGGTGAGCAGGGTCGCCGACCAGGAGGCAGCCGATCCGGTCAGCCGCAGCACATCCGATAGCGTCTCCCACTCCGCGTGCCATGCTCCGGCTGCGCGCTGGTGCTCCTGCTCAGCCGCAGCGGCCAGCGTCGCCAGCAGGCCCGGCACGCGCTTGACGCACCCGAGAACGAGCACGGACGCGACCGGATTGCGCTTGTGCGGCATGGCTGACGATCCGCCCTGCCGCGGATCACCGGATCCTTCGGCAAGCTCAGCGACCTCGGTCTGGGCGAGCAGCGTTACGTCCCTGGCAACCTTGCCCAGCGCCGCGCACGTGCCGGCCAGCGCGGCGGCCAGCTGCACGATCCGCAGCCGGTCGGTATGCCACGGCAGCGCGGGCTCGGCCAGTCCCAGCTCGTCCGCCAGCAACGCCGCAACGGCGGGCCCCGCCGAGCCGAGAGACGCCAGCGTGCCGCCAGCGCCGCCGTACTGAACTGCCAGCCTGGTTGCACGCAGCCGGCCGAGCTCGCGCCTGGCGTCGTCGATGCCAGCCAGCCAGCCGGCCGCGACCAGCCCGAACGTGACCGGCACCGCCTGCTGCAGCAGCGTGCGGCCGGCCATGACGGTGTCAGCGTGGGCGCGGGCAAGCTCAGCGGCATTGTCAGCCGCGGTCGCCAAGTCGGCGCAGATAACACCGAGCGCTCGCTTGGCCAGCAGCATGACAGCGGTGTCGATGATGTCCTGGCTAGTCGCGCCGATATGCACCGCCGCTTTCGCGTCGGGTGGCACGAGCGCGGTCAGCGCGCGGACAAGGGCGGGAACGGGGTTCCCTGTCAGCGCGGCCTGCCGTCCGATCTCGGCGACGTCGAACTGCTCTGGTGTGGCTGCGGCAGTGACGGCGGCTCCTGTGCCGGGCCCGGTCAGGCCAGCGCGCTCCGCCGCCCTCGCCAGCGCGGCTTCAGCGTCGAGAAGAGCTTGCAGCCAGTCCAGGTCACTGGTGCCGGCGGCGCCACGGCCGAATAGCGCGTCAAACAGGCCTTCCCGGCCTCCTCCGCTCACCCGACCCATGATTGCGCGTGCCGCGTCCGCCGTCAGCCGACTGGCGGGACGCGCAATGCACGGGATGCGGCCTACCTCCGCGTTACCGTAGGTTCCGTGCGTGAACTGGCCGACTCCGTCGCACTTCAGGCGAATCAGGGTGCGCTGCGTCAGCGTCTTGCAGCCGATGGTTACCTTTTCTTCCGGCGCTTGCTCCGGCCAGCCGACGTCCGCGCGGCCTACGACAGCGTGTGCGCCGAACTCAGCCTCGGCGGCTGGACTGACGGCCAGGGCCGCCCGGTCGGCTCGCAGCGTGCAGTTACCGTCAGGGACGCGCTCGCTGATCCGTCGTTCCGTGCGGCGCTGGCTAGCCGCGGGCTCAACCGGCTGGCCTACCTCCAGCCGCTGCGCAGCCTCGTCCGGCTCATACTCGGCACCGGCGCGTTCAGCTATCCGGTGAAGGTGCTGCGGGTCGTCTATCCCGAGCCCCCGCTACTGGGTCCGCGGCCGAGAGTCGCCAGGGGCCGCTACATCCACCAGGACTTCGCCGTTACCGGCGTGCAAGACATGCTCACCACGTGGCTGCCGCTGATGGACATTCCCGCGCCGCTCGGCGGTCTGGCCGTGCTGCCCGGCAGCCACGTCGGCCCGCCGCTGGCCGCGAAGCTGCTGCGGGCCGATGAGCCCGGCTGGGCCACTACCGACTACCGGCCCGGCGACGTCTTGCTGTTCCACTGCCTGACCTCGCACGCGGCACTGCCGAATCATACGGACAGGCTCCGCCTCTCGACCGACCTTCGCTGGCAGGCAGCCGACCAGCCGGCCCCGGCCGAGTTGGTTCTCGGCCCGGCTGCCACGGGCGGCCGGCGCGTGCGGCAAGCCGAACTGTTCGGCCGGCTGCTCAGCCGCGAGCCGTGGTGGGAGCCGGTGCCGGACGGAGTCATGCTGCACTCCAGGCAGGAACTGATTGCGGCGCCGCCGGCTCCGTCCCGCCTTTTCTCCATGGATCCAGGCTGGCAGCGCTGGCGCCCGCCGCGCACCGCGGTCCACTAGCAGGAGGCGTCCGAGGCGTTAAAGTGAGTTAACGCTGAGTAGAGAGCCGAATGCAGTGCACGGGTGGCGGTCACGGGGCGGAGCATGCGCGGCGCTGATCGCCGCGGTCGCGATATTAACCGGGTGCAGTAGCGGGGCGGCCGCCGTGCTGCACGTGCGGCTGGATGCTGGGCCGGCTGTAGCGGCTTTGGTCACGCCGATCCATGTCACCGTCAGCGGGCTGCCGCCGGGCGGGGCCGTCACGCTGCGGGCACGGACAACCGACTACGAAGGCCGGCATTGGCAGTCCGCGGCGCAATTCCGGGCCACCAGCACGGGCAGACTCAACCTCGCCACCGCCGTCCCGGTGTCGGGCAGCTACCACGTGGCGGACGCCGCCGGCCTACTCTGGTCGCTGCGTCCCGCCTTCACCAGCAACCCGGACGCCCAGTTCATCGAGAACTACACCGGGTTCACCGTCACGCTGCAGGTGCTCGCCGGCGGCCGGGTCGAGGCGACCAGCACCCTCCGTCGGGTAGACGTCCCGCCGACCAGCACGCAGACGGTGCACCAGGATGGCTTCGCGGGCACGCTCTTTGCGCCTGCCAGACCACGTCCTGGCGCTCCAGTGATCGTCCTCATCGGCGGCTCGGAAGGCGGCGAGCCAACGTTTGAGGCCAGTGCGCTGGCCGTTAGTGGTTACCCGTCCCTGGCGCTCGGCTATTTCGATGAGCCGGGCCTACCGAAGTGCCTGTGCGACATCCCGCTCGAGTACTTCGCCCGCGCCGTGCGGTGGCTGCGCAGCCAGCCGGTCGCCCGCGGCCGACCGGTCATCTTGTGGGGTGCTTCCCGCGGCGGCGAAGGCGCGCTGCTGATCGCCTCGTACGAGCCGCACCTGTTCGATGCCGTGATCGCGAGCTCGCCCAGCGCCCTCAATAATGGCTCGTACGGACCAGGCGCTTCACGCACCCGTAGTGCCTGGACGTGGCACGGCAAGCCGCTGCAAGTCGGGACGTTTATCCCGGTGAATCGCATCCGCGTTCCGCTACTGCTGGGTGACGGCGGCCAGGACGCTGTGTGGAACTCCGCCGGCTCTGTGACCGAAATCGTGTCTGAACTGCGCGCCGCTCACGACCCAGCGCCATATACGAACCTGTACTACCCGAACGCCGGGCACGCCTTCCTCGGCACCCCGCCGTACTTCCCCTACTCGGCGTACGGCGGAACAGGGCAAGTACGGCTGCTGATGGGCGGCACGCAGGCGGCGGACGCGCAAGCCGACGAGCGGTCCTGGGTGCAGATGATCGCGTTCATCGCTAACCCCTGGCGGCGTTAGCGCGGAGGGAGCGGCGATGTCTGCATGGTTCTCGTCGATCAGCCATCCACGTCAGCGATTGATCAGCACAAGGGTGCCAAGCGGAGCATGGGACAGGACGCTGAGCGCGGCTGCGGGGACTCTCACGCAGCCATGGCTGACTGCGCGCCCGAATACCGAAGGATCCGGCCAGCCATGGAGGGCAACAGTCCCCGGACCACCTCCGAACGTTGTCAGCGTGTTCGAGTGCAATCCCAGCGGCAAGATGAGCGGACTGTAGGTGGGTTGACGCGGCGCCAGCGACGCCATGATGAAAGTCCGCCCGGTAGGCGTCGGCGTCGTGCGCTCACCTACCGCTACCGTCCAGCTGCCCAGCGATCGACCGCTGAGGAAGACGCTGAGCCTTCGCGCCGCAAGATAGACCCGGACGAGGTAGGGACTGCGCCGGGTATCAAGTTGCGTGGCAGTTGCGCCGCCGGCATAGATCCAGCCGGTGGCACGATTCGGCCGGCTGGGGAGCAGCACGCGCTCCCAGCCAGGGCTGCCCTGTACGACTGGCACCCAAGTCGGACCACCGAGTTCGGTCGCTGGCAACACGGCGATCGGGGGCTTGCCCGGGCCGGCATAGACAACCCGCGGCGTCAGTGGATGCACAACAAGTCCGCTGCTCACGCTAAATGGTGCCGGATCGCTGGGCGCCGACGGAACACTGGTAAAGGTGGTAGCGCGCGGCAGCTTCGCCAACTCCGCCGCGGAAACCTGAACTGGCTGCACGGCCCCGGTGCCTGGCACCGCGGAGCCAGGCGCTGCACCCGAACTGCAGGAGGTGATCGCGGCTACCGCGGCTCCCGCCACCACCGGGAGCACCGCTCCGGCGGCGACGGCGCGAGACAAGGGGCCGATCCGGCCACGGCGGAAGTTCAGCAAGCTCCGACGCGCAGCAGCCAACCCACGGTGAGCTCCCAATGCCTTAGCCCGTCACCGGCAGGTCGGTCCGCACCGGCTTCGGGGCTGGGGCGGGCCGTGCCGAAGAGGTTGGGCTGGGGCTCGGGCTTGCCGAGGACGACGTCGCAGGCTTCGTAGGTGTCGCAGTCGGCGAACCACTCGGCTTGGCAGTCGGAGAGCCGCTCGGCGTCACCGTCGGCGAACCGCTCGGCGTCACCGTCGGCGAACCGCTCGGCGTCACCGTCGGCGAGCCGCTCGGCGTCACCGTCGGCGAGCCGCTCGGCGTCACGGTCGGCGAACCACTCGGCGTCGGGGTCGCCGCGAGACAGGTGTAGGACAGGTAGAACGAGCGAGCCTGCCTAGCGCGGTCTCGTGTTTGAACGGTGGCCGAGGCTCTCTCGAGAACCGCTCCTGGCGCAGAGCCCACATATGCGTAGTTGTCGCTTGGCGGTCTGAAAGTCGTGATCCTCTTGGTGCCACCAGGTTTGAACGTCACCGTGAGAGAGACGAAGAAGGAGGAGCGACCGGGAAGAACGAAGGCCCAGCCATCCTCGGTGCTCGGAATTGTGGCGCACTGCCCCTCATGGCCGCTGAAGCCCGCCGCTGTTATAGGCGTCGCCTGACGCAACGGAACGTACTGCGTTGCCGCGGAACCGATCCCGGCAACTGCGATCGCGAGGCTCGCCCCGGCCACGACGACCCCAGCAATCCGCGCCATGCCGGCCCTGTTTTTGATGTTCAGCACGTTGTGCTCCGGGTCCCGTCCGGCCCGCCGCATCGCGCCGGGTGAATGGCCCGCACCAGCCCGCGGGTAGCGTTGACATCCGCCGTCCTACCCGTCGGCCAAGCCTGATATCAGCAGGCTTGGCAAAGCTTATCGAGCGCCCGTCAGCCGAGCCTGGCATCTGGCCATGGTGCCGCGACCGTCACCTGAGTGGCCCGTGACCTGGGGATTCGCGGATTGCGCACCGCCCCGGCCGGTAAGTCGCCGTTAGCCAAGGGCGGCGCGCAGGTCCTCGATCAGGTCGTCGGCTGACTCGATGCCGACCGACAGCCGGACCAGGTCAGCAGGCACCTCAAGGGCCGACCCGGCCACCGATGCGTGCGTCATGCGCGCCGGGTGCTCGATCAGCGACTCGACGCCGCCGAGCGACTCGCCGAGGGTGAACAGCCTGGTCCGCCCGCAGATCTCCACCGCTTCGGCCGCGCCGCCGCGCGCACGGAACGACACCATCCCGCCGAACCCGCGCATCTGCTTCGCGGCCACCTCGTGACCAGGATGGGATGGCAGGCCGGGGTAGAACACCTGGCTGACCCCAGGGTGGCCGGCCAGCATGTCGGCCACACGCTGAGCGTTCTGGCAATGCCGGTCCATCCGGACGGCCAGGGTCTTGGCGCCCCGGAGCGTCAGCCACGCGTCGAACGGGCCGGGAGCTGAGCCGACTGCGTTCCGCACGAAGTAAAGCTGCTCGGCCAGGCCGGAGTCGGCAACGACGACAGCCCCGCCGACCACGTCGGAATGACCGCCGATGTACTTGGTCGTGGAGTGGACTACCGCGTCGGCGCCGAGGGCCAGCGGCTGCTGGAGGTACGGCGAGGCGAACGTGTTGTCCACCACCAGCATGGCGCCTGCGTCGCGGCACAGCTGGGCCAGCGCGGCTATGTCGGCGATGCCGAGCAGCGGATTCGTCGGCGTCTCGACCCAGACCAGCCGCGCCGGGCGCTCGGCGAGAGCGGCCCGCACGGCCGCTGGATCTGACATCCGCACCGGCCGGTAGCTGACGCCCCAGCCGGTGAGCACCTTGTCGAAAAGCCTGAAGGTCCCGCCGTAGGCGTCATCAGGGACCAGCACGTGATCGCCAGGCTTGCAGACGGCCCTGAGCAGGCAATCGGACGCCGCCATCCCGGACGCGAACGCCAGGCAGCGCGCACCGTCTTCAAGCGCGACCAGGCACTCCTCGAGCGCACCGCGGGTCGGATTGTCGGTGCGCGAGTATTCATAGCCCTCGATCCAGCGCGCCGCCGCACCGAGTTCCTTACCACGCAGTCCGCCGACGCCGTCCTGCTTGTACGTGGAGACCTGGTAGATCGGCGGCACGACCGCACCTGTCGCAGGATCGGGCTCCTGGCCAGCGTGGATCGCCAGGGTTTCGAATGCGTCGCGGCTGT
>Ga0335075_10003161_pt1 | contig 26248 bp, 23 predicted proteins | sample Lox_Sample_24_FD_206723 | JGI IMG/M metagenome (GOLD analysis project Ga0335075, IMG submission 206723) | Soil microbial communities from Loxahatchee National Wildlife Refuge, Florida, United States - Lox_Sample_2.4 | ecosystem: Environmental > Terrestrial > Soil > Wetlands | place: USA...
CGGCACCGCCGCCTGGGCCGTACGCCGCGGAGCGGGATCCGTGGCAGCTGGTCGCGCAACTGCAGGAAACGGCCCCGCATTCCTATGCGCTCGATCTGCGCGCCGCCGTGGCGCCGAGCTTGCTCCCGCCCGATGCCGACCCGCGGCCCGCGATGGTCGCGGAGACGGCCGACAGGCCCCTCGGAACCCCACTGGTGCAGATCCGGGGCACGTACATCCTGTCGCAGACTGCACAGGGCGTGGTGCTGGTGGACATGCACGCGGGACACGAGCGGGTCCTGTACGAGCAGATGAAGGCGCAGTACGCCTCCGGGGTCCCCTCGCAGGCGCTGCTGGAGCCGCTGGTGGTGGAGCTGGCGGCCCACGAACTCGATGCACTGCTGGAGGATCGTCAGGCCTGGGAGCGTGCGGGATTCGAGCTGGACGCCCTCGGGCACAACCGCCTGGTGCTGCGCCGGGTGCCCGCGCTGCTGTCCGGGGCGAACCTCGCGCAGATCGTGCGCGAGGTGGCCCGCGACCTCGACAACCCGGGCGCCGCGCATCACATCGAAGATGCCTCGGACCGCTTCCTCGCAACGCTCGCCTGCCGTACTTCGGTCCACGCCAACCGGCGCCTGTCATTGCCGGAGATGGATTCGCTGCTGCGGCAGATGGAGCAGACGCTGCGCGCGAACCAGTGCAATCACGGCCGCCCGACCTGGGTGCGGTTGAGCTGGATGGAACTGGACCGGCTGTTCCTGCGCGGCCGCTAGGCTTGACGTGACCGCCGCAGCTCCCGCGCTGATCCTGACCGGTCCCACCGGCAGCGGCAAAAGCGAATGGGCCATGCGGCTCGCGCAGCAGTGGCCCGTGGAAATCATTTCGGTGGACTCGGCCCAGGTGTTCCGGGGCATGGACATCGGCACGGCGAAGCCGGGGCCACAGGCACGCGCACGGGTGAGGCATCATCTGCTGGACATCCTCGATCCGGCACAGTCGTATTCGGCGGGACAGTTTGCGCAGGACGCGACGCTGCTGATCGGTGAGATCCGCGCCCGCGGCAACATTCCGCTGCTGGTGGGCGGCACCATGCTGTACCTGAAAGCACTGCGACAGGGAATCGCGCAGCTGCCGCGGGCTTCGTTGCCGATCCGCGAGGCCATCGACGCCGCCGCGCTCGAGCGGGGCTGGCCGGCGCTGCACGCCGAGCTCGCGCGCCGCGACCCGCAGGCTGCGCAGCGGATTCACCCAAATGACGCGCAACGGATCCAGCGCGCCCTGGAAGTGTGCGAAATCACGGGACAGGCCCTTTCCGATCTGCACCGGCAAGGCACTGTTGCGTTGCAGGCGGATGGGCCGGCCTGGGCCCTGGTCCCGCAGCCGCGTGCGGTATTGCATCAGCGGCTTAACATGCGTTTCAAGCAGATGATGGAACAGGGTTTTTTGGACGAGGTGCGAGCGCTGTTCCAGCGCGGCGATCTCACGGCGGAACATGCGTCGATGCGCGCCGTCGGTTATCGGCAACTGTGGCAATTCTGCGCAGGCCAATGCACTTTGGAGGCGGCGGTTGAAAGAAGTGTCGCCGCAACGCGTCAGTTGGCCAAGCGGCAGCTGACGTGGCTGCGCGCGGATTCCAGCATCCGGGTAGTGGATCCGTGCGTTTCCGGTGCATTCGAGTCGTGGAGCTTGGAGGTGGGCGTGGCTCTGAGCGGTTTTTCGCAGCGCCGCCGCGCCGTGGTAGAATGAAGTCGACGCCTTGCGATGCGAGGTTTCACCGAACAACTAGAAGCCAGAGAATAAGGAGAACCCCGATGGCCAAAGGCCAATCGCTGCAGGATCCGTTTTTGAATGCTTTACGCAAGGAGCGCGTTCCGGTCTCCATCTATCTGGTGAATGGAATCAAGCTGCAAGGTCAGATCGATTCGTTCGATCAATTCGTGGTATTGCTGAAGAACAGTGTCAGCCAGATGGTTTACAAGCACGCCATTTCCACGGTCGTGCCGGCGCGCAACGTGCGCCTGGCCACCGACGAGAACGGCACCCCGACAACGACTGTCGAGCCGGCCGCTGAATAGGTTTGCGCCGGTTGGATCCCCTGTCCGTGTTCTACCGTGATCGAACGCCCACGAACGGGTGAGCGCGCCGTGCTGGTGCGCCTCGGACTGGGGGCACCGATCGATCCGGAGGACCTGGAGGAGTTCACGCAGCTGGCGACCTCGGCCGGGGCCACTCCGGTGGCCACGATCACCGCCCGGCGCGACCGCCCCGATCCGAAATACTTCGTCGGTTCCGGCAAGGCCGGGGAACTGCGGGATGCCGCGGCAGCGGCCGATGCCGACCTGATCCTGGTGGATCATCAGCTCTCCCCGAGCCAGGAACGCAATCTCGAACAGCTCACCGGACGACGGGTGCTGGACCGCAACGGCCTCATCCTCGACATCTTCGCGCAGCGCGCCCGCAGCCTCGAGGGCAAGCTCGAAGTCGAACTGGCACAGCTGAAGCACCTGGCCAGCCGGCTGGTGCGCGGCTGGACCCACCTTGAGCGGCAGAAGGGTGGCATCGGCATGCGCGGCCCCGGCGAGACCCAGCTGGAGACGGACCGGCGGCTGCTGGGCCAGCGGGTCAAGGTGCTGGGCAAGCGTCTGGAAAGGATCCAGCTGCAGCGCGAGACCGGACGCCGCACGCGCATGCAGATTCCGGTACCGACGCTGGCGCTGGTCGGCTATACCAATGCCGGCAAGTCCACATTGTTCCGCACGCTGACCGGCGCACCCGCCTACGTCGCCGACCAGCTGTTTGCGACCCTGGATCCCACGGTGCGGCGCATCCGTCTGCCCGGCGGCACGCCGGCCGTGGTAGCCGATACGGTCGGATTCATCCGCGAGCTGCCGCACGAGCTGGTGGCCGCATTCCGCTCCACCCTGACCGAGGCCCGCGAGGCCACGGTACTGCTGCATGTGGTGGATGCCAGCGATCCGCGACGCAGCGAGCGCATGGCGCAGGTCAACGCGGTCCTCGAGGAAATCGGCGCCGGCGATATTCCGCAGATCCTGGTCTTCAACAAGATCGATCGGCTGCAGTCGCCGCCGCGCATCGAACGCGACGCGGACGGCCGGGTCGCCTCGGTGTGGATTTCGGCGGCCCAGGCACTCGGCATCGGCTCGCTGGCCGAGGCGATCACGGAACGGATCGCACGCACGGTGCAGGTCTCGCGCGTGCGGATTCCACCGGCCGCGGGCCAGCTGCGTTCGCGCCTCTATGCCCGCGGCGTCGTCAGGCACGAGCACGTCCACGCGGACGGACAGATCGAGCTGGTACTGGAGCTGCCGAACGTCGATCTGGTGGAGCTGGCGCGCGCCCCGGGAGTCGTGGTGGTGGAGTCCGGCGGCACCGGCCCGTCCTATCCTGCCGACCAGGCCTACCTGCCTCCCGTGCAGTCCCATCTGCCACCGGCGTCCGGCGCACCCAAATGACACATATTCTTTCCGACCTCGGCGCGGCGCTGGCTCTGGTGTTCGTGCTTGAGGGTATATTTCCGTTCCTGTCGCCGGGAGGCACCAAGCGCGCCCTGGCCCGGATTCTGTCATTCGGCGACCGCGAAGTGCGCATCGCCGGATTGGGCAGCATGCTCGTCGGAGTCGTGCTGCTGTTCCTCATCAACTGAGTACGCATCATGGGAAAGTTCGTCATCGTCATCGGCACCCAGTGGGGCGATGAGGGCAAGGGAAAGGTCGTCGACCTGCTGGCCGATCGGGCACGCGCCGTGGCGCGATTCCAGGGGGGCCACAATGCGGGGCACACGCTGGTCATCGATGGCCGCAAGACGGTGCTGTCGCTCATCCCTTCGGGCATCCTGCGCGGCCAGGTGCGCTGCTTCATCGGCAATGGCGTCGTGCTGTCGCTGGAGGCGCTGGCCGCGGAGTCCGGCAAGCTCATCGACCAGGGCATTCCGGTGTTCGAGCGGCTGCGGATCTCGCCGAACTGCCCGCTGATCCTGCCCTCCCACGTCGCGCTGGATCGTGCGCGCGAACATGCCAGCGGCGCCAACGCGATCGGCACGACGGGACGCGGTATCGGCCCAGCCTACGAGGACAAGGTCGCGCGACGGGCGCTGCGCGTCGCCGATCTGTTCCAGCGTGACCGCTTCGCCGCCAAGCTCGGCCAGGTGCTCGATTTCCACAACTTCGTGCTGCAGAACTATTTCCGCCAGCAGCCGGTGGATTTCCAGAAAATCCTCGATGAGCAGCTGGCGCTGGGCGAGCGCTTCAAACCCTGCGTGGCCGACGTGACGCAGGCGTTGACCCAGCTGCGCAGCGAAGGTGCCAATGTCCTGTTCGAAGGCGCCCAGGCGGCCATGCTCGATGTCGATCTGGGGACCTACCCCTATGTCACTTCCTCGAACACCACGGCCGGCTATGCGGCAACGGGCACCGGCATCGGGCCGCGCGTCTTCGACGAGGTGCTCGGCATCGTCAAGGCCTACACCACGCGCGTCGGCGCCGGGCCCTTTCCGACCGAACTGTTCGACAGCGACGGGGAGCACCTTGCCAGAGTGGGGCACGAGTTCGGTTCGGTCACGGGCCGCAAGCGTCGCTGCGGGTGGTTCGATGCCGTGGTGCTGCGGCGCTGCGTGGCGCAGTCGAGCGTCACGGGTCTGTGCGTCACCAAGCTGGACGTGCTCGACCAGCTGGAAACCATCCGCATCTGCGTCGGCTACCGCAGCGGCAATGAGGTCCTCAGCGACATGCCGCTGTTCGTCGATGCCTACTCGGAGGTGGTCCCGGTGTACGAGGAAATGCCCGGCTGGAAGCAGTCCACGGTGGGTACTGCGCGGTTCGAGGAACTGCCGCCGAACGCCCGCCGCTACCTGGCCCGCATCCAGGAACTGGTTGGTGTGCCCATCGATATGATCTCCACCGGACCGGATCGTGAGCAGACCATCGTGCTGCGCAATCCCTTCGCCAGCTGAATCGTTTCGGGTTGTGTGGTGCCGCTGACGAATGGCGGGACATTGCGCGCGATTGCGCAGGAATTGTTACACGGTTTTGCGCAGCGCCTTACGTGCGCGTAATTTTTGGTTGTCGAGTCAACCCCGCCCGCATCCGGGACGCTGTGTTGGGGGTAGACTGGCATCGAAGCGGAAACCGCTTCCCTTACAGTCGGTTACAACCACCCATGCAGCATCCTCGGAGAATTGCATTCATGAAGTCGACCATTCAGCGCGCCCTGTTTGCGGTTGCCGTCGCAGCCCTCGGCGCAGGTGCGGTCGGAACGGCCTCCGCGCAGACATCCTCGGCGCCGAGTTCGGCCCCGGGCGCGCGGCACGGCGGCCATCATCGGTTCCATCGTTTCGGCGGCTCGCCGTTCCTGGGAACTTTCCTGCGCGCGGTCAATCAGTTGAACAAGACACCGGCGACCGCCTTGTCCGGTGCGCAGCAGACGACCCTCAAGAGCCTCCTACAAAGCGCGCGTCAGTCGCATGCGGCGGGAGCAGGACAGGGCACGGAGCTGAGCGTCATCGGCAATCCGAGCCCCGCCAATGCCAGCGCGTACGCGGCGGCAATCCAGCAGGCCGAGGCGAATGCCACCTCCCGCATCAGCCGCGATGCCACCCTGGCGACGCAGATTTACCAGGCTTTGAACCTGAGCACTACCCAGCAGTCCCAGTTAGTGACTATCCTTAACAACATGCAGGCCCAGCAGCAGGCGCATCGGGCGCAGTGGGCGGCCAAACATCCGGGTAACAGCTGAAAGTGACGACAGTGCGGGCAACGATCTACGGTATTTCCCTTGCATTCCTGCTGCTCCAGGGCCTCCCGCAATCTGCGCGGGCGGCTCTGGGCGGCAGCGCGGATTCCGTGGAATCGGACCGCGTGAGCATGAAGGCCCTGACGCGGCCGGCTGCGGCGGGCACGCTGCAGAAGCAGGAGCTGCAACTGCCGACCGGCACCATCGTCAGGGAATACACCAATGCCAGCGGCGTGGTCTATGCAGTGAGCTGGCACGGGCCCTCGATGCCGAATCTGCGGCAGGTGCTGGGAAACTACTTCGTCCACTACCAGACGTCGGCAAAGGCACCCCTGGTGCGCCATCGGGTCGTACACCTGGATAGTCCGGACATCGTGATCGAGTCCAGCGGCAGGATGCGGGCCTTCGTGGGACGTGCCTGGTTGCCTGCGCTGTTGCCATCTGGCGTCACTCCCGCACAAATTCAGTAAAGCTGCGACGCTGATGCAGCATCCGCTGCTGCGACGCCGTACTATGCCCCGCATGCCTCCTTAGGCGTCCGGGTCGGAGATGCATCCTTGCGTAATCTGCTTGTAAGCTTGATGTTCGTGTCCTTGTTGCTGACCGGATGTGGCGGCGGGGGCGGCAGCGGCAGCACCGTCACCACCAGTTCGGGCAGCGGCACCACCGGCAGCTCCGGGAGCGGCTCATCGGGGGGCGGCGGCACGACCGCCACCAGCAACAACGTCGCCAACGCATCGGTCGACCAGTTCGCCAGTGGCCTCTCCGCCTCCAACGAAGCCGCCGTCAACATCATGTACGTCAAGGTGACGATCTGTGCGCCGGGATCGACGAGCAATTGCCAGACGATCGATCATGTGCAGGTGGACACCGGCTCTCAAGGCGTGCGCATTCTGGCATCGGTCCTGAATTCCTCGCTCGCGAGCGCGCTGTCGCACGTCACCGTCAATGGCGGGGCTCTGGCCGAATGCACGCAGTTCGTCGATGGCTACAGCTGGGGGCCGATCGTCACTGCGGACGTGCATATCGGCGGATCGGATACGGCCACCACCGGTGAGTCGGCTCCCGGAATTCCGGTGCAGCTGATCGGTGAGGGCAGTTACTCGGTGCCGACGGCCTGCTCGAACGGCGCCGCCAACACCCAATCCGAAGATACGGTCGCGGACTTTGGCGCCAATGGCATCATCGGCATCGGCCTGTTCGACGAGGACTGCGGGACCGTGTGTTCGGGCACGACCAACAATGGCTATTACTTCAGCTGCACCAGCAGCTCGAACTGCGCGGAAACGGAAGCGCCGATCAGCAGCCAGATGATCAACCCCGTGTATGCGCTGGCCGCGAACAGCAACGGGGTGACGGACAACAATGGCGTGATCATCGAGCTGCCGGCGGTCGGGGCTTCGGGGTCCACGACGCTCACCGGCAGCCTGATATTCGGCATCGGGACCCAGACCAACAATGCGCTGGCCAGCAGCGCGACGATTCTCACCACCGCGACGTACACCGGATACGTCAGCGTCAATTTCCTCGGCTCGAATTTCCCCGACAGTTATCTCGACAGTGGTTCGAACGCGTACTACCTCAATGACAGTTCGATCACGGTGTGTGGCAGCAACAGCAATGCGCCGGGATTCTTCTGCCCGGCCTCCACCGTGAGCCTGAACGCCACCATCACCGGCACCAACGGTGACCAGGCGACCCCGAGCTTCTCGGTCGCCAATGCCACGAATCTCTTCAACGGCTGCTCCACCTGCGCCGCATTCAGCAACCTGGCGGGTACCGCGACCATCAGCGGCGAGTCGGGCAGCAACAATGGCAGCGAGACCTTTGCGTTCGGACTGCCGTTCTTCTATGGCCGCAACGTGTACACCGCCATGGAGAACACCAGCGCCGGCGGCACCGACGGTCCGTACTTCGCGTTCTGAGGATTACTGCGGCGCTGAACAGCTGGTGCTGTTGTTCTTCATGACCTCGCTGTAGATCTTGCGCGTGAACGGCAAGGTCTGCGCCGGCCAGGTCATGCCGTCGATGGTGATCGGCGGCAGCTGCACGGTTCCGGTGCTCATGGTGTCGATCTGCGCATCGGCGGTGGGCACGCCCGGCTGCCAGCTGCTGTCATGGCGTTCCTCGAAGCGCGCTTCGGCGAGACTGCCGGCATCGCTTTCCTGGATTCGGGTCTTCAGTTTCAGCGTCATGTCGAGCGTCCCCTTGTCGGTGTGACCGCTGATCAGCACCGAATCGCCGTCGAGATGGGCATGAACGCCGCGCGGCGTCCGCAGCCTCAGGTCCAGGGGACTGACCGCAATTCCGATATAGATGCCGTGGAAGGGATAGTACGCGAGCTTCGGGGGTCCGTCGCGGCCGTTGCAGTTCACCTGGATGTACTGCGCGTCGGGCGCCGCAATCTGCTGGTAGTTCCAGAAGCCGACCGTGCACCCGGACAGGAGCAGGCCGGGCGCCAGGGCCAGCGCCCCCCGCAGAGCGAGGGTGATCTGTTGAGAGGACATGGCGAATCGCGGTCTTGAGGGTAGGACCGCATCCTGCCATGTCGAGCCCGCCGGCGCTAATCGCGCCGCACCGCGGTCAAATGCTTTGCGCGACAGAGCCGCCAGCGCTGTTGCGGTGCAGCTAGCGCGGAACAGTCATGGTTTACCTCGCATGGCGCTCTTATAATTCCGGCCCCTACCACTTCCGCGGGGTCACAGACATGGCAACTGTTTCGATCCATCCTTCGGTGGACAATGGTGCAAAGCCGGCCGCCCCCGGTTTCGCAGGCGGCACGCTGGTATGCAAGTGCGGCCAGAACCCGGTCGAAGTCAGCGTCCAATCCCAATCGGCCCACAATCACGCCTGCGGCTGCACGAAGTGCTGGAAGCCCAAGGGTGCGCTGTTCGCCGTGGTCGCGGTGGCCCCGCGTGACAAGGTGTCGGTCACCAAGAACGGCGACAAGCTCACCGTCGTGGACCCGGGCGCCACCATTCAGCGCCATGCCTGCAAGGTCTGTGGCACGCACATGTACGGGCGCATCGAGAAGGCCGGACATCCGTTCCATGGCCTGGATTTCATTCACACGGAACTGTCGCCCCAGAGCGGCTGGTCGCCGCCGGAATTCGCCGCTTTCGTGTCATCTATCATCGAGTCCGGCGCCGATCCGAAACAGATGGGCGCGGTGCGCGCCCGGCTGCGGGAACTGAAACTCGAGCCCTATGATTGTCTGTCGCCGCCGCTGATGGACTTCATTGCGACTCACATCGCCAAGGCGTCGGGTGTGCTCAAGGGTTGAGAAAATGGATGTCAAAGCAGCCGTAGCGTTCGAGAAGGGCCAGCCACTTGCGATCGAGACCGTCCAGCTCGACGGGCCCAGGGCCGGCGAGGTACTGATCGAGGTCAAGGCGACCGGAATCTGCCACACCGACAAGTACACCCTCTCCGGAGCGGATCCCGAGGGGCTCTTTCCGTCGATTCTCGGCCATGAGGGAGCAGGGGTGGTCGTGGACGTGGGACCGGGCGTGCGCTCGCTGAAGAAAGGCGACCACGTCATCCCCCTGTACACCCCGGAATGCCGCGAGTGCAAGAGCTGCACCTCGCGCAAGACCAACCTCTGCACCGCCATCCGGGCCACGCAGGGCAAGGGCGTGATGCCCGATGGCGCCAGCCGCTTCTCGTTCAAGGGCAAGCCCATCTATCACTACATGGGCTGCTCCACCTTTGCGAATTACACGGTGCTGCCGGAAATCGCCGTGGCGAAGATCCGCGAGGACGCGCCCTTCGACAAGGCCTGCTACATCGGGTGCGGCGTGACCACCGGCATCGGGGCGGTCATCTTCACGGCGAAGGTGGAGCCCGGCGCGAACGTCGTGGTCTTCGGCCTCGGGGGCATCGGACTGAACGTGGTGCAGGGCGCGAAGCTCGCGGGCGCCGACATGATCGTCGGCGTCGACACCAACCCGGCGCGGGAGGCGCTGGCCCGCAAGTTCGGTCTGACGCATTTCGTGAATCCGAAGGACATCAAGGGCGATCTGGTGGCGCACCTCGTGGAGCTGACCAAGGGTGGCGCGGATTACTCGTTCGAATGCATCGGCAATACCCAGGTCATGCGCCAGGCGCTGGAGTGCTGCCATCGGGGCTGGGGCCAGAGCATCATCATCGGCGTGGCGGGTGCCGGACAGGAGATTGCGACGCGGCCGTTCCAGCTGGTCACGGGGCGGGTCTGGCGCGGCACGGCTTTCGGCGGTGCACGCGGGCGCACCGATGTGCCGAAGATCGTGGACTGGTACATGGAGCACAAGATCAACATCGATGACCTGATCACGCACACGATGCCGCTGGAGCGCATCAACGATGCCTTCGATCTGATGACCCGGGGCGAGTCCATCCGCAGTGTGGTGGTGTACTGAGGCCCTTGACCATCGAAACCTCAGGCGAGAGCCGGTGCTTCGGGGGCACGCAGGGCTTCTACCGCCATGACTCGCGCACCATCGGCCTGCCGATGCGCTTTGCCGTGTACCAGCCGCCGCGGAGCGGCGGGCGGGTGCCGGTGCTGTTCTACCTCGCGGGTCTGACCTGTACCGAGGAGACCTTCGCCATCAAGGCCGGGGCACAGCGCGTCGCCGCCCAGCTCGGCCTGATGCTGGTGAGCTGCGACACCAGCCCGCGCAACACCGGGATCGCCGGCGAGGCGGATGACTGGGAATTCGCCGCCGGTGCGGGCTTCTACCTCAACGCCACGCAGCAGCCCTGGTCGCGCTTCTACCGGATGTACGACTACGTCCTGGATGAGCTGCGGCAGCTGGTGTTCGCCAACTTCCCCGCCGATCCGCAACGCTGCGGGATCTTCGGCCATTCGATGGGCGGACACGGTGCGCTGGTGCTCGCACTGCGCAATCCCGGCATCTTCAGCTCGGTGTCCGCATTCGCCCCCATCTGTTCCCCGACCCGCTGCGCCTGGGGACATAAGGCGCTGCCGCGGTACCTGGGAGAGGATCCCGCGGCCTGGAAGGCCTATGACGCGGTGGAAATCCTCAGGAGCGCCGGCAAGTCCCTGTTGCCCGAGATCCTGGTCGACCAGGGCCTGGCGGACAAATTCCTGCACCAGTCCCAGCTGCTGCCGGAGCAGCTGGAGGCGGCCTGCGCCGCGACCGGCCAGCCGCTGCAGCTGCGGCGCCACGAGGGCTACGATCACAGCTATTACTTCATTTCGACCTTCATGGAGGATCACCTCCGGTTCCACGCCGCGCGGCTGTAGGCGCCGGTCCGGCCGCGCGGCTTGACCTCCGCTGTTACCCGTCGGTAGAATGTTTACTGGTGAGTAATCTCCGGTGCAGAAAGGGACTACCGTGACTCCTGCCGTCAGCCCGGCGGCCCGCGGCGCCGCGCCCACAGTACCGCTGCGGTTCATCAGTGCGGCGTCCCTGTTCGACGGGCATGACGCGGCGATCAACATGATCCGTCGTCTGCTGCAGGCCGCCGGCGCCGAGGTCGTGCACCTCGGCCACAACCGCTCCGTCGCCGATATCGTGCGTGCCGCGATCGATGAGGACGCCGATGCCATCGCGGTCAGCTCCTACCAGGGCGGCCACAACGAATACTTCGCCTACATGGTGGACATGCTGCGCGAGTGCGGATGCGCCCATATCCGCATCATCGTCGGCGGCGGCGGAACGATCTCGCCCTCGGAAATCCTCACCCTGGAGCGATACGGGGTGGAGAAGATCTATACGCCCGAGGACGGACGACGCCTGGGCCTCAAGGGCATGATCGATGACGTCATGCAACGGGTGCGGGCCGGTTCACGGCCAGCGTTCGAATTCGGGCCACTGAATCCGCGCGATCATCGCCAGATTGCGCGCAGCATCACGGCTCTCGAAGGCAGCGAGGAGGGGGGTGGGGCGGAGGGGCCCCGGGAACTGATCCGCCGTGCGATCGCCCGCAACCGGCGCCGGGCACCCGTGATCGGGATCACCGGCACCGGCGGCGCCGGCAAGTCCTCGCTGAGCGATGAGTTGCTGCAACGGTTCGTGCGCCACCACCCGGAGCGCCAGATCGCGGTGGTCGCGGTGGACCCCACGCGACGCCGCGGGGGCGGGGCGCTGCTCGGGGACCGGATCCGCATGAACTCGCTGGCGGCGCAAAACCTGTACATGCGTTCGCTTGCGACCCGGCGCCGGAACCTTGCGACCTCGGCGGTGTTGCAGGATGTGATCGGCCTGTACCAGCTTGCGGGCTTCGACCTGGTGCTGGTGGAGACCGCCGGCACCGGCCAGAGCGACTCCGAAGTCGTGGATCTGGTCGATCTGCCGCTGTACGTGATGACCAGCGACTATGGGGCAGCGAGCCAGCTCGAGAAGATCGACATGCTCGACTACGCGGCCTGCGTGGTGCTCAACAAGTTCGAGAAGCGCGGCGCCGAGGATGCGCTGCGCGATGTGCGCAAGCAGTGGCGCCGCAATCACCCCGATCGCATGAGGATCAGCGATGCCGAGGTGCCGGTATTCCCGACCATCGCCAGTCGCTTCAATGATCCCGGCGTGAACGCGCTGTACGCGGCGATCACGCGCGCGCTGGATGAAAAGGCCGCGAGCCCGCTCATCTGGAGTGTCGCCGACAATGGCCCGACGCAGTTCCGCTCACACGAGCCCCTGATTCCGGGAAGCCGTGCCCGCTACCTCGCCGAAATCGCAGCCGCTGGACGGCAGCTCCGCGAACAGGGGGAGGCCCAGGCCCTCGCCGCTCAGCGCGCCTGCGGGCTGTTCGCATCGCTCGAAGCGCTGCCTGACCCGGAGCTGCCCGGTGCGCTGGATCCCTACCCCGCGGCGGATCTCACGGCGGCGGACGCCGATGCCACGCTGCGGCAGCTGCGCAGTGCCTACAACCAGGTCCTGCTCGAGGTCGGTGCGCCCGGCATCGCCGCCCTGAAGGCATGGCCGCAGCGCGTGCATGCCATCACCGAGGAGCGCTACAGCTATGCAGTGCGCGGCCGCGAAGTCTCGGGCGACAACTATACGCAGACCCTGAGCCACAGCCGGATCCCGAAACTGTGCGCCCCGAAATTCCGGGACTGGGGCGAGATCCTGCGCTTCATCGGCAACGAGAACCTGCCGGGGGCGTACCCGTACACCGGCGGCGTCTATCCCTACCGCCGCGAGCAGGAGGATCCGATCCGCATGTTCGCCGGCGAGGGGCCTCCGGAGCGCACCAACCGGCGCTTCCACTATCTGGCACGCGGCCAGCAGGCGACGCGCCTGTCCACGGCCTTCGATTCCACGACGCTCTATGGCGAGGACCCCGACCCGCGACCGGACATCTACGGGCGAACCGGCAACTCCGGAGTGTCGATCGCGACCCTCGATGACATGAAGAAGCTGTACTCCGGTTTCGACCTGTGCGACCCGACGACCTCGGTGTCCATGACCATCAATGGTCCGGCACCGATGCTGCTCGCCATGTTCATGAACACCGCCATCGATCAGCGCATCGAGCGGTACCTGAAGGCGCAGGGACGCTGGGCCGCGGCCGAGCAGCGACTGACGCAGCTGCGGGCCGCGCTGCCCGAGGTTCCCGTCTACAAGGGTGAGCGGCCGGCGGGGCACGATGGTTCGGGCCTTGCGCTGCTGGGACTTTCCGGGCGGTCGCTGATCGCACCCGGAGTGCTCACCGAAGGCGAATACGGGCGACAGCGGGCCGAGGCGCTGGCCGCCGTGCGCGGCACCGTGCAGGCGGACATCCTCAAGGAGGACCAGGCCCAGAACACCTGCATCTTCTCGACCGAGTTCGCGATGCGCATGATGGGGGACGTGCAGCAGTACTTCATCGACCATGCGGTCCGCAATTTCTATTCGGTGTCCATCTCCGGCTATCACATCGCAGAGGCGGGCGCGAACCCCGTCAGCCAGCTGGCCTTCACCCTGGCCAACGGGTTCACGATCGTGGAGTACTACCTGTCCCGGGGCATGCGCATCGATGACTTTGCACCGAACCTGTCGTTCTTCTTCTCCAACGGCATGGATGCGGAATATGCGGTCATCGGCCGGGTGGCACGCCGCATCTGGGCGCGGGCCATGCACCAGCGCTATGGCGCCGGCACGCGCAGCCAGATGCTCAAGTACCACGTGCAGACCTCGGGCCGCTCGCTGCATGCGCAGGAGATCCAGTTCAACGACTGCCGCACGACGCTGCAGGCGCTGTATGCATTGCTGGACAACTGCAACTCGCTGCACACCAATGCCTTCGATGAAGCGCTGACCACGCCGACCGAGCAGAGCGTGCGGCAGGCCGTTGCGATCCAGCTCATCATCAACCGCGAGTTGGGACTGAACAGGAACCAGAATCCCTGGCAGGGCTCGTTCCTGATCGAGACGCTCACCGATCTGGTGGAGGAGGCGGTGTACCGGGAGTTCGAGAGCCTGAGCGAGCGCGGTGGGGTGCTGGGCGCCATGGAGACCATGTACCAGCGGGGCAAGATCCAGGAGGAGAGCCTGTACTATGAAACCGCGAAGCATGACGGCAGCCTGCCCATCATCGGCGTCAACACGTTCCTGTCCGGGGATGACAGCAGCGCTGCGCGTGCGGCGGCGCCCCTGATCCGCTCCACGGAGCAGGAGAAGCAGGATCAGGTGCAGGCCGTCCAGGCCTTCAAGCGGCGCAACGCCGAGCGCGCACCCGCGGCGCTACGGGCCATGCAGCAGGCGGCGGCCGCAGGCGGCAACGTCTTCGAATCGCTGCTCGATGCGGTCGAGGTCTGTTCGCTGGGACAGATATCCCAGGCGCTGTACCAGGTCGGCGGGCAGTACCGCCGCAACGTCTAGCGGGGCTTGAGGGTGTTCTCGAAAACCTGACTGAATGCCTGCCCGACTTCGGCCGGATTCAGGGTCGCATCCTGGTGATACCAGTGGCTGATCCAGTTCAGGGCGCCCGCGATCGCGAAGGCCGTCATTTTCGGATCGCAGCGCTCGATGGAGCCGTCCGTGATACCGTCCCTGATCAGGCCGCGGATGCGCTGGTCGATCTCGGACTTGAGCGTGCGGATCCGCCCGCTCATCGCCGGTCCCAGATCCTGGTCCTCCGCATGCACCATGCACCAGCCGAACTCACCCGCGATGGCGGCGCCGTAGTGCCGGATCAGCAGCAGCAGCTTCGCGCGCGCGGTATCCCGCGAGGCATCGAGTTCGCCGAACACGCTCTTGATCTCATCCAGGCCGGTGCGGAAGCACTCGAACAGGATCTCTTCCTTGTTCTCGACATAGTAGTAGATGGTGGGCTTGGTGACGTTCAGTGCCGCGGCCACGTCCTCGAGCGAGGTGTTGTGGTAGCCGTGCTCGCGGAAGGCGCGCGCGGCCGCCAGTATCACGGCCTCACGCTTGAGCTGGCGGGTCTTCTCCCGAGAAGGATTCCAGGGAGACTCCGCTGCGGGAGAAAAGCGGGCGGGTGGTGATTTCTTCACTGCGGCATTATAGGTGCCGCTCAGGAGCGAAGCATCTCGCGAATGCCCTTGACCATGCCGGCATCCTTGATTGCGTATCCGGCCAGTTGCGCGACGGCGCGCTGGAACTCCGCGCTGCGCATCACTTCGAGCACGCGCCTGACGGCGGGATTGTCGAGCGTCTGCCGGCGGCAGACGAAGAAATAGTCCTCCGTCACCAGGCGTACGAACTCGAGGTCGAACTGCCGGGCCGCGGCCTCCACCCCGAAGCTCGCATCCGCCATGCCGCTGGCGACGTATGCCGCGACCGCCGCGTGGGTGAACTCGACGCGCTCATAGCCATCGATGCGGACGGGGTCCAGCTGCTGCTGGCCCAGGAGCTGGTCGAACAGACGTCGCGTGCCGGATTCCGGGTCGCGGTTCACGAAGCGGACCTGGGGCGCCAGCAACCGGTCGAGGGAGGTGATCTTGAGCGGATTGCCGCGTTTGACCATCAGGCCCATCTCCCGGGTCACCAGACCGATGATCCTGTGCTCCTTGGGGTCCAGCCATTGCCGGATGGCGGCGATGGCCGCCTTGCGCAGCCCGCCGCGGGGTAAGTGGGCGCCTGCCAGTTCGCAGGCACCGTGTGCCAGCGAGACCAGTGAATTCTGATTGCTGACGTAGCGCAGATCGATGCGGATGTCGGATTGATGGCTCAGGAGTTCACTCAGCTTCGCCACGGCGAACCCATGGCTGGCATGGACCCGCACCGTCGTCGTGCGCTGCGGCAGGACCTCCTGAAGCTCGGTCTCGAGCTCCTGAGCGAGGTTCTGCAGCTGGGGGCGCAGCCGCGCCTGCAGTCGCTCACCGGCCCAGACGAGCTTCTCCCCCAGGGGGGTGAGCCGCGTGCCGCGCCCGCGTGAGCGCTCGACCAGCGGGGCGCCAAAGAACGCCGCCCATTTGCCGATGAGGTTCCAGCAGTGCCGGTAGGACATCTGGGATCGTTCGGCGGCACGCGTGATCTTGCCGGTGGCCCGCAGTTCGTTGAGGAATTCGAGCATGACGAGCATGGACTGTCCCTGCTCCTCGCGCCGGAAGCGCACGATCGGCTCGATCTCAACGCGCATGGCAGTTTCGCGTCATATATGTACTCAAGTGCCTATTTGCGCCTGGAGAAAGGAAAGGCGGTTCATATGGTACGCCGGGGCTGCTTGATGTCACAGTTCGGTTCCATGGAAGTTCCGCCTTGCAACTGCGTCGGCCAGAATGGGCTACAGGCCCTCAAATGATATGCATTGTAGTTCATATATAGCAGGTCAGCACGACCGGAGCCGGTGCGCGGCATGAGCAGGCAATCAGCACTCCGCGGAATTCCGATCAGGACCGAACCCCAGTCCTCCCTCGGTGCCACCGAGCGGGCCGCGGTACTCGAGGTGTGCAACCGGCTCAAAGTGCTTGCCGGTCCCCTCATTCCCATCCTTCATGGCGTTCAGGCCGAACTGGGATACGTCCCTCACGATGCCCTACCCGTGATTGCCGCGGAACTCAATCTGACCCGAGCCGAAGTGCACGGCGTGGCGAGTTTCTATCACTACTTCCGCAAGGAGCCTGCGGGCCGGCGCATCGTCTATCTGTGTCGCGCCGAGGCCTGCCAGGCGGTCGGCTCGAGAACCCTCGAGGTTCATGCCCGGCGGCGGCTTGGAATCGACTTCCACCAGACCACCGCGGACGGAGCCGTGAGCCTCGAGCCCGTGTACTGCCTGGGAAACTGTGCCCTGGGTCCGTCGATCATGATTGGTGAGCGGCTGCACGGGCGGGTGATGCCGGAGCGCTTCGACGAACTCGTCGCGGATGCGGCCTGCGGCCCATGAACCGCGCCAGGATTTTCGTATCGCGGGATTCCTCCGCCCGATCGGTCGGCGCCGACGAAGTGGCGGCGGCCCTCGCCGCCGAGGCCGCACGCCGCGGCGTCGGGATTGAACTGGTTCGTAATGGTTCTCGCGGCCTGTTCTGGCTCGAGCCACTGGTCGAGGTCGAGACGGATCGCGGCCGGATGGCCTATGGGCCGGTCATGGCCTCAGGCGTGCCGCAGCTGTGGGACGCCGGCTTTCTCCAGGGCGGTGCGCATCCGCTGCAGCTAGGGCTCACCGAGGAGATTGCGTTCTTCAAGAACCAGGAACGGCTGACCTTTGCCCGGGTGGGGCTGACCGACCCGGTCAGCCTCCAGGATTACCTGGACCACGGCGGCTATCGCGGTCTTGAGGCGGCACTCGCGGCGAGCCCCGCCGGAATCGTCAGCGCGGTCACGCAGTCCGGGCTTCGCGGCCGCGGCGGTGCGGCGTTCCCGGCCGGAATCAAGTGGCAGACCGTTCTGGCCACGGCCGCCGACCAGAAGTACGTCGTCTGCAACGCGGACGAGGGGGATTCGGGGACGTTCTCCGACCGGATGATCATGGAGGGCGATCCCTTCGTCCTCATCGAAGGAATGACCATAGCGGGGCTGGCTACGGGCGCGACGCGTGGCTTCATCTACCTGCGCTGCGAGTATCCCGACGCCAGGGCGGCGCTGCAGGCGGCAATCGCGGCGGCGTCGCAGGCCGGTTACCTGGGCGGCAACGTCCGCGGCAGCGGCCGGGCGTTTGACCTCGAGATCCGGCTCGGGGCCGGCGCCTACATCTGTGGGGAGGAGACCGCATTGCTCGAGTCCCTCGAGGGCAAGCGTGGCCAGGTGCGCTTCAAGCCGCCCCTGCCCGCCATCCAGGGACTCTTCGGCAAGCCCACGGTCATCAACAACGTCATCACGCTGGCCTCCGTGCCCGTGATTCTCGAGCGTGGCGCGGACCATTACCGTGACTTCGGAATGGGCCGCTCGCGCGGCACGCTGCCGATTCAGCTCACGGGCAACATCAGGCACGGAGGGCTCATCGAGAAGGCCTTCGGCGTGACGTTGCGCGAACTGCTCTACGACTACGGCGGCGGCTCGCTCAGCGGCCGGCCCATCCGGGCCGTACAGGTGGGGGGACCCCTGGGCGCATATCTGCCCGAATCCCAGTTCGATACACCGATCGACTATGAGGCCTTTGCGGCGATCGGCGCCATGCTGGGGCATGGCGGCATCGTGGTATTCGACGACACCGTCGACATGGCGGCACAGGCGCGCTACGCCATGCAGTTCTGCGCGACCGAATCCTGCGGCAAGTGCACTCCCTGCCGCATCGGCTCGACCCGCGGCGTCGAAGTCATCGATCGGCTGATTGCGGGACAGGACCCGGCGGCGCAGGAGGCCCTGCTGCGGGACCTTTGCGAAACCATGACCCACGGCTCGCTGTGCGCGCTTGGCGGACTGACCCCTTACCCGGTGGTTTCCGCGCTGAATCACTTTCCACAGGATTTCGCATGCAATCCATAGCCGAGAACGACCTGGGTACACCGGCGCGGACCAGCGGCCGACTCCTCACCCTGACGATAGATGATCGGGAGGTGACCGTGCCGGAGGGGACGTCCGTCATGCGGGCGGCCGCCCTGGTGGGAACCTCGATTCCGAAGCTGTGTGCGACCGATCAGCTGGAGGCATTCGGATCGTGCCGGATGTGTCTGGTAAAGATCGAAGGCATGAAGGGGCTTCCGGCCTCGTGCACGACGCCGGTGGCACAGGGCATGAGGGTGACTACGCAGAACCGGCAACTCGCCGAAATTCGCCGCGGCGTGATGGAACTGTACATCTCCGATCATCCGCTGGACTGCCTCACATGCCCCGCAAACGGGCACTGCGAGCTGCAGGACATGGCCGGCGTCGTGGGCCTGCGCGAGGTGCGCTACGGCTACGAGGGCGCGAGCCACCTGCAGGCCAGGAAGGACACCAGCAATCCCTATTTCACCTTCGATCCCAGCAAGTGCATCGTCTGCTCGCGCTGCGTGCGCGCCTGCGACGAGCAGCAAGGCACGCTGGCGCTGACGATCCAATCGCGGGGCTTCGACTCCAAGGTCGCGGCGAGCCAGGACGACCCTTTCATGGATTCCGAGTGTGTCTCCTGCGGTGCCTGCGTGCAGGCCTGCCCCACGGCCACGCTCTCGGAGAACACGCTGATCGCGAAGGGTCAGGCCGAGCACAGCGTGACGACGACGTGCGCCTACTGCGGTGTCGGGTGCTCGTTCCGCGCGGAGATGAAGGGCGAGGAGATCGTGCGCATGGTGCCCCACAAGGACGGGCATGCGAACCATGGACATTCGTGCATCAAGGGCCGCTTCGCAATCGGTTATGCCTCGCATCCGGATCGCATCGTCAAGCCCATGATCCGCGCCCGGATTTCCGATCCCTGGCGCGAGGTCAGCTGGGAAGAGGCTATTGCCTACGCGGCGAGCGAACTCAAGCGCATCCAGGCCACGTATGGCCGTGATGCCATCGGCGGCATCACCTCCTCGCGCTGCACGAACGAGGAGACCTATCTGGTGCAGAAGCTGGTGCGGGCCGGCTTCGGCAACAACAACGTCGACACCTGCGCGCGGGTCTGCCATTCGCCAACGGGCTACGGGCTCAAGAACACCCTCGGGGAATCCGCCGGCACCCAGACCTTCGACTCCGTCATGCAGGCGGATGTGATCTTCGTCATCGGCGCAAATCCCACCGACGGTCACCCGGTGTTCGCCTCCCAGATGAAACGCCGGCTGCGACAGGGCGCGCGCCTGATCGTTGCCGACCCGCGCCGCACGGATCTCGTGCGCTCCCCGCACATCGCGGCTGACTACCATCTGAATCTCAGGCCCGGCACCAACGTCGCGCTGATCAATGCCCTCGCGCATGTGATCGTCACGGAGGGCATGGTCAAAGAGGACTATGTGCGCGAGCGCTGCGACCTGGCGTCGTTCGAAAAGTGGCGCAAATTCGTGGCCGATCCGCGCCACGCGCCGGAGGTTCTGGAAGAGGTGACCGGTGTGCCGGCCGCGTCGCTGCGGGGGGCGGCACGCCTGTACGCCACTGCCGGCAACGGCGCCATCTACTATGGCCTCGGCGTCACCGAGCACAGCCAGGGTTCGACCATGGTCATGGGGATCGCGAACCTGGCGATGGCCACGGGCAACGTCGGGCGTGAAGGCGTGGGCGTCAACCCGTTGCGGGGGCAGAACAACGTGCAGGGTTCCTGCGACATGGGCTCCTTCCCGCACGAGTTTCCAGGATACCGGCACGTGGCAGACGATGCCGTGCGCTCGCAATTCGAACGGGCATGGGGACTGCCGCTGCGGTCCGAACCGGGACTGCGCATTCCCAACATGTTCGAGGCGGCGCTCGATGGGGAATTCAAGGCGCTGTACATCGAGGGCGAGGACATCGCGCAATCCGATCCCAATACCCAGCATGTCACGGCATCGCTCACCGCAATGGAATGCATCATCGTCCAGGACCTGTTTCTGAACGAGTCCGCCAAGTTTGCGCACGTGTTCCTGCCCGGCTCCTCATTCCTCGAGAAGGACGGCACCTTCACCAATGCCGAGCGCCGCATATCCCGGGTGCGGCGCGTGATGAAGCCGAAGTCGGGCTACGCCGACTGGGAGATCACGCAACTGCTGGCGAATGCAATGGGCCTGCCGATGAACTACACGCACCCGTCGCAGATCATGGCGGAGATCGCAAGCCTCACGCCGACCTTTGCGGGAGTGAGCTACGAGCTGATCGATCGGCAGGGGAGCGTGCAATGGCCCTGCAATGCCGATCATCCCCAAGGTACACCCACCATGCACGTTGGCGCCTTCGTCCGCGGCAGGGGCCAGTTCCTGCTCACCGAATATGTGCCGACACGCGAGCGGGTGAATGCGAAGTACCCCCTGATCCTCACAACCGGGCGCATCCTCAGCCAGTACAACGTCGGCGCGCAGACGCGCAGGACCGAGAACTCGCGCTGGCATGAGGAGGATCGCCTGGAGATCCACCCGCACGATGCCGAACATCGCGGCGTTGTCGAGGGTGACTGGGTCGGCATCGTCAGCCGCGCCGGCGAGACGGTACTGCGCGCCCGCGTGACCGATCGCGTGCAGCCCGGGGTGGTCTATACGACCTTCCATTTCCCGGAGTCCGGGGCGAACGTGATCACGACGGAGAATTCCGACTGGGCAACCAATTGCCCCGAATACAAGGTCACGGCCGTCGAGGTGACCCGTGTGAGTCGGCCGTCGCAGTGGCAGCGAAGGTTTCAGGAGTTCACCAGCGCGCAGCAGGCACTCGTTGGGCAGGCGGATGTGTTCGTCAAATGAAGCCGTCCCCGCCATGACGGCGACGTCCCACCGCGATGGCGGCGAGCGCCTGATGGCTATGGCCAATGACATCGGCGACTATTTCCGGCCGCAGAGCCGCGAAGAGGCGATTGCCGGTATCGCGAACCACATCGAGCGCTTCTGGACTCCCCGGATGCGGGCCAGACTGGCTGCATATGTCGCGCAGGGAGCCGCGGGGCTCGATGAGCTGCCGCGGGCCGCGCTGGAGCGGCTTGGCGGGCGGCCATAGGGCTCGTCCATTCCCCTGCCGACGCGCAGCTCAGGTATTGTTCGTGGATGCACCGCCCCCACTCCCATCCGCGCCTGCAGCAGCGTCTCAGCCGATCACACGAATGGTGGGTATATGGCTCCTCGGGCACGCTTGCCGCGTCGGGCATCGGATGGCTGGTATGCCATTTTCTGGTGAAATCCGCGGCGCTCGGCCCCAACCCGCTCGAAGTGTGGTGGCTGCGTCTGCATGGGGCGGCACTGGTGGGATTCCTGATCGTCTTCGGTACCGTGATGCCGGCCCACGTGGTGTACGGCTGGCGCCATCGGCTCAACCGGGGGACGGGTATTGCCATGCTGCTGGTGATCGGCATCCTGGCATTGTCGGGATACGGGCTTTACTACCTGGTGGATGATCAATGGCGTTCAGCGGCCAGCACTTTGCACTGGCTGGTGGGACTTTGCGCCATGGCCGTCGTGGTGGCGCACGCCATCCTGGGCAAACAGTCCGCACACGCAAGACTTCGAAGCGGGGGCATGGCGCGCTCTGAACTCAGGCGCCAGCATCACCCGGCGCGCCACAAGGTCAGTGAATAGGCGCCAGCCGAATGCAGCGCGCCTCGCAGGCCTCAAAGGCGGTCCGGGCGACTCCCGGTGCCGCGAACAGGGCGATTTTGGTCAGCGCGTCCGCCGTCATGCAGCTGGAAGCGAGGACGCTGACGCTGTCAGCCGCCGCGTATGATTCGCCCGTGCGTGGATCCAGCAGTGCATTTTCCGGTCCGGCCGTGCTGCGGCGCTGGCTGCCGAAGGCCGATGAGGTTGCCAGGGCCCCGCAATGAATGGAGAGTTCGTGCGCCACTGCGTGGGCGCTGCGTGGATGCCGGATCGCCACGCTGTGTGCCTGAGGGCCTGACACTCTCAGGTCCCCGCCCGCATTGACGACCACGTCCGGGATGTTCAGCCCCACGAGATGCTCCAGGGCGAGGTCCACCGCATACCCTTTGGCAATGCCGCCCAGATCCACCCAGAGAGGCCGGTGAAAGCGGATCCCTTGCCCGCACAGTTCGATATCGCGCCAGCTCGCGGCCCGGTCCGGGCACTCCGGCAAGGGTGGCGCATCGACCGGATACGGCAGCAGGCCGCGGCGGGTGAGGGTTCCGGCGATGCAGGGATCGAAGGCGCCCTCGCTGAGGCGGGCAAAATGCAGGGCAGCGGCCAGAACCGCCCGCGTATGCGCGTGAAGGCTCTGTCTCGAGGTCGCGGCCTGGCGATTGAGCCTGGAGAGGTCACTGCCGGGGTCGTGCCAGCTCATCAGACGGTGCACCAGGGAAATCTGCGCGAATGCGGCATCCACCGCGGCATGCAGTCTCGCGGGGGGCAGCGGCGATGCCACGCTGATCTGCACGATCGTGCCCAGCAGCGGTCGGGCGCGATGCACCTGGTTCATGGGTGGACCCTAGCGGCCCGCGATGGCGATCGCATAGGTCGCAAGCAGCCGCCGGATACCGTCCGTGACATGCTCGCTCGACAGGGTGGCGCCGCTGATGTTCTGGATTCCGCGTCCTACCTTGACGGTGTCCCCATGTTTCAGTCCGACGAACTGGTGCAGCCATCTCGAATTGCGCACCTGGCCGCCATAGGCTTCGCGATATTCGAGGATCTCGACGCCGCGAACCTTGCCGTCTGCATCCAGCGCCACCGCGTAGCGGATCAGGTCGTGTTTGCCGATGACCGAATCGGTGAAGAAATAGCCGTCGCCGGCTTTCCATGCCGCCAGCGAGCCCGGGAAAACCTGTACGCCGCAGTCCTTCTCGATCGCCGCCACCTGCGCGGCCGATAGCGCCAGGGGCATGGGCAGCAGCGCCTGGCCGGGAAACAGCAGTGCCTGCGCCTGTTCCACGCTCAGGTAGACGATGGCCTGGGCGTCGTGACAGACGACCAGGGCGGCGGGCAAAACCAGGAAGCGCGGGTTCAGAACGCCAACCCCAGGCCCAGGTCGAACCGCGAGAAGTCCTTGTTGACTTCGAACACCTGGTAGTCGGCCTTCAGGACGACGTGCGGGTCCAGATAGAAACTGGCTCCGAAGGTCCAGACGCGGTCGTTCGGCACGGGCCAGGGCAGACCGTCGACCGCCAGGCCGGTCGGCGTGGTGCTGAATCCGGGCGCTATGCCCTGGTAGGCATGGCCCATGTCAAAGTGCTCCCAGCGTGCGAAGGGGCTGAACCGATAACGGTCGGTCTGCCAGACCGTATAGGCGCCCTGCAGGTAGTAGCCGAGGAACTGCGACGGAATCGGATTCGAGACTCCCGTATTGTCCAGGTTGTAGGTTGCGGTCTTCGTGATCTGGCCGCGCGCGAAGACCGCGGAGAACTCCGCGGCACCCGGTGTCCAGCGCGCGTGTGTTTCCCACAGGGACAGGCGGCTGTCCGGAAGCCCGGCCGGAACCACGGGTATCGCCAGCTTGCCGCTGAAGATCGCGGCGCCGGCGAGCAGCCCGGGCAGACCCGTGTACTCGAGAGACAGGTACTGCGAGAGGTTCTGCGCGTTCGAAAGCGCCAGCTCCTGGTGCATGGCCTGCATCGGCGCGACGTCGCTGTCTTCCAGGTCCAGGGCCGTCCGGTACTGGGGATTCTCGGGATTGTTGTTCCAGCCGCCGAGGTCGAGCCCGGTGGTCACACCCAGATCCCACGTGAGCCCGTAGTCGGTGGATCCGTGCAGGCCCAGGCCACCCTCGCGCCAGGTGCTGGGAATGATCAGCGTCTCGACGAAGTTGCGCTGCACGCCGTAGAAGTTCGTGGGCTCATGGTGTTCGTTCAACAACCCGAACGGCATCAGGAACAGGCCCGCCTTCACCGAGGCCCAGTCGGCCAGCTGATGGTCGACGTAGAACTGCTCGACCTCGAATTCGCCCTTGTCGGTTGCCGAGGCGACCGCGTGCTCCACTTCGTACTCGGAGTTGAACACCGTCGTGTCGTTGAATTTGTAGCCAATACCGAACACGGCGCGCGCCAGGTCGAATTGCGACAGGGCATTATCGTGCACCGGATGGGTGTAGTACACCTCGCCGTAACCCCACAGCGTCAGGTTCGGTGAAATGCCGCCGGTGGGCTGGGCTGCCGCTGCTGCCGCCTGCTGCGCCTGGGCGACCTGCTGGCCTTGTGCGGCCTGCTGCGCCTGAGTCTGCTGTTCCTGGGCCGCCAGTGTTTCGTTCTGGGTCTTCAGTTGCTGCAGCTGCTGCTTCAGGTCATCCAGCTGCTGTTGCATCTGCGTGATCTTCTGTTCCAGTGCCGCAGTGGCGTCGGCGGATGCATCCGCGGCCCGGGCTGCAATCGGCAACAGTGCGGCGGCAAGCAGTGTCATGGCGGGTACGATTTTCACGGCAGCGTTCATGGGCCGGCAGTCCTTGAAGTTGAAGCGGAACTCGCGGCACTGACGGCCGCCTGGCACTGAGCGGGCAGCACCTGCGCAGTGGGGTTCTGAGGATCGAATCCATCGGTGAGCGTGCACAGGAAGGCAATCACGTCGTTGATGTCGTCGCCCGAGAGCGCGGGGGTATCGCCGATGTGCCGGTTGTAGGGAATCTCCAGCGTATTGACATTGCCGACATAGCCGGCATCACTGCCCGGTACGTTGATGTTGGCGACGAACAGACCCCCGTAGATGGCGGGCAGATCGTCAAACTTCGTGACATTGCCGCTGGCGTCGGTCGGGTAGAACTGCTCCGGATTGGTATCGCGTCGCACGTAGAAGCCGAGCGTGTCGGAGAGCGTCGCGAACTGCCCATTGTGGAAATAGGGCGCGGTGACCGCGATGTTGCGCAGGGTCGGCACCTTGAACTGGCCGCAGATGCCGAACAGGTTCAGGCCGGCATTGTCGCGGAAGGGTCCGCAGATGCCGATGTCGTAGTAACCATGGACGCCGTCGGTGCCGTCGGCAGGTGTGTAGCCGGGCGCAGCCGTGTCGCTGTTCGCAGGAATGCCGGAATTGCGCGGCAGGCCGAGATTGTCATAGCTGAAGTCCGTGAACATCGGCGGCGTGACGCCGTCTGCGGAAGTGCTGGGATGGCAGGCCGCGCAGTTGCCCTTCGAGGGGTCGTTGAAGTCGGCGAGGCCCCGCTGCTCCTGTGCGCTCAGCTGCGCCTTGCCCGCGATGAATGCATCGTACTTGCTGCTGAAGGGATGGAACTGGGGGTCTTCGGTCTCGAATGCGGCGAGCGCGGCGCCCATGTCCTGCAGCGCCGTGGCGGGATCGTTGAGCACCGCGGCGCCATACAGTGCCTCGAAGTCCGCCAGGTAAGGCCGGGTCTGGAGCCGCGCGATGACCGCCGCCGCATCGGTATTGGCCATCTCGAAGGAGGTCACGAACGGCAGGGCGGCCTGGGCCGCCAGGGTTTTCGCACGGCCGTCGCGAAAGAACCCCCCATAGGGATTGCCGCTGGAATCGTAATAGAAGGCCGGAATGTAGGAGGCATACATCAGGGATGGGGTATTGCGAAAACCGGGCAGGTCCATGTTGGCGCCGCCCAGGGGCACGGGGGAGCCATGGTCCGGGCCCGTGGGCGTGGGGTCCGAAGCGAATGCGAACTGCGCAACGTGGCACGTGGCGCACGACTGTTGCCCGGAGACCGACAATGTCTTGTCGGAGAAG
>Ga0335075_10003162_pt1 | contig 26247 bp, 20 predicted proteins | sample Lox_Sample_24_FD_206723 | JGI IMG/M metagenome (GOLD analysis project Ga0335075, IMG submission 206723) | Soil microbial communities from Loxahatchee National Wildlife Refuge, Florida, United States - Lox_Sample_2.4 | ecosystem: Environmental > Terrestrial > Soil > Wetlands | place: USA...
GGTCGTCGTGAAATGCCCGCGCCATTACCCCGACCGCGCTCCGCAGGTCGGTGCTGCCAGCCGGGCGTACCATCCTGGCGCTGGTCACGTGGCCACCAGCACGACCTCGAGCGTCCTCGGGCCATGCACTCCCTCGACCCGTTCCAGCTCGATGTCGCTGGTGGCCGACGGGCCGCTGATCCAGGTCAGCGGCCGGCCTGCGGACAGGCGGGCCACCGCCTCCGGCACCAGATGCACGACCTGCCCGGCCTCGACGACGCACAAGTGGTAGTCAGGCACCAGCGAGATCATCCGCCGGCCTTGATCAGGCGAGCCGTCCAGGACGATAGTGCCGGTCTCGGCGATCGCAACCGCGGCGCGGGTGACAACCCCGTCGACGGCGTCCAGCTCGGCTGCGCTGAGGAACGGCGGCGTGTCCGTGGTCGCGGCGGCGAACTCTGGCAGCGGCAGCCGCAAGGCGGGTGGCACTACAACGCGGCGTGCCTGACGCCGTTGCAGCGCAGCGCTGATCTCGCCGGCGAGCGTGGCCGGCGTCGCGCGGCGGACCACCGCCCGGTAGTCGGTGAGCCGCCCGGCCAGCAGATCCAGCAGTTCGGGGCCGGACAGCTCGCCCCGGCTCCGGTACCGGACCGCGGGTTCACCAGCACGGGCCTGACCAGGATCAGGACCCGGTTGTGCTGACTCAGCACCGCCAGGACCGACGGCGGCCGAGATCCTGGCCAGCATCTCGTCGCGCGCGCTCACCGGGCGTCCCTGTGCTGGCCGCGCCACCACTGCCGGAAGGTCTGCGCGGGCGGGACTGGCGCGTCCCGTGTCCTGGTCCAGCCGGCCAGCGGCGGCGGCAGCGCGCTGATCTTCCCTCGCCTGCCGAGCAGGCGCCCGGACCTGCTGGCCGCTTGGGCCGCGGCGAACCGGCCAGCATCGGCCATCACGTAGGACGCCGCCGCCATCGTGATCGCCTCGGCGGAGGGGACCCGGCGGGTACCGCGCTGAGTTTCGACGTGCCGGGCGCGCAGGTGCACCAGGATCGATGGAATATCGATCTTCACCGGGCACACCTCATAACACGCGCCGCACAGCGACGAGGCATACGGCAGCGACGCGTTGTCCTCAACCCCGGTCAGCTGCGGCGACAGCACCGCGCCGATGGGGCCAGGGTAAACCGAGCCATAGGCGTGACCGCCGGTCCGCTCATATACCGGGCACACGTTGAGGCATGCCGAGCACCGGATGCAGTGCAGCGCCGCACGCCCGACCGGATCGGCAAGCGCAGCGGTCCGCCCGTTGTCAAGCAGCACCAGGTGCACCGACTGCGGGCCGTCGCCTGGTGTCACCCCAGTCCACATGGACGTGTACGGGTTCATCCGCTCCCCGGTCGACGACCGCGGCAGCAACTGCAGGAACACGCCCAGGTCGGCCCACCTGGGGATCACCTTCTCAATGCCCATGACAGTGATCAGGGTGCGCGGCAGGGTGACGCACATCCGCCCGTTCCCCTCCGACTCGACAACGCACAGCGTGCCGGTCTCGGCGACGGCGAAGTTCGCGCCGCTGATGCCGACGGTCGCGGACAGGAACTTGCGCCGCAGGTGCCGCCTGGCCGCCTCGGCCAGCACGGCGGGATCGTCGGTCAGCCCAGGGTCGGCATCACCCATCTCCGCCGCGAAGATGTCGCGGATCTCCGCCCGGTTGCGGTGGATCGCCGGGACCAGGATGTGCGATGGCCGGTCGCGGCCAAGCTGGACGATGAGCTCGGCCAGATCCGTCTCGTACGCCGCGATGCCCGCCGCGGCCAGCGCGTCATTCAGCCCGATCTCATCGGTGGTCAGCGACTTGACCTTGACCACTTCGGACGTGCCAGCCGCCTGAACCAGCCTGGTCACGATGTTGTTCGCCTCGATGGCGTCCCTGGCCCAGTGCACAGTGCCGCCGCGAGCGGTGACTGCGGCCTCAAGCTGCTCAAGGTAGCCGCCGAGATTAGCCATCGTCGCGGTCTTGATCGCCTGGCCCGCCGCGCGCAACTCTTCCCAGTCCGGCAATTCGCCGACCACCGAGGCCCGCTTAGCCCGGATCGTCGCGGTCGCTTTGCCCAGGTTGCGCCGGAGCTGAGTGTCTGACAGCGCCCGCCGGGCTGCCACCGGGAACTCCTGACTTGCCCGCAGGTGACCCACACCGCGCGGCGCGTGTGCCGGGTCGCTGGGCGACACCCGGTCCCCCCGCCGTGCTGACTCGGGGGACGACGCCCGCAACCCCCGCCGGGCCGGCATGCCAAGGAATGTCGTCATCAGCGCGCCGCCGGGGCCGTCCTGGGGGCAGGCACGCCAGCCGTGGCCGCCAGGATCTCAGCCAGGTGCACGGTCTTAACCCCGGTGCGCAGTCGCGACAGCCCGCCGCCGATGTGCATCAGGCACGATGAATCACCGGCCGTGCAGACCTCCGCGCCGGTGGTAAGCACATTCCGCATCTTGTCCGCCAGCATCGCGGTCGAGGTGTCAGCGTTCTTCACCGCGAACGTGCCGCCAAACCCGCAGCACACCTCCGCATCCGGCAGCGGCACGAGGTCAATCCCCGACACGCGTCGCAGCAACCGCAACGGCCGGTCTCCAACGGCCAGCAGCCGCAGTGAATGACAGGTCGGGTGATAAGTGACCCGGTGCGGGTAGTGCGCGCCCACGTCCTCAACGCCGAGCACATCGACCAGCAGCCGGGACAGCTCGTACGTGCGCGCGCCCACGGCCTCGGCGCGCAGCGCCAGCCGCTCGTCGCCGTGCCTGCGAGCGACCATCGCGTGCTGATGGGCGATCGAGCCCACGCACGAGCCCGACGGCGCGACGATCAGCTCGTATGGCTCGAACGCAGCCACGTACCTCTTGATCAGCGGGAGTGCCTCGCGCTGGTACCCGGTGTTAACGTGCATCTGCCCGCAGCACGTCTGCGACGCCGGGAAGACCACCCGGTGCCCGAGCCGCTCCAGTATCGTCACCGTCGCACGCGGGACGTCCGGGAACATCGTGTCGGCCAGGCAGGTGGCAAACAGCGCGATCTGCGTCACATCCCCCAAGATAGAGTGCACTGCCGCCAGTCGTCGCGGCGACCTGAGCCGGCAGTTCCGGCATCGAGCAACCGGAGGCGGCTGTCGTCACTATCTGCGTGCTAACCACCGCGGCCGCAGTCGCCTGGCTCTACCTGCTCGTCTTGCACGGCGGTTACTGGCGGACCAGCCATCGAATGCCGCCAGGACGGCCAGGCCCGCTGCCCGCCGTCACCGTCGTCATTCCGGCCAGGAACGAGGCCGACATGCTGCCCGGCTGCCTGCCAAGCCTGCTCACTCAGGACTATTCAGGGCGGCTGAGAGTTGTCGTCGTGGACGACGACAGCACCGACGGCACGGCGAAGGTCGCCACCAGTCTCGGGCAGGCCGGCGGGGCTGGCCTGCGCGCCGCCGAGCTGACCGCCGTCGCCGCCCGCCCGACGCCGCCCGGCTGGGCCGGCAAGGTGTGGGCAATGGCGGAGGGCGTCCGGGCGGCCGGCCCTGGCGCCGAGTACATCCTGTTCACTGACGCGGACATTGCTTACGCGCCAGGCACGCTCGCCCGGCTCGCGCGGTCGGCGGCGGCTGGCGATTACGCGATGGTGTCTCAGATGGCCCTGCTCAGAGCCACCAGCCGCTGGGAGAAAGTGCTGATCCCGGCCTTCGTTTATTTCTTCGCCCAGCTGTACCCGTTCGCCCGGATCAGCCGGCCAGAAGCCCGAACGGCCGCCGCGGCAGGCGGGTGCATGCTGGTCCGCGCGGATGCGCTGGCGGCGGCGGGCGGCCTCAGCCCCATCAGCGGCGCACGGATCGACGATGTCGCTCTCGGCAAGCTGCTGAAGCGCGCCGGCGGCCGCTGCTGGCTCGGGCTGACCACGGACGTCACCAGTGCGCGCCCGTACGGCCGGCTAGCCGACATCTGGGACATGGTCGCGCGCAGCGCCTACACCCAGCTGCATTACTCGCTCGCCGCCACCGCCGCCGCGGCGGCGGGCCTGGCCTGGCTGTACCTGCTCCCGCCGGCGGCGGCTATCGCGGGGCTGGCCGTGCTCAGCGCCGGCGCATCGCCCGGCACCGCGAGCTGGCTTGCGGGCGCGGGCCTGGCCGGCTGGCTGGTGATGACCGTGACGTATCTGCCCATGCTGCGCCTTTACCGGCTGTCGCCGCTGCGTGCACCAGGCCTGCCACTGATCGCGGCGCTGTACGCCGCCATGACCGTCGATTCGGCCCGGCGCCACCTGCGCGGCCGCGGCGGCGAGTGGAAGGGCCGCCTCATCCAGCCGGATGGTTCCTCGCCCGGCTAAGGGTCGCCGCGCCGGGCAGTTACCCGGTGAACTCGCGCGCAGCCCGCGCCGCGGCGCACGGCGCGCACAGCGGCACGTCAACGTCGCCCAGCAGATCAGAATTGTGCGGGCGCGTGATCACGGCATCGAACGGCTCGCAGATGCCCGGGTCACCTGGATGCGCCCTGGCGCAGAAGCACAAGCACGGCCGGTGCCGCAACAGCTTCTCCGCGCGCTCTACCACGGACCTGACTTCGGGGCGGTTAGCTACCTCGGCAACGGCAGAAATGGCCGGGCGAATCCGGTCCAGCGCGTCGCTCACCGCCAGGCCGACCCTCCGGCCTACCTCCGCAAACCTGTCGGCAAGCTCGCTGTCCTTGGGATCGCTCACCGACAAATTGTCTCACCCGGGGCAACGCGCAGCCAGCGGCGGTTACCGCCGAGCTGTAGTCACGAATCAGTAACTAACAGGCTGAAAGGCAACTGAGTGCCAGCTGAAGCATGTCTAAGGAGCCGGACGCCTACCGGCGATCCTCGTCCGGTTACGGGAGGTACACGTGAGCAGATCGCAACAGCTGGCCGCTCTTGCGCGACCGCGAGCACTCGCATTAGCCCTGGCACTCGGGGCACTGGTGGCCGGCCTCTTGTCGCTCGCGGTTCCGGCGGCACGCAGTGCCGACGCCCGGCCAGCGGTGGCGGCGGGCACGCCACGACTCAAGCTGATCGCCGCGCAGAAGACCATCGAAGTCGGCAAGTTCGCCAAGGGGGATGTCCAGTTCGACCCGGGCATCTGGGTAGCGTCGCTCGGCGGCGCGTTCCAGCTGGACGTGAAGCGTGCCAACTACACCAGACCGCTGACGCTCACGCAGGTCATCAAGAACTCAGCCGGCGTGACGACGCAGCGGCGCGCGCTCCCGGCAGGATTGCTTAAGGGCTGGAACGGGCTGTCCCACTTCCTGAGAGTCGCCATCCGGCACCACGGCAAGGTCGTCGCGCGCAGCACCATCACGTTCTGCCCGGCCAACTTCTCACTCTCTCGAACGGGCCCGGATAGCCCGCGGACCGATAACTACCCGCAGCAATGCTCGGCGGGCGGCTACCCCGGCGGGGACCCGTTCTCGCTGGGCGAGGTGTGGGGTGTTACCAGGGGCTGGGCAGTCGACCCTGCCAACTACCGCGGTTACAAGCTCGGCTATGGCACCTACAAACTCACCGAGAGCATCGCGTCGGTCTACCGGCGGCTGTTCCACATCACCCGCAGCGACGCCGCGACGACCGTCACCCTGAAAGTAGTCAAGGCGCAAGGCTGCTGCGGCCCGGTGATCTGCTGCCCTGACGGCTCGGCTCCCGCGGTTCCCGCGCACTTCGTGCTGATGCGGACAAGGCGGACCGCGCTGGCCACGCACGGGCGGCTGCCGAACCTCCCGGCGACGCGCACGCTACGCGAGCCACCGCGGGACTCGCTGCCGGACCTCGAGCCGCTGCCGTCCTGGGGCATCTCGGTGATGAACGAGAAGAAGGCCGGCGACAGCTATCTCGACTTCGGCGCGACTGTCTGGATCGGCGGGCATTCCAAGCTGGACGTCGAGGGCTTCCGGAGCAACGGATCTGACCTGATGCGGGCGTACCAGTACTTCTGGGTGCACGGCCGTCTCGTCGGCCGGATGCGGGTCGGGACGATGGGATTCTCCGACTACAACAGCTGGCATTTCCAGCAGTTCGCGCAGTACAAACTGCTCAGCGCGAAGAAGAAAGTGGTGGTCGTCAGCCGGAAGATCGGCTTCTGCATCGCGCCAACCGACCCAATCAACCTGCTGCTGCGCCACGCCACCTGGGTCCCGTCGTATACCGGCATCGCCGGCAACTGCGGCTCGCCGACCGCGCTCTGGGTGCAGGAACTGCTGCCGCTCGGCTGGGGTGACACCTACTTCCAGTCAGTGCCTTATCAGTCATTCGAGATCACCAAGATCCCGAACGGGACTTACTACATCGAGATCATCGCCAACCCTGAGCACTTGCTGCACGAAGTGAGCACGGCCAACGACATCTCGCTCCGGCGAGTGATCATCGGCGGCAAGCCTGGTCATCGCACCGTCCGGGTTCCCGCCTACCACGGGCGACTGGACCCGGAGCGCTAAACCGGGCCAGCCAGCGCGAGTGCCTGCCGGGATCACGGTCTGCCCGACCACGGTCTGCCCGACCACGGGAGCCCCGGCAGGCACTCGCCTCTCAGCTCAGCCCTCGAACGCCTCCGGCGGGGGGCACGCGCACATGAGGTTGCGGTCTCCGTAGGCCTGGTCGATGCGCCGCACCGGTGGCCAGTACTTGGCGCGCCGGTCCCCGCCCGCGGGGTAGGCCGCAGTCTCCCGGTCGTAAGCGTGCTTCCAGTCGCCGCTGATCAGCATGCTCGCGGTGTGCGGCGCATTCTTCAGCGGATTGTCGGCCGCATCGTAATCGCCGGTGGCGACCAGGTCGATCTCGTGGCGAATGGCGATCATCGCGTCGCAGAACCGGTCCAGCTCGGCCAGGTCCTCGCTCTCGGTCGGCTCGACCATCAGTGTGCCGGGCACCGGGAACGACATCGTTGGCGCGTGGAAGCCATAGTCGATGAGCCGCTTGGCCACGTCCTCGGCAGTGATACCGGTCTGCGCGGTGATCGGTCGCAGGTCCAGGATGCACTCATGCGCGACGAGCCCGTCTCGACCGGTGTACAGCACCGGGTAATGCTCGGTCAGCCGCCGCGCGACATAGTTCGCCGACAAGATCGCGACCTGCGTCGCCTGCCGCAGCCCGGCTGCGCCCATCATCTTGACGTAGGCCCACGAGATCGGCAGGATGCCCGCCGACCCGTACGGGGCGGCCGCCACTGGCTGCCCGTGCGCGCTGCCGGCCGGGAAGGCCGGAGCGGGCAGGAACGGCGCCAGATGCGCTCGCGCTGCTACCGGACCGACACCTGGACCGCCGCCACCGTGCGGGATGCAGAAGGTCTTGTGCAGGTTAAGGTGCGAGACGTCGGCGCCGAACTTGCCCGGCTTAGCGAGCCCGACCAGCGCGTTCAGGTTCGCGCCGTCCACGTACACCTGGCCGCCTGCCTCGTGCACGGCCGCGCACACCGCACCGATCGTTTCCTCAAACACGCCGTTCGTTGACGGGTAGGTGACCATGATCGCGGCCACCTTCCCCTCGTGCGCGGCGAGCTTCGCGCTTAGGTCACCAAGGTCGATCGCGCCATCCGCGCCGCACTTGACCACCACGACCGACAGGCCTGCGAGCACGGCGCTGGCCGCGTTCGTGCCGTGCGCGGACTCCGGAATCAGGCACACTGTCCGCCCCGGCTGGGCAGCTGAGCGGTGATAGGCCCGGATCGCCAGCAGGCCCGCCAGCTCGCCCTGCGAGCCCGCGTTGGGCTGCAGGCTGATCGCGTCGTACCCGGTGATCTCGATGAGCGCCGCTGCCAGTTCGTCCATTAGCTGCTGGTAGCCGGCCACCTGCCCGGCAGGCGCGAACGGGTGCAGCCCGGCGAACTCCGGCCAGCTGATGGCCTCCATCTCGGCTGCCGCGTTCAGCTTCATCGTGCACGAGCCGAGAGGGATCATCGAGCGATCAAGAGCAATATCCTGGTCGGCCAGCCGGCGCAGGTACCGCAGCATCGCGGTCTCGCTGTGATAGCGATGAAAAACCGGATGGGCGAGGAACGTGCTCGTTCTGGTCAGTCCAGCTGGCCAGGTCTCGGCAGTCCCGGCAAGAGAGTTTCCGGGCGGCAGCGCGACTGGCCGCCCGGCCAGCGCGCTCGCGACCGCCGTCAGCTGCTCCTCCGTGGTCGTCTCGTCGAAGGCGACGCCGACAGCGTCGGCGTCCGCCAGGTACACGTTGATGCCCGCGTCGGCCGCGCGTGCGGCCGCGGCGGCCGCCTGCCCTGGCATGATCAGCCGGACGGTATCGAAGAAGTCCGTCGCGGGCGTTTCGAAACCAAGGCCGGCCATTACTCTGGCGAAGCGGACCGCCTTGCTGTGCACTTCGCGCGCGATCGAAACCAGGCCGTCCGGGCCGTGATATGCGGCGTACATGGCGGCGATGACCGCCAGCAGGACCTGGGCGGTGCAGATGTTGCTAGTCGCCTTCTCCCGGCGGATGTGCTGCTCGCGCGCCTGCAGCGCGAGCCGGTAAGCCGGGTGCCCGTCGGCGTCGACAGAAACGCCGACCAGCCGGCCGGGTAGCTGGCGCTTGAGTGCGTCCTGAACGCAGATGTAGCCGGCCTGCGGACCGCCGTAGCCCATCGGCACGCCGAGCCGCTGGGTGCTGCCCACCGCGATGTCGGCGCCCAGCTCGCCAGGCGGGGTCAGCAGTGTCATCGCGAGCAGGTCGGCAGCTACCGCGGCCAGCGCGCCCGCGTCATGCGCGGCGGCGATCGCCGGAGCCAGGTCGCGCACTTCGCCGGTGGCGCCGGGGTACTGCAACAGCACGCCGAAAAGCTCGCCATCGGGCTGCGCCGCGATCAGCTCCGGAGTGACCCGGCCCGTTACCAGCGTGATGCCAAGCGGCTCCGCTCTGGTGGCCAGGACCGCCAGGGTCTGAGGCAGGCAGTCGGAGTCGGCCAGGAACACGCTGCCCTTGCCGCGTGCCCGCCGCGCTAGTGTCATCGCTTCAGCCGCAGCTGTCGCTTCGTCGAGCATCGAGGCTCCGGCCACCGGCAGCGCGGTCAGGTCCTCGATCATCGTCTGGAAGTTCAGCAGTGCTTCCAGCCTGCCCTGCGATATCTCCGGCTGATACGGCGTGTAGGCGGTGTACCAGGCGGGGTTCTCCAGCACGTTACGCCTGATGACGGCCGGGGTGTGCGTGCCGTAGTAGCCGAGGCCGATCATGGCAGTGGCGACGGTGTTCAGGCCGGCCAGCCGCCGCAATTCGGCGAGCGCCTCGGCCTCGCTGAGCGCCCCGGGCAGGCTAAGCTCGGCGCTCGCCAGGCCGCCAGGCAGCGCCGCGCGGGTCAGGTCATCGAGCGATTCATAGCCGACGGCTTTGAGCATGCGGGCCTGGGCAGCCTCGGCGGGCCCGATATGACGCTGGCTGAATTCCACGGGAGCCTCCAAAAGGTGACGAAACTCCCCCTCTGTCAACCGCGCCCCGCGGGCTCCAGAGTGCGCACACTGTCCGGTCCTGGTTGCCTGAGAGGTTCCGGGGAGGTTGCCCCTTCGGCGCCCCGCGCCGGCTGCGCGAAGTCTCTCCCGGCCAGTGCGATATTCGCGAGGGTTAGAGCTTACCCGAGTCAGGGCACGATCTCGGGCCTGCTGGGTAACTAACCAGTGCAGGCTGTCCAGGTCTATCGGTCCGGGGGGATACGGGTGGTTGCGGCACGCGCTGTCCCGGTTATGGCCTTGCTCGCAGGGGTTTTGCTATCCGCCTGCGGCGTATCCTTCAGCACCGCCGCTAACGGCCCGGCCTGGCACCGGGGCTATACCGCAGGGAAGGCCGCCCGGTCCCATCACAGATTCCGGCACGGGGCGACCAGGTACCACGTCACTGCCTTCTGCGCACAGCGGGCGTTCGACGATATCCAGACGATGAAAACGGCGGTGCTGGAGTGGACTGAAGGCTTCGAGAAGGGCTGCCTGCGCAGCTGAGCGACTAAACCGAGTCCCACCGGAATACCCGGACCGAGATGGCCGTCAGCGCAGCAGCGAGGCACAGCAGGATGGCGATGGCCGGCACCGCGGAAACCGGCCCCTCCCCGCGGGCCATCACGTCTTGCATCCCCGTGACGAGGTACCGGAGCGGCATCACATAGGACACGTCCCTGATCCAGGCCGGCGCGTAGTCAAGCGGGATGAACGCGCCGCCGAGGAAGGCCATCGGCAGGATGATCAGGTTCGCTACCGCTGTGGCCGCTTGCTGCGTTCTGGCGAAGGCGCCGACGAGTAGCCCGATGGCCATGAAGGCCAGCGTGCCGCAGATCACGATCGGAACGGCCATCCACCAGTAGGACGCGAGCCGCAAGCCGAAGTAAGGCGTCGTCGCTATGGCCAGGAAGACCACTAGTTCTGCCAGCGCGACGGCGACCGCAACGCCGACCCGCGCGAGCACCACCGTCCCGACGCTCACTGGTGCCAGGCGCAACCGCCGCAGCAGCTTGTTCTCCCGCCAGTTCACCAGCGTGATCGCGGCGCCGAAAGTACCGCCGGACGCGATCGCCCAGCCAAGCAGCCCTGGCGCCAGGTACTGGATCGGCTTCAGCGACTTGTCTTCCACTTGCGCCGCCGTGAGCTGGTAGCCGCCCTTACTACCGGCCGCTGTCGCGTCAGCTTGCTGGACGATTGAGGTGAACACGGTCTGCACGATTCCGGCCGTGGTTTCGTCGGCGATCGAGTAGTGCACGACGAGGGTGCGGCCGCTTTGCTGGACGGCGGCGTCGTAGTCGCCCTTGCGCACGTCAGCGAGCGCAGTCTGCAGATCGGCCGTGTGCGTGATCGCGAGCACCTTGCCGAGCTGCCCGGGTGCGGCAGATTCCGCCTGGTCAAGGAGGCTAACCCGGCCTACCTCGAGCACGCTGACTCGCGGCGCGGTTGAGCTCTTGTACAGCGACCCGAACAGCAGCAAGAAGAGCACCGGAAACAGCAGAGTGAAGAACAGCGCGGTGCGGTCACGGACAAAGCCGAGGAACATGGCCCGTGACAGGCTGCGGAACGCGGTGCGGCTCATGCCCGGTACTCCCGCCCGGTCAGCTGCAAGAAGACGTCCTCCAGGGTGGCACCCTGGACGCGCAGCCCGGCCACCGCGTTCCGGCCCGCCAGCTCGGCAAGGATCACCGCGGGCTCGCGTGTCGCGAATGTCAGCGAGACCCCGTCATCGCTGACACCGATGTCGCTGCCGGCGCCGCCCGGGATATGGTCAGCCGGCAGGCTGTCAGCGGACGCAGCCAGCTGCCCGGCAGCGACCGCGTCGAGCAGGCCCGACTGGATGCTGATCCGGGTCGGAGTATCCAGCGCGCGGACAAGGGCCGCAGGCGGACCGAGCTCGAGTATCTTGCCGTCATCCATGATCGCTACCCGGTCGCAGAGCGTTTCCGCCTCGTCCATGTGGTGGGTGGTGAGTACTACTGTCCGGCCGTCGGCGTTGATCTTCCTGAGCAGGTCCCAGAGGTTCCGCCTGGCCTGCGGGTCCAGGGCGCCGGTTGGCTCGTCCATGAAGACAAGCTCAGGGTCATGCACCAGGGCGCAGGCAATCGACAGCCGCTGGGCCTGACCGCCTGACAGCTTCTCCGCCTTGACTCCGGCCTGCTCATCCAGTCCGACCAGGCTCAGCATGCGGTCCGCCCGGCTGGACGGCACCTGATACAGCGAGGCAAATGTCCGGATCTGCTCACGGGCGGTAAGTCGCTCGAAGAACGACGACGCTTGGAGCTGGACCCCGATCCGCGGCAGTAGCGCGGTATTGCGCGGCCACGGCGGCAGCCCCAGCACGCTCAGCTCGCCGCCGTCGGGCTTCCGCAGGCCCTCGAGTATCTCCAGCGTCGTGGTCTTGCCTGCCCCGTTCGGGCCCAGGATGCCGAAGAACTCACCTTGCTCGACCTCGAAGCTCACGTTGTCAACCGCGACCTTCGGCCCGTAGCTCTTACGCAGGTTGCGTACCGAGATCGTCGCCGACACGCGCTTACGCTAACAAGATATAACGCGAAGTGCACGCATTTCGGCAACGCGACTGCACCGGCCTCCCACGCGGTCAAGAGATGAGCGGCAGACTCCCGGCCAGCGGACCGAGCGCCCCGATATCGGCGGCGGTGACCGGCAGACGGCCAGTGCACTCAAGCGCGCACGTGACATCGTCCCAGTGGGCTGGAAGTGGACGCCCGGCCAGCGCGTCCAGCACCTGCCGGACGAGCCCGACGGCTGCCGGAGCCGCGGGCTCAGTGCCCGGGAGTGCCACCGTGATGTCCAGGTAATGGATGGCAGCCTCGAACGCCAGCGTGGCAACGAAGTCGTCGGTCCGCAGCGCGTGGCCCTGGGTGGCCACCACCGCATGCGGGCAGGCGCGCGCTACCCCGAGCACCATAGTCTCTGCCACCCGAGCAGGCTAGTAAAGCTAATCCGCCGGCGCTATCCCGTTTTGCGAACCCTGCGGCTGGCCAGCTCATCGGTAACGGATCCAGGCTCGTTGCCGGCCCGTTCGCCCGGCAGTTCAGCCAGGGTGCCTTCGACCTCCTGCCAGACCCGGCCGAGCGCGATCCCGAACACGCCTTGGCCGCCTTGCAGCAGGTCCACGACCTCGTCAGGGGATGTGCACTCGTACACACTAACGCCGTCGCTCATCAGCGTGACCTCAGCCAGGTCGGCAGAGCCACGCTCACGCAGGTGCGTCACGGCCGCCCGGATCTGCTGCAGCGAGATACCGGTGTCGAGGAGGCGCTTTACTACCTTAAGGACGAGAATGTCACGGAAACCGTACAGGCGCTGAGAACCAGAGCCAGCCGCCGCCCTGACGCTGGGCTCGACCAGGCCGGTCCTCGCCCAGTAGTCCAGCTGCCGGTAGGTGATGCCAGCGGCAGCGCACGCTGTCGGACCCCGGTAGCCAACGTCCTCGGGCTGCAGCACTACATCCTCGCCGAAGAGCAGCTCCTGCCGCCCGGCTGACGGCGGCTCGGATTTCTGCGGCACGGGTCTTTGCGGCACTGCCCTATCGCTGCCAGACACTGTCGCCCCTTGCTGCCGCCGCACCCGGGACGCTGCTTGCCCGGGTACACCTTTCGCACGGTAGGCCGCCCAGCGTAGCCACGTCAACGATCTCGGGCGGCGCGTCGCGGTCCCGGTCAGGCGGTATATGGAGGGTCATAACACCCGCGGCTGGCAGCTCACGTAGACCGGCCGGACGTCAGGTAGACCGGCCGAAGTCCTCGGGAGTGATCGAGTCCAGGAACTCACGAAACTTCTCGACCTCATCCTCCTGCTCATCGGGAATGGCCACCCCGGCCTCGTCCAGGATCTCGTCGCGCACGAAGATCGCGGCGCCGGTACGCAGCGCTAGCGCGATCGAGTCGGACGGGCGGGCGCTGACTTCCCGGCCGTTGGAAAAGATCAGGTCGGCGAAGAAGATCCCGTCCCTGAGCGCGGTGATATTGACCGTGGTCAGGCGGATGTCCAGTGCCTCGAGCATGTCCCTCATCAGATCGTGGGTTAGCGGCCGCTGCGGTACCATCCCCTGCTGAGCAAAGGCGATTGCCGTAGCCTCGTTCGGCCCGATCCAGATCGGCAGGTAGCGCTCGCCCTCGGTCTCCTTCAGCAGGACGATCGGGTTGTTCGTGGCCATCTCCACCCGGACGCCGACAACCTCCATCTGCCTCACGGCGGCTCCGTCCCTGTCCGCGCCTGCGCGCTGCGGTTACTTGCGGATCTGCCTACAGGCATTCCCCTTGGACCTGCGGGCACTCCCTTTGTCAAAGTACACCCGCAATCGGGGCTGGCCAGCCTGCGGCCTCGGCCAGGCATCGCGGCGCAGCATCCGGGACCGTCATGCGCTGGCTCCCTCGGCACCGCGCACGTGCGGGCGGTCGCGCTCCGGCGGCCGCTGGCCCGCCCCTGACCGCAGTCCTTTCTCGGCCAGACCCTTCTCAGCCAGCCCATTCTCAGCCAGCCCGGCCTCCGCCAGCGCACCCTCGACGAGTGCACCGTGCAAGCGCATCACCAGGTCAGCCAGCTCCCCCGCGGTACGGGCAGCCAGGCCCCGCGCGCCCGCTCCGCGCTGCCGCTGAATCGGCGCCACCAGGCTCTCGATCATGGTCGTCTCCCGTTCGGCCGCAGCCCGGACGGCCCGCAGGTGCCGCGCCTCCACTCCGTATGCGGTCAGCGTTACCGCAGTTCTTGCTACTACGAGCGCATCAGGTCCGTAGTGCCGTCCGACGCGCCTGAGCAGCCCGAACGCTTCCAGTTCGGTCAGCAGTGCGTCGGTCAGTCCGGCCGTCTCGACTAGCTCGCTCCGGCTCAGCAGCTGATCCGTCCCCGCGGGCACCGCATCGGCGGAAACTGGGTTGCTGGCGGCTGGGCCGGTGATGCCAGGGCCGGCGGCCGGGAGCTGACCGGCCGGGCGCTCCGGCTTAGTGGTGGCGGGGTTAGCCCTCGCTGGCGCCTCCAGCCTGGCCAGCCGTTCCCGAATCACCCGCAGCGGCAGGTAGTGATCGCGCTGGGCGGCCAGGATGTAGCGGAGCCGATCGACGTCAGCGCCACTGAACCGGCGGTATCCGCTCGGTGAACGAGCCGGGGTAAGCAAGCCCTCGGTCTCCAGGAACCTGATCTTGGATACCGAGACGTCAGGGAAATCGGTGCGCAGCTGCGCAAGAACCTCACTGATGCCTAGGTATGCGCGGGCGGGCTGTGCGCTCATCAGCCGACCTGCGAGCCTCCGCTGTAGTCGGTCGCAGTGCCAGGTCCGACCAGGAAGACCAACCGGAACTTGCCGACCTGGACCTCGTCACCCTCGTGCAACTCAGCTTCCTCGATCCGCTCGCGGTTGACGTACGTGCCGTTGAGGCTGCCCACGTCCCGGACGACAAACCTCGCGCCCTGGCGGTAGAACTCGGCATGCCGTCTGGACACCGTCACATCGTCAAGGAAGATGTCGCTGTCAGGATGACGCCCCACCAGCGTCAGGTCGCTGTCAAGCAGGAAGCGGCTACCCGCATTAGCGCCACGCAGGACAGCGAGCAACGCCGTGCCCGGCGGCAACGCGGCCACCGCCGCCGCGTCCGCCGCGAGCACATCGTCGTCATCCAGGTCACTGCCGGCGAGCGAGATCGTCGAGGTCGTGTCAGCTACCCGGTCGGCCGGCCGCCGGACCAGTGCCGTACCGCAGTGCGCGCAGAATCGCGCGCCTTCCGGATTCTCCGCACCGCACGCCGTGCAGAAGACGCTGGGCATTAGATCCCCGAGCCTCCCATTCGTCTGATGAGCGACCGGAGCCGCAGCCGCCGCAGCGGGGACGCGCGCCAAGTCCGGTGGCACTGTCAACGCTACCTGCGCCGGCCCCTGGCGGTCCATGCGTCTGGCACGCCGCGCAGCGAACAGCCCCCGCCGCCGTGACCCGCTGCCCTCTGATCCGGTTCGCGAGGCTGGCCAGCCCGAGCGGGCATCATCGCGCCGCCTCCGCCACATCCTGGCCGCACCTCCGCCGTATCGCTCGACATCCGCTGCCCAGAGCAGACCTGAGCGGTGATTGTCTCACGCGCGGCGCCATCCTCGCCCCTAGTCTGCTATCAGCGGCCGGCCCGCTCTACCACTGCTGCCCACTCGTCCAGCAGCGCTTGCGCGCTGTCGGGGTCCGCTCCCTCGGCCCACATGTGCGTGACCGCCTCGGACGGATCGGGCAGCACGAGCACCCAGCCCTTGCCGGGCTCGATCACCCGGACACCGTCAGTCATATCGAGTTCGCGGTCGCCGGCCGCCTCGACGACCGTCCGCATCACCATGCCCTTGGCCGCCCACGGCGTCGGCATAGAGCGCCTGAGCAGGCTCGCGTCCGGGATCCGGGCGTCGATCTGGCTCAGCGTCAGCCTGGTGCGCGCCACTAGTCCGAGCAGCTGCGCGAAGGCCGCGATCCCGTCGATGGAGCGGGAGAACCCCGGCACGACGAAACCGCCCTTGCCGTCCCCGGCGAATATCACGTCCGGCGCGGAGGCTGCCTCGTAAAGGCCGTGCAGCGACGTAGGTGTCCAGATGACCTCCACGCCGTGGAACTGGCAGACCTCCTCCGCTACCCGCGTGGTTGTTACCGGCAGCGCGACCTGCCCGCCGCGCCGTTCGGCGGCGATGAGATCCAGCACGACCAGCAGCGCCCGGTCATCGCTGACTAGCGAGCCTTTGTCATCGACCAGCGCGATCCGCTCGCCGACCGGGTCGAACCGGACGCCAAACGCGGCTCCGAACGACGAGACGAGCTCGGCCAGCCTGTGCATGTCGGCTCGCACCGCAGCGACCGACTGAGTGGGAGACGACTCGTCGAGCCGGTTATTCACCGTCAGCACGTCCACGCCGATCTTGCCAAGCAGGCCGGGCAGCACCAGCGAGGTCGTGCCGCCGGCACAGTCAGCAACGACGCGGAGCCCGGCGCCAAACACTCCCGTCATGTCCACGCTGCGCAGCAGTTCGTGCGTATACGCCTCGATCACCCTGGGCGGGTAGGACAACTCGGCGATCTCACCGGGGAACGCCCGGCGGTACTCCTGCCTGGAGAAGACTCGCTCGAGCTTGCGCTTGGCCGCCTGCGACAGGTCGGCGCCGTCGGCGTCCATGAAGATGATGTCCAGCGACTGCGGGTCGCCGGGAGTCGTCCGCAACGCGATCCCGCCGCTGCAATCGCTCCGCGCGGTCTCGAATCGGGCCAGCGGCATCGGCTGGGCTTCCAGATCAACCACGTTGATCGCGCTGGCGTTCAGCGCGCCATGCACGGCACGTTTCAGCGCCCTCGCGGCCCTTGAGGCGTCCCTGGAGGTGGTGACGACCGCGCCTTTCTTCAGCGTGGTGGCGTACGCGCTGGCCAGCCGCACGCACAGCTCGGGCGTGATCTCCACGTTGACCAGGCCGGATACCCCGCGAGGGCCGAACAGCGTCCGCTGCCCGCGGGATTCCCAGATCACGCTGGTGTTGACGACCGCGCCTGCCTCCACGGTCTTGAACGGGTAAACCTTGACTCCGGCAGAGACGTAGCTGTCCGGCTCGATCACGCACTCGTCGCCGACGACCGCGCCTTCCTCGATCCTGGCCTGGCTCATCACGTCGGTGTTCTTGCCGATGACGCAGCCGCGGAGGGTCGTGCCGCGGCCCACGTAGACGTTGTTGTGCACGATGGCCCGGTGCAGGAAGGCGCCTTCCTTGACGATCACGTTGCTGCCGACCACCGAGAACTCACGCAACTGGGCGCCGGCCTCGATCTTGGCATAATCGCCGACGCACAGCGGTCCGGTCAGCGCCGCTTCGGGATCGACCTCGGCACCTTCGGCGATCCAGACGCCTGGCGACACCTCGAAACCGTCGATCTGCACGTCGACCTTGCCGGTCAGCACGTCCGCCTGGGCCTTCAGGTAGCTGTCGTGCGAGCCGACGTCCTCCCAGTAGCCATCGGCGATCCAGCCGTACAGCGGCGCGCCGTTCTCCAACAGCTTGGGGAACACGTCGCCAGACCAGTCGACTACCCGACCGGCCGGCACGTGCGAGAGGACCTCGGGTTCCATCACGTAGATGCCGGTATTGACAGTGTCCGAGAAGACCTGGCCCCAGGTGGGCTTCTCCAGGAACCGCTGAATCTTGCCGTCGTCGTCGACGATCACGATGCCGAACTCCAGCGGGTCGGGCACCCGCGCCAGCGCAACCGTCACGAGCGCGTTGTTGTCCTTATGAAAGGCGATCAGATCGGATAGGTCGATATCGGTCAGCGCATCACCGGAGATCACCAGGAACGGCTCGTCCCGCAGCGCGTCTTCGGCATTCTTCACGCTGCCAGCGGTGCCGAGCGGCGTCTCCTCGGTGGCGTACTGCAAGCTCATCCCGAAGTCTTCGCCGTCGCCGAAGTAGTTCCGCACGATTGACGCAAGGAACTGCACTGTAACCACTGTCTCGGTAAGTCCGTGGCGGCGGAGCAGGCGCAGTACATGTTCCATGATGGGTCGGTTCACGACTGGAAGCATCGGTTTGGGCTGGTTCGCCGTCATGGGGCGCAGTCTCGTCCCCTCGCCGCCAGCCATGACCACAGCTTTCACGGCAACACCACGGGCTTCACAGCCGCCGAGCCTCCTTGTCAACAGTGGTAGCAACCCCTGCGCCGGCCTGCCCCGATCCTGGGCTACCCAGCGCAGGGCCAGCTCCGGCTAGCAGTCTTCTGGCCTGCACGGTGTACAGCAAGGCTGAACACCAGTACAGGGCACTTCCCCAGATAACAAAGCTCCAACCTGCCACTCTTGCAGTCTCCGCGTAGACGGCGACATGCGACCCCAGGAACAGCAGCGGAAATGCGTACAGCAGGCAAAGGGTGGCTGTCTTTCCAACGAAGCTAACCTGCAGCGCAGCCCAGCCGCGGCGGCGCAATATCGCTAGCACGACGGCCATCAGCAGTTCCCTCGCCGCCAGCACCGCCACTAGCCACCACGGGATGATCCCGCGCACCGCCAGCGCGATCACCGTTGCCGCGATGTACAGCCGATCGGCAGCCGGGTCGAGCATCTGCCCGAGCCTGCTCTGCTGGTTCAGTGCCCTGGCGATCTTGCCATCCAGCCAGTCTGAGACGCCGGCCGCGATCAGCAAGCCGACCGCCCACCAGTCACCAGCCGCCGTGCGCACGCCGAGCACGAGCCACAGGAACACCGGGACGCCGAGCAGCCGGGCCATGCTGATGAGGTTCGGGATCGTCCAGATCCGCTCCGGGGGCTCGGCCGGGTAACCGTGGTCAGTGGTCGTCGGCTGGGTCATCGGCCTCCTCTGGCTCGACCTTACCCTGCCAGAGATGTCCGGGCTGCTCCCGAGGGTGCTGCTGCCAGGGGGTGTCTGTCATGGCAGACCAAAATCAGCGGCCGATCATGCGCATCTGCGCCTCAGTATGGTGTCCGCCCGCGGCCGGTGTCAGGTCGTCCAGACGGGCGATCTGTTCGTTCGTGAGCGTGACTGTGTCAGCGGCAAGGTTCTCCTCCAAGCGGGAGACGCGCTTGGTGCCGGGGATGGGCACGATGTCGTCGCCTCTAGTCAGCAGCCAGGCGATAGCGACCTGCGCGGGAGTTGCCAGGGCCTCGGCGGCGATGGCTTTGACCTCCTCGGCGCTGCGCAGGTTGCGCTCGAAGTTCGCGCCGCTGAAGCGCGGGTTGTCGGCGCGGAAGTCACCGGGGTCGAACTGGTCAGTGGACGTGATGGCCCCGGTGAGGAAGCCGCGTCCCAGCGGGGAGTAGGCGACAAAGCCGATGCCGAGTTCGCGCAGCAGCGGCAGCACCTCCCGCTCGGGATCGCGGGTCCACAGGGAGTATTCCGACTGCAGCGCGGTGATCGGGTGGATCGCGTGTGCGCGACGGATGGTCGCCGTCCCCGCCTCCGAGAGACCGATATGACCGACCTTGCCTTCGGTGATGAGGGTGGCAAGGCTGCCGATGGTGTCCTCGATAGGGGTGTCGGGGTCTACGCGATGCTGGTAGTACAGGTCGATGTGGTGGGTGCCGAGGCGGCGCAGGGAGCCCTCGACGGCAGTGCGGATGCTGGCAGGGCTGCTGTCGAGCTGGCCAGACCCGCGGCCGGTGTGGGAGATCAGGCCGAACTTGGTGGCCAGCACGACCTGGTCGCGGCGTCCTTTCAGGGCGCGGCCGAGGAGCTCCTCGTTGAGGTAGGGGCCGTAATTCTCGGCCGTGTCGATCAGGGTTAGGCCCAGGTCAAGGGCCCGGTGGATGGTCCGGATCGACTCGTTGTCGTCGCTGCCTGCTCCGGAATAGACAGCGCTCATGCCCATCGCGCCCAGGCCGATGCGGGCGACGTCCAGGTCGCCCAGTCTGACGTGCTTCATGTTCGCGGTCCTATTCGTTGTCGGCTGGCCGCGCCGGGACTTACTGCCGGCGGGGAAGCCAGTGAAGACGGCCAGCTCGGTCTGCTTTTCGAGCATCGACAGCGGCCCGTCGACATCGAGGCTTGTCCTCCTGTTATGCCCGGTGACAGACCGCAGCGTTCACCATGACCCGGTGCATCGGTCATCTGCGGCAGGTAATCAGCCAGGCTCGGCCGGAAGCACGTGCAGTTCGGCGTCCTGTACCAGCCTGGCCAGCTCGCGCAGCACCGGATACCGCCCGGCCGGAAGTGTCCTGCTGAGTACCAGCTCCGTCACCTGCCGTTCGCGCGCGTATTGCGCCAGCGCCACGGCCGGAGACGGCGCGGACAGCGTGACGAACTCGCCGCCCAGCTGCTCGGTCATGGCTGCGTAGCCGGCGATCAGCTTGTCCTCATCGGTCCAGCCCAGCCGGACCACGGCGACCCTGAAGAGCCCGTCAACCTGCGCAGCCAGCGCCGCAGAGCGCCGGATCAGTGGTTCCATGCCAGGCCACGGAGCAGCGCAGGCCAGGATCGACGGCGGCCGTTCCGGTCCCGCCAGTTCCCCGAAGCCTGCCTGCCCTGCCTCGCCTGAATACGCAGCGAGCCGCCGCTCGCCATGCTCGGCGACGATCCGGAATGCCCGTTCCCGCTCGGTGCGCAGGAGATCAGCCGCGAAGGTTGACTGCAGCGCGTGCGCGGTCTGGTCCGGTGGCACGATCATGCCGCGGCCGACCCGGTCTCTCAGGATCGACGGCGCCACGTCGACCAGCTCGATTTCATCTGCCAGCGCCAGCAGGGCCGTTTCGTCGAGGAACACGGCTGACCAGCCATCGGCCGCGCCGCCGAGCTTGCCTAGGTGGACTGTGCTCACCACGGTGATACCTGCGTCGGCCAGCCGCCTGGCCGCGGCGAACCGGCGCTCGGCTGTCGTAGTTCCGGCAGTCAGGTCATCGACGCACGCCACTTCCGGGTGCCGCGCGAGCACTGCCGTGGTATCGAGGGTGGCGCCGTCGCCGATCAGTTCCAGGTGCTCGAGCTCGGCTGTCACGTCTTCGCGATCACGCGCGTCCACCGCGCCTACCACTACGTCGCTGCCCCGCGACCGGCGGCGGTTCGCCTCCTCCAGCATCGCGGTCGTCGTCCCGCAGCCGGGCGCGTAGCCGAGATAGACCCTGATGGCACCGCGGCGCCGTGATGGCACGCCGCGGTCTCCGGGCTCGGCAGCGGTTGGCGACTCCTGCCCCGGTGCGGCTTCGATGTGCAGGTGCACGTTGGGCAACTGGCCGGCGAGCCGTTCGAGGAGCGTGCCGCGCAGTCGCTCGATCAGCCCGGCGGACGGAACGGCAAGCACGAGATGCCGGGCATTTATCTCCCGCGCGGCCGCGATGATCGCGGCACCAGCGTCGCGGCTTTCCCTGATCATCACCGAGCCACCGCCCGCCGTCGCCGCGGCTTCGACGCGTTCGACCAGAGCCTCCTGAGCCGGCCGCTGCAGGCCAAGTCCAAGGACGTAACACCGCGCTCCGCTCCGGCGTGCCAGCCGGACGCCATGCTGGACCAGCGCTTCGACGTGTTCGGGCCGCCAGGTCGCGACCAGCACATCCTGCGAGCCGCTCCGACGGGGTTCGGCCGGCTCACAGACGCTGTCGGCCACCAGCCGAAGCCCGATCTCGCGCAGCGCGGCGAGCCTGGCTGGCTGGAACTCGGTCGCGAGCGCGGCTTCTACCTGGTCAGGCGGGTAGATGTTGCCGTGCCTGAGCCGCTTGCGAAGCGCCTCGGGCGAGGAGTCAACGAACTGGAGCGCGTCGATACCGGCGAGCACGTCGTCAGTGATCCGGCCCGAAGCCGGGCGACCTGTGACCGCCTGCACGTCGGTCGCCATCCGCCGAACGTCAGCCACGTCCGTGGTGCTGATCACGTGGATCCCGGCGCTGCGCAGGGCCTCGATCGGCACCGCGTGCCGGCCCAGGTCGTCCACGAGCGCGACGGCAGGCTTGCGGGCCAGCACACCGGAAAGATCAAGCTGACCATCGGCGAGCGGAACGGTCTCCAGCCCGGCAACGGCCTCCATGGTGTGCGGACGACCTTGGGCATCAACGAAGCCAATGACAACGTCCTCACCCTGGGCACGCAGGGCACGGCCTTCTTTCAGCATGGTGTAGGTCGTGCCCGCGCCCTGGGCGGCGCCCAGATAGGCGGTCAGCGTGCCCCTGCTGACCGGGGCAGGCGCGTCGGCAATGGTCGCGCCAATGCCCTGCTCCTCGCGCATGATCTCGCGGCGGACGGCGTCGTAGTCGTAGAGCTCGGCGTACCTGCCCCAGTTCACCGCGACGTCCAGTTGCCTGGCTGCTTCTTCCTCGCCGAAGCTCGTGCGCAAGATGTCGGTGAAGAATCCGGCCGGCAGCGCGTCGTCCAGGCTCCCACGCAGGCTGCGGTAGATAGTCCGGACGAGCGGGGCGTGCTGAAGCGACGCCCTCGCGAAGATTTCCTTGGAGTCCTGGATGCTGGCACCAGCGAATACGCGCCCGTTCGGTGTTAGTTCAAGGCGATCGTCGCGCAGCTCGGCGAAGCCGAGCAGAACCAGCGCGTCCACCAGCGGCAGCAGGTCGTCCACCTCAAGGCCGAGGCTGTCGGCCAGGTCGGCGAGGTCTGCCGCGCCGCCGTGCCGCGCGAGCAGGATCTCGGCGAGGCCGGACAGTCCGTCGACAGTGGCCTGCGGCAGCGGAGTGTCGCTCACCGTCCCGGCTGGCTTGGCCGCGGGCCGCTCGTCCGCCGCGGGCCGCCGGGTCATCATCCGGTAGATCTGGTCGACCAGGTCGTCGAAGTCGGGAGTCCGGCGGCGGCGCGGCCGCGGCAGCGGGTTGGGCATGTCGGACCTGATGCGCCCGGGGTTGGTCCCGAGCACCAGAATCCGGTCGGCGAGCAGGACCGCTTCCTCGATGTTGTGGGTGACCATCACGATGGTCTTGGTCGGGAACTTGTGACCTTCCCACAGCTCAAGTAGTTCACCACGGAGGTTTTCCGAGGTCAGCACATCCAAGGCGCTGAACGGCTCATCCATCAGGAGCGCGGCGGGCTCGACGACCAGCGCCCTGGCGAAGCCAACGCGCTGCCGCATCCCGCCAGATAGCTCTTTGGGGTAAGCCGATTCGTAGCCATCCAGGCCGACGATGTCGATAGCACGGAGCGCCCGGTCAGCCCGCTCGTCGCCAGGCACGCCGCGCGCCTCGAGGCCGAGTTCGACATTCTGCTGAACGGTCAGCCATGGCATCAGGGCGAAGGTCTGGAAGACCATCGAAGTTTCCCGGTTCGTGCCGGTGAGCGGCCGGCCGCGGAACCGCACCTCGCCCTCGGTCGGCGCCATCAGCCCGGCGATGCAGCGCAGCAGCGTTGACTTGCCGCTGCCGCTACGGCCGAGCAGGGCCACGAACTCGCCTTCGGCAACATCCAGGTTGATGTCATCGAGCACCGGCATCGGCCGGCCGCCAGGCCCGGAGAATGACTTGCTCAGTGACCGCACGCTGATCAACGGCGTGGCCCGGGCAGGCTCGGTCAAGGCTGCCGGTGACGACGAGGGCCCAGTCATGCGAGCGCGAATTTCGTCTCAGCGAGCGTGTACAGCCGCCGCCAGAGCAGCACGTTCAGGCCGGTGACGTAGAGGGCCATCACGAGCAGCCCGGCGAACAACTCGGGCAGATGGCCAGTGTTCAGCGCGATGAAGCTGCCGAGGCCCCTGGCAACGAGCTGATGGTGGTTGTAGCTGACGATCTCGGCAACGATCGTCGCGTTCCAGGCACCGCCTGCCGCCGTGATCGCGCCGGTTACGTAAGCAGGGAAGATGCCAGGCAGTACCAGCCGCCGCCACCGGTCCCAGCCGCGTACGCCCAGATTGTCCATGGCTTCTTTCAGGTCCGAGGGGACGGCGCTCGCCCCGGCGATCACATTGAACAGGACGTACCACTGGGTGCCCAGGGCCATCAGCACGATGGCGCCGAAGTTAAGGCTGATGCCGAGATCGAGGAAGATGACGATGGCGAACGGGAACACGAAGTTGGCCGGAAAGCTGGCGAGGACCTGCACGATCGGCTGCATGAACTGAGCGACCCGCGGGTTGAACCCGATCCAGACTCCGACCGGAACCCAGACCAGCGACGCCAGCGTCACCACGACGACGACGCGGAGAAATGTCACGAAGCCGTCGGCGAACGTGGTCCCGAGTACTGCCAGGCCGTGACTGCCGGTCGCGATGTAGGCAAGCATGCTGTACAGGCCATAGCCGAGCGCCAGGGTGACGACGATCGCGAAGGTCAGGTCAGCTGCCCGGCGCCGGGACGCGCTAGTAGCCAGGCTCTGATCCTCGATGCCGGTAGTCCGTGCCATGAAAGCGTTGACAGGCTCGGCAAGCACTCGCTTGCCCCGTCCGATGAGGCCCGGCCAGCTGGACCGGCGGAGCGCGCCGAGCACCAGTGACTTGGCCTTCAACTCGGACTCGGACTGCTCGACCCGGTACTTGTCCACATAGGCGACCAGCGGTCGCCAGAAGAAGAAATTGACCACCAGGATCATGATGATCATGGTGAGGATGCCCCACGCTACGTCGGCCAGCCTGCCTTCCCGCTCCGCGACCCCGACATAGGAGCCCACCCCTGGCAGCGTGTAACTGCGGTTGTTCACAGTGATCAGCTCAGATGCGGTCAGGAAGAACCAGCTGCCGCCAAAGCTCATCATGCCGTTCCAGACCAGCCCGATCGCGCCGCCGGGGACGTCGACGGTCCAGAACCGCTTCCACCGCGACAGCCCCATCAGCTTGCTGGCCTCGTCGAACTCACCGGGCTGGCTGACCAGCGAGTGGTAGAACGAGAACGTGATGTTCCACGCCTGCGAGGTGAAAACAGCAAATATTGCCGCGCATTCGAACCCGAGCTCAGACCTGGGGAAGACCGCGACGAAGAAGGTCACGGTGATGGCCAGGAAGCCGAGCACCGGGACGGACTGCAGGATGTCCAGGGCCGGGATCAGCACCCGGCGCCAGCGCCTGCTGCGCGCCGCGACGTACGCGTAACCGAGACTGAAGGCGTACGCGAAGAACAGAGCGATGAACATGCGCAGCAGGCTGCGCGCCGCATAGTAGGGCAGGTTTGACGGGTCCAGGCTGATCGACGAAGCCTGGTGGACCGGCGCCCTTGCTCCCGCACCCACCCGCACCACGGCGTAGATCAGCAGCAGCACGGCAACGCCGACGAGCACATCGAGCGGGCGGAACCTGAGCCGGTCGAGAGTCTCCCGGCTGGGGAAGGTTGGAGTCACCGCCACGACACCAATCATGCAGGTTGACTGGCTATGCGGCGGCTGCGCCCCGGCCGGCCGCGCGCGAGCACTCAGGAAAAACCCAGCTAAGTCCAAAGGTTTTCACGAAGCCGTGGCGACGATGCTGGCCTAGCGTTCGGGTTGCCTGCTGCACCTGCGGCAGGCTCTCGACCACAGAACGCGAGGATCTATGATGCTCCACCGCTCGAAAGCAACGCTCGCGGTCGCCGCTGCAGCGGGCACGGTCTGTGCGCTCGTCGCAGTCGGCGCCGCCCAGGCGAAGCCGGCGTCGCCCTGGTCGCAGCACAATCCTGCGGTCCCCAACGCTTTCACCAACACCACGCCGGCGCTGTCCGCGATCGACGTGAACGGCCTGCAGGGCACCTTCCTGGCCTGGAAGGGCCAGTTCGACAACAAGGTCAAGTACAAGATCCGGATCAACGGCAAGTGGCACGCCACCAAGGTCATCCCGGGTGCTGCCACGAACACCTCGCCGTCCGCAGCGCTCTTTGCCACTAACAAGGGCCGCGAAGCTGTCTTCGTGGCGTGGAAGACCATCGGCGGCGGTGGCCTCAGCGCGATCAAGTACTCCGACGGCGTGGTTGCCAACAACGGCGCGATCAACTGGTCTAAGCCAGTCGTCATGCCAGGAGGCAAGTACTCAAAGACCTCAGCATCGCCGGCCGTGCTGTTCCCCATCAATGCGAAGAACTCGCGCGTTATCGTCGCCTATCGCGGCCCCTTCAACCACGTGCGGGTCGAGATAGGAACCGAGTCGGGTCCGAACGGCCGTAAGTTCACCTGGGGCACCAAGACGGTCAAGTCGGCCTGGATCAGCGGCGGCACGAAGACCGAGCCGACCACGACCAGCGCCCAGCCCGCTCTCACCGAGATCCTCGGCGCTGGCGGCACCGGCACCGTGTACGTGTTCTGGAAGGGGCTGCCCACCACTGCCCCGATCAGCTACGCGACCACACCGGACAACGTCGGTACCGGCCTGGACGGCTCCGCCACGCTGACCTGGACCCTTGCCGGAATGGTGACGGACAGCCACGGCATCGGCGGACTGGCGCAGACCACCGGCAGCCCGGCAGTT